>Ga0306901_1000178_pt1 | contig 31652 bp, 28 predicted proteins | sample AntRauMFilla3767_FD_190431 | JGI IMG/M metagenome (GOLD analysis project Ga0306901, IMG submission 190431) | Saline lake microbial communities from Rauer Islands, Antarctica - Metagenome Filla 3 #767 (v2) (version 2) | ecosystem: Environmental > Aquatic > Non-marine Saline and Alkaline > Saline ... | reverse complement strand
AAATCCCCTCTGGAGGGGTGTAGGGGTGGGTTATAATGGAAGGAAATTATTTTAGGGTATCTTATTCTCTTTGATACCCCGATGGCTCTGCCTCGGGGTTATTTATTTTTAGCTGTTATTGTAGCCTTCAAGTAGCTTTTGAGCGGCTTTAAATGAGCTGATCTCCCCGTTTAAAACATCCTGTTCGGTTTGTTTTAACGTTTTTTTCACCGCGGGGTTGTGGTAGAAATCATCCTTAAGCCGATGATGAATAGACTCATACATCCAGTGGCGGGCCTGCCGGTTTCGGTTGGTTTTAAAGTAGCCGCTTTCTTTGGTTGATGAAATATATTCCTCAATCATTTCCCATATTTCTTCTATACCGTTTTCTTCCAACGCCGAGCAGGTGGTAACTTTGGGCGACCATCCCGATTCGGTGGGGGGGTACAAATGGAGCGCATTTTTATACTCACGCACCGCTTGGCGCACGTGTTTTTGCGGCTGGCTGTCGGTTTTGTTGATGGCAATAGCATCAGCCATTTCTATAATGCCGCGTTTTATGCCCTGCAGCTCATCGCCGGCCCCGGCCAGCATAAGCAGCAGAAAGAAATCAATCATTGAATGGACTGCCGTTTCTGATTGACCAACACCGACGGTTTCAATAAATATCGTATCATAACCGGCGGCCTCACAGAGATAAATCGTTTCGCGGGTTTTGCGGGCAACGCCACCGAGTGATCCGGCTGTTGGAGAGGGACGAATAAACGCATCCGGATTATTGGCCAGTGTTTCCATGCGGGTTTTGTCACCCAGAATGCTGCCTTTAGTGCGCGAGCTGCTGGGGTCAATGGCGAGCACGGCCAGATTACGGCCTTTTTCAATAACGTGGTTCCCAAGCGATTCAATAAACGTGCTTTTACCTACACCCGGCACACCCGTGATGCCAATGCGGATAGAACTACCCGTTTCAGGTAAACACTGCTCAATGATTTCCTGCGCCAGCTCGCGGTGTGCTTCTTTGGTGCTTTCCACAAGGGTGATGGCCCGGCTTAAAATCGTGCGATTGCCTTGTTCAATTCCTTCAACATACGCATCAACCGAAAGCGATTGCCGGCGGCTGTTCAGGCGCTCTTCACTATCGGGGTTGATGGAGGCCCCCGATTCTACGCCCTTGTTCACCGAAAGCGAAGAGTCGGTATTTTGAGTTGGTTTATCTGACATTTAAATAGCAGTTTTTATACCCTACCCTCCAACTTAAAACCAAAGTTGGAGTACTCCCCTCAAGGGGAGAAGTATTTCATCCCTCCTTGAGGAGGGTGCCTAAATTCTGTGTGTTTCAGAATTTGGGCGGGAGGTGTTATGATTTAGGAATTTAGTTTTATCCAATCTTCAATCACTTGAACAACGGAATCTATATTCTGTTTTATTTCTTTATTTTCGAACCTGAGAAAATTGATTCCATTATCCGCTGTCGTTTTAGATCACTAATACCGACGTCCGAATGGTCATGGTATCCGCCATCTACTTCCATTGCCAACATCAACTCATGGCAGTAAAAGTCAGTAATATATTTGAGCATGGGAACTTGTCGATGGAATTGATAACCCAAGTTTTTTCTTCGAATTTTATTCCATAATAAAACTTCGGCATGTGTCATGTTCTTGCGAAGGTTCCTCGCAAGATTTTTTAGTTCAGGCTTATATGGAATAATTTGGTTTCTTTTCATCTATGATATATTAACACCCATCCCTCCAACTTCTAAAAACAAAGTTGGAGTACTTCCCTCGAGGGAAGACGAAAATCATCCCTCCTTGAGGAGGGTGTCCGGCATTAGTCGGGACGGGAGGTGTTGGGTCATTGGTTTTTTCTACTTTCAATCAAGATTTCCAGAATCTGTTGCGCCGCTTTCGAAATAACCGTGCCCGGACCAAAAATGCCCACCACACCTTTCTCGTATAAAAAATCATAATCCTGTTGGGGAATAACCCCGCCCACAATGACCATAATATCATCGCGTCCAAGCTTTTCAAGTTCATCCATTACGTGTGGAACCAGCGTTTTATGTCCGCCGGCCAGGCTTGAAATACCTAAAATATGCGCGTCATTTTCGGCCGCCTGGCGTGCTGCCTCTTCCGGGGTTTGAAAGAGTGAGCCGATGTCCACATCAAAACCCAAATCAGCAAAACTCGTGGAAATCACTTTAGCGCCCCGGTCGTGGCCATCCTGACCCATTTTAGCCACCATAATGCGCGGGCGGCGGCCCTCCAGCTCGGCAAATTCATCGGCCCGTTGCTGGGCCTTTTTAAAATGTTCGTCTTTATCTATTTCTGAAGAATACACGCCTGATATTGATTGAACGGTTGCCTTATAGCGCCCAAATTCTTTTTCCATGGCATCGGAAATTTCGCCCAGCGTAGCTCGTTTTCGCGCGGCATCCACAGCGGCTTCAAGCAGATTACCATCACCGCTTTCGGCAATTTTGGTAATCTTGTTCAACGCTTGCCGGCTTTGCTGCTCATTACGTTCGGAGCGCAGCTTTTCGAGTCGTTCTAATTGCGCCTTGCGGACTTTCTCGTTATCCACTTCAAGAATATCAATTGGGGCTTCTTTGTCAAGCTTGTATTTGTTAACGCCCACAATGGTATCTTTGCCCGAATCAATACGCGCTTGCTTTTTGGCTGCGGCTTCTTCAATACGCTGCTTGGGTAACCCCGTTTCAATGGCTTTGGCCATGCCGCCCAGCTCTTCCACTTCTTCAATAAGCTCCCATGCGCGGCGGGCAATGCGGTCGGTTAAATATTCCACGTAATACGATCCGGCCCAGGGATCAACCGCGTGGGTAATACCGGTTTCCTCTTGCAGGTAAATTTGCGTATTGCGGGCAATGCGCGCAGTAAAATCGGTGGGCAGGGCAATGGCTTCATCCAGCGCATTGGTATGGAGTGATTGGGTATGTCCCAGCGCGGCGGCCATTGCTTCAATAGTGGTGCGAGCTACATTATTGTATGGATCCTGTTCGGTGAGGCTCCATCCAGACGTCTGGCAGTGCGTTCGAAGTGACATTGACTTGGGGTTTTGCGGGTTGAACTGTTTCACCAGCTTCGCCCACAACATGCGGCCCGCTCGCATCTTGGCAATTTCCATAAAGTGGTTCATCCCAATCCCCCAGAAGAACGAAATGCGCGGGGCAAATTCATCCACATCCAAGTCCGCTTCTATGCCGGTGCGTAAATATTCCAAGCCGTCGGCCAGGGTGTAAGCCAGCTCCAAATCACAGGTGGCGCCGGCTTCCTGCATGTGGTAGCCCGAGACAGAAATAGAGTTAAACTTCGGCATATGGTTTGAGGTATACTCAAAAATATCCCCAACAATGCGCATAGAGGGCTCGGGCGGATAAATATATGTATTGCGCACCATAAACTCTTTCAGAATATCATTCTGAATAGTGCCGCCCAGCTCTTCTTTTGCCACGCCCTGTTCCTCGGCGGCAACAATATAAAAAGCCATGGTGGGAATAACGGCGCCATTCATAGTCATGGAAACGGACATTTCATCCAGCGGAATCTGATCAAAAAGTACCTTCATGTCTAAAATGGAGTCTATGGCTACGCCGGCTTTCCCCACGTCACCGCTTACGCGCGGGTGATCGGAATCATAGCCGCGGTGGGTGGCTAAATCGAAGGCTACGGATAGCCCTTTTTGGCCCTGCGCCAGATTGCGCCGGTAAAAGGCGTTGGATTCTTCAGCGGTCGAAAACCCCGCATATTGACGGATCGTCCACGGCCGCAGGGCATACATTGTGGAATAAGGACCGCGCAGGTAAGGCGGTATGCCGGCAGCAAAATCCAAGTGATTCAGTTCTTTGATGTCATCCGGGCTGAATGCCGGTGGTATGTCAATCTTTTCAGGTGTTTGCCATGCCGATTGTGTGTCGGGCAATGAACTCCGGCCGTTGTTTTTAGTCGATGAATCGTGTGCTATTTCAGAAAAATCAGGTCTCATAATAAATTCAATTAGAACGCGGTTAACACGGATTCATCAGAGATGCACGGGTATGCAATATCTGTGTTAATCTGTTTTATCCGTGTTCTATAATTCCAAGTTTCTTTTGAAAATCTTGTAGCGTTTCCAAGACGTTGCATTTAGCATGAATAAATGAATCTATACCCGCATCTCGGAACTCCTCAATATTTTTTTTCGGATAACCCGCCAGTACAATAATTGGTTTTTCATCAAGCTCATTCAGCTTAGTGCACAACTCCGGAGCAACTGTTTCGTATTCCTCATCTGAGCTGCACAGCACAACCACATCCACATCCGGTTGTTCTTCTTTGATGGATGCAACGGCTTCGTCTGTGGTTTTAAATCCGATGGGGTCAACCACTTTATATCCGGCACAGCCGAAAAAATTAACGGTAAAAGCCGCCCGTGCTTTGCGCAGCTTTTTATTGCCCATGGGGAGCGTCATCACTTTTGGGGTTGATGCATGTGCACGGGTCGCTTTGCGTAATTCCTCAAACGCCTTTGCTCCCCGGTAAGGATAAATGGTTTCAAAATCACGGTCTTTAAATGAGGTGAGTGCTGCCAATAAATCACCCAGCGTACGCCCTTGTTTTAACGCTTTTTTGAGCGAGGGGATAAAATCATTCGGGTCAATCTCAAAGGAGTGATCTGTTTCGTCCAAAAAAACAGGCGTTTCAGGCTCCGTGGAGGGGACGTCTGCATCATCATTAACATTGGGGTATTGGTTGGTGCCCACAAAGATGCGCTGGCGCATGGCAACAGCTTGATCGCGTTTTTTCTGGGAATTATTGATTGCTTCTTGAACCGAACCCTTGCGAATGACCTGCATCATGCCGCCTTGTTGTTCTACTTCTTGGAAACCGCTCCAGGCAGCCTTGGCAATGTTGTCGGTCAGCGTTTCAATGTAATATGAGCCCGCGGATGGATCGGCAACCTTGTCCAGATAGGCCTCTTCTTTTAGAATGGCTTGTGAATTGCGGGCAATGCGCCGCGAAAATTCATCGGCCTGACTAAAGGTGTGATCAAACGAATGCAGCGTAATAGCATCACAGCCCGCAATAGCAGCAGCCATGCCTTCGGTGGTGGAACGCAGCATATTCACATAAGGATCGTAAAGGGTTTTATTCCATTGAGAAGATTCGCCGTGCAGGTAGGCGGGCGGGGAATCATCCAAGCCGTATGAATCAAGAATGAGTGACCACAGCCTGCGTAGGGCCCTGAATTTTGCAATCTCAAGAAAATAATTAGAGCCTACGGCAACGTTAAAATGAGTGGCCGAAGCAATGGTTGAAAGGGATAGATCGCTTTCGCTCAATAAAGCCAGATATTCACTCCCGGTGGACAGGGCGTAGGTCACTTCTTCTACAATGGTGCCGCCCGCGTTATGATATGGGCGGGCATCAACGCCGAGCGTTTTAACATGAGGCATGTGTTGCTTGGCAAAGGTAACCAAGTGCTCAAATTCGTCTTTTATGCCTGGCGCATCATTTGGAAACCGCCCGTTTATGAGCGCAAATGCGCAGGGATCATATAGCAGGGAGCCGGTAATTTTTTCAGGGTTTAATTCCCGTTTTTCTACGTCGTTGTGGAGCATCGCCAAAAATATGGGCGACGTGGGGCCCGCATCAAAATGGATGGGCGTTTTTTGCGGGTCAATTCCATCCAAGAGGGTGCGAAAGGTTTCTTGGCTATGCACTTGCGGCCCTGTTATTGCGAAGGCTGATTTCCCTTCATCAATAGTAATTATGTTTTTAAATGTGATGGCTTCTGCGCTGTTGGTGACTGCTTTGCGGGCGGCTTTATTGGCCTCGGGAATGTCTTGCAGGGTGATGAGTTGACGAATTTCCCAATTGCCGGTGGTTACCGAAAGCGGCGCCGGCAGGGTCTGCAGATCATCACGTCGATAAAAAGGCAAGGCAGTAATACCTTCGCTGGTATTCCAACGCAGTTTTTGTTTATAGTCACCCCCCCGCAAATCATTTTTGATAACTTCTTCCCACTTTTCTCGGGAAACCGGGGAGAACTCAGAGAATAAATTTTGTTTTTTTTTCATAACGTCATTGCTGTGTAGCCTAAAATAATGAGGATCATTCATCTTTACTAACCGGGAATTCATTGCGGCCTCACCAAGAAAGCGGCTAAAAACATAAAGCCTAAGATTTGGTATATTAGCCATCAAATTAAATTGTTATTGTTTGAATTAAGAACGAAATATCCATGACCACAGAAAGAGAAATGATGCCGCCGTTGACGCAGTTTACCGAAGACGAAAAACTGCTCAAAGATGCGGCGGCTGATTTTGCTGATACTATTCTGAAACCGAAAGTAGAAGAAATGGACGAAGCGGCTAAGCTCGATCCGGATATTGTGCAGCAATTTTTTGATATGGGGCTGATGGGTATTGAAATTCCAGAAGAATATGATGGAAGTGGCGGCAGTTTTTTTATGTCCATTTTGGCCATTGAACAAATTTCGCGGATTGATGCCTCGGTTGGCGTCTTCATGGATGTGCAAAATACCCTGGTTAACAACGCCTTTTTGCGGTGGGGCTCGGATGCAACCAAAGAGCGTTTTCTGCCGCAGCTGGCTACTGAAAAAGTGGGGGCCTACTGTTTATCGGAGGCGGGATCAGGGAGTGATGCTTTTGCGCTCAAAACATCTGCGAAGGATGAAGGTGATCATTACGTACTCAACGGAGCTAAGTTATGGATTACCAATGCCAATGAAGCCGATATATTTCTGGTTTTTGCCAATATTAATCCTGATGAAGGATACCGCGGTATTACCGCCTTTATTGTAGAACGGGATTTTGAAGGATTCTCCGTTTCGAGTAAAGAGAATAAAATGGGTATTCGCGCCAGTTCAACGTGCGAGATTTTGCTCGAAGACTGCAAAGTACCCAAAGAAAATGTGCTCGGTGAGGTAGGCAAAGGGTACAAGGTAGCTATCGAAACCCTCAATGAAGGACGAATTGGCATTGGGGCCCAAATGATTGGCATTGCACAGGGGGCGTTCAATGCGGCCCTGGCGTACACCAAAGATCGTGAACAATTTGGCCAATCTGTTTCAGAATTTCAGGGGGTGCAGTTTCAGCTGGCAAAAATGGCCACGGATATTGAGACGGCCCGGCTATTGGTTTATAATTCGGCGCGGCTCAAAGAAAATGGCCAGCGTTTTTTAAAAGAGGCGGCTATGGCCAAATATCACGCCTCGGATGTGGCTGAACGCGTAAGTTCACTTGCAGTTGATCTTTTTGGCGGTTATGGCTACGTAAAAGAATATCCGGTGGAAAAGTATTACCGGGATGCCAAAATCGGGAAAATTTATGAGGGGACTTCAAACATGCAACTGAACACCATTTCAAAACTACTGCTGCGATAGACACTTTTCCAAGAAATCTTTGCATTTTTGACGTCCATTTCGACTTTACTCCGTTGCGCTCTCCGTAGGAGTCCTTCGGACAATATGACGTCAGTCTGAGCGCAATGAGGAGGCACGATGAATGAAGTCGAAGACTTTTTGGTGGTATTTTATAATACTTTGAAAATAATTGGAATGATGAAGACTGGACTACATGTTTTTTGAGAAGTTACACGAATTAACATTGTAGTACAATCTGTTACGCATGGAACAATCGCTCCGGAAAAAGCTCAAATCTTTAAGCAGGGATGACGCCTCCTTCAATCAGCTTAAAGAATTATTCGGTAATATCAATACGCAAAAATCTCATTTTCAAGAGCATCTTAATCTCTTGGAAAATGCCATTGAAAATGATTACGATTCCATTCTTATCACCGAGCTTGCGTTAGAAAAGCCCGGTCCCCCAATTGTATATGTAAACGAGGGTTTTACCAAAATTACCGGTTACAGTCGCGAAGAAGCGGTAGGTAAAACGCCCCGTATTTTGCAGGGGCCCAAGACCGACCGCGAGGTTTTGGATCGATTAAAAAGACGCCTCAGCCGAGGACGGGCTTTTTTCGGGAAAACGATCAATTATAAAAAAGATGGAACCGAATTTGTGAATCAATGGGATATTCATCCGCTTACTGATGAAGAAGGTAATATTACACACTGGGTTTCCTACCAGCATGATATTACCGAACGCAAGCGTGCCGAAGAAACCATCATGAAAACGCAGACCCATTTTGATGATTTACGCAAGCATTCTAAAAGCACGGTGATTGATGTTGATACCGAAGGTAAAATACATTCTGCCAATAAATCATTTCGCAATTTAACGGGCTATGCCAAAGATGAATTGAAGGGAAACTACATTTGGAATCTATTCCCTCACAAGTACCGCAATTCCCTTAAAACCCGTTTTGAAAAACAGTTTGACCAGAGTGATTTTCAGGGTCGAACCTTTCAGGGTATCATCAAGCACAAACAGGGGCTTCCCATCCAGGTGGAGGGATTGACCGCAATATTAGAGCTTAAAGATGAGACCATAATCCGGGCTGATTTAAAGAACATTTCTCTTCAGAAACGGATCATGAAAAAGCTGCATGAAAGTAATGAAAAGTATGATAAGATCGTGGATCGGGCGACGGAATTCACCTATAAAACGGTGCTTATAGACGACCGGTTCATCTTGGTTTACCTTTCCGATGAATTTGAAAAAATTACAGGCCTTTCCGCTGAGGATATCGTTCAAAAAGGCAAAATTTATTCTTACGTGCATAAAGATGATGTTGAAATACTTCTCACGCATCTTGGCAAGGTAATGGGTGGAGAAGCCGGCACCTGCGAATATCGCATTCGTCGGCCTGATGATACGTACCGGACTGTTATTGATTACGGCCGTCCCGGAATTTGTACCGCCGGAGGAGAGCGAAAAGATTGTGTGCGCGGGGCTATAAGTTTTAAAACAGAAGCCGAAACGGTAGGTACCGGCCATTAAAAATTGTCAGCCTACCGTCAAAGCTTTATATTAAAGCTGGTGGCATTTTTAAGCTGAATTCCTACTCATTATGTCTGATATTAATACCGAGCAGCAGAAAATTATTGATGAATTTTCGGCCCTTTTGGATTGGACCGAACGCTACAAGCACATCATAAAACTGGGGCGGGAGCTGGAACCGTTGGATGAAGAATACAAGATTGAAGACAATTTGGTACGCGGGTGCCAATCGCAGGTGTGGCTTCATACCGCTTTGAAAGATGGGAATATCATTTTTGAGGCTGACAGTGATGCTGCCATCACCAAGGGATTGGTAGCGCTGATGGTGCGTTTTTACTCGAATCGCCGGCCGGAAACGATCATTCAAACCGACCCGATGTTCATCAAAAAAATAGGCATGCAGGATCATCTTTCGCCTACCCGATCAAACGGACTGGCTTCTATGGTAAAGCAGATGAAAATTTATGCTATGGCCTATAAAGCCAAGACAGAGCAAAAAATATAATCTGCCCATAAAAAAAGCACCGCAATTGCGGTGCTTTTTCAGTATAAAAGAATAAGAATTTATTCTGATTCTGAATGTGATTGTGATTCGGAAAGGGGAATGACTTCCTGTGCCTGCAAGCCTTTTTCGCCCTCGGCCACAGTAAATTCAACCTCCATACCTTCCTCAAGTTTTTTATACCCTTCCATTGCTATTTCGCTAAAGTGTACGAAAATATCTTCGCCTTCTTCGCGCGTGATAAATCCGTAACCTTTTCCATTATGAAACCACTTAACTGTTCCTACTTCTCGATCTGCCATGCTAAAATCTCCAAATTAATCTTCTGTAACTTATAATTTATGTTGAAAGTCAATACTGTTTTAAAGCATTGATCCATCAAACGAGATTATGATACCAATTTTTTTTGGGAAACCCTATTTTTTTTGATGAAAGTTTAGAGCAGGCCTGAATGGGCGCATTATTTTATTGCTGAAGAGCAACGAGGCATTTATTCAGGATCTTTTTTTCGGCATCCCCATCCCGAATATGTAGAATTATTTTTTTTGGTGCCAAATGCCGGCGGCTTGAACCATACTTGAATACCCTTCTTATATCTGGATGCATCAAAAAATGAAAACGAAGCACAATCGGTATTCTCCGTTAAGAGTGAATTTCCGGTGTTATCCGCCAAATAATTTTGATACGCATTGTTCAGGCCGGGCAGGTAACCCTGAATTGAATCGTAGTCATAAATGGAAAGTGTGATTACCGTCTGCAAAAAACCGGAGAGTCGATCGTAGTTTTTTTCTGCAAGCTGCCTGGCAAGCTGAGCACTCCTTATTTCTTGTCGGTTTGGCCTGTTTAATTCAAGTAACGGTTGGCTGTCAATGTGAGAAAGATGCAGGTTTTGGGGTGATGCCAAAACATATTTTGTAGCCGACCTGAGTGCATGAATCATGGCGGGCGTTCCGTTATTGCAGGTTGAAAGTACGGTTAAATCAAAGGACTGTTCTTCGTCAATGAACGATTCAAGCCCATTGGCAAAAGTGGTCGTATTAAAAACGGCATTAGGCCGTGATTTGTGATATCCGATTTCCTCAGAATCCGGTATTTGATGACCATAGTAAAGCAGAACATTTTTCCCTCTCGATTGTTTTGCTGTGTACTTTCGGTATAGATCAGATTCTTTGACAAAAGATTGCTGCTCGGATTGCGGGGAGTAGCTTTGGGAATTTACCAAAGCGCCATTACGGTAATGCAAAAATTGCCGATCCTTTTTAGGGAATAGCCACAGTATCTTTCGTTCCGGTTTTTGGTGAAAGATGAACACCTCTCCGTTAGTCGCTTTTCTGCCTACATTTTTAGCATCATTCAACACCTCTTCATCAGCCTGCAGGCTTGTTCCGTTTTCATCATGGAAACGGTAATTCGCATCGCCGTGAATAACGTAGATAATAGAATATTCAACGCTCGCTGATGCAGAAAGCGGTGCAGCTGTTTGAGAAGTGCGGCATCCTGCAATGAGCATGAAGAGAAGAAAAACGCAAAACAGTAAATCAATGCGGTTCATAAAAAGGAGAAATAAAAAAAAGCGCAGCAAAAGAAATTCTACTACGCTTTAAGATTCAATGAATAGGTAATTAGAGCAGAATTAAAATAATAACAATCAGCAGTAATACTGTTAGACTAATGGTGATGGTACGATCAGCCTGCTCTAAATCTTGCTGAACAAAATTGGCAAAATTATTAAGCTGATTATTTTGCACGCGCTTATATCCATTTAAGCCGTTGAGCTCATTTCTCTTTTGGGTGATATTATTTTTGAGCTTGTTCAGGGCCGTTTGGTCAGCCGATGATAAGGTTTTTACATTTTCAACTCGTGCAAAAGAGTTCAACAGATCATCAAATGAATCGTTAAGCACCTCTCTTTTTACGCTTGGGTCGTGTGCCTTTTCTACTTTTTGAACGACTTTATTGATGTGTTTTTTGAACATGTCGATGGCATTTTCACTTTGGGCATGTGCATTTTGCAGGGCCATAAAAGCAAAAACTGCCAAGAGCAGTCCGATTGACGAAAGCTTTTTCATAATATCTCCGTGATTTATTTAGGGGTAGTTATTTCATACGATAATAAAATTTTAATTATAAATGAAAAAATAAGTTCCCTAATTTAAAAGCTAAGGCCTGCGGTCACCCCAATATTATCGGTAGCCGGGTTTGTTTTGCCTCGGTAGCCGTTGGAAATGTGAGAATAGAGCAAAGCGATAGAGAAACGAGAAGAAAAGAAATATTGGAAGCCGCCTTCGAGCAAAAAATTTAGTTTTAAGCCATTCTTGTTAGGAAACTGCTTGTCGCTAAGACCTGCACCGAATCGCCCAATGGCTTCCAAGGTACATAGATCATACCCAAATGAAGCCGGCACAACAAAGTACATAGTATAGTTTCCGTTGAGGGGGCCACCAAATTCACCGACATTGGTATCATTGGAAATTAACCGGGTGTAGCGGATGCCAGGTAGATAACGCAGTTTACCAGTTTGAAAAGCTTCTTTGAAAATAGATACATCAAACTTTGTTGTTTTCTGAAGCTTGCCCCACCCCGTTATGGTAATAGGACTGTAGCCTACTTCAACGGTTTGGGCACGGCATATAAGCCCGACACATAGCAACAGTGAAGTAAAAATGTATTTCATTGTGCCCCAATTAAAAGAAAGGAAAAGTACACCCGAGAGGATCCCCCGCAGGGATGTTAATGGTAAAACTTCTAACCGCCTGATTTGCAGGAGTTTTTGGATGCGGCCTTATTACTCTTTTACCGCCAGTGGTTTACTTTTAAAGTAGAGCATATCATACGCTAAATCCTGCCCGTGTGGCCACCCGATACTTCCATCCTCAACAAACACCTTGTTAAAATAGGATGGGTCTTCCAGTTCAGAAAAGAAATTTTTCAGATACGGGGTTGCATCAAAGATGCGTTCTTCCCGATTGTCAAAAGTTAAAAGAAGCCGGTGGTTCTCTTTCGGCTCAACGTGGGTAACTTTAGGTCTTGTGGGTTCCATAACCAATTATCTAAGCGGTTCAATGTTATTAATAGTACGGCCTTTTGAGGCTAAATTCCAATTGGCCATAAGTTCATCGGCGTGAATTTCAATCCAAGCCTGAACTAATTTCAGTTTGTTGCCGGGTATGTTTTCTGCTAAAACCGTGCCGCTTGGAATTTCGATAACGGCTTCATCACCGGAATATTTAGCGTGAATATGCGGCGCGTGATGCTGGTCTTCATCAAAGAAATACATGTAAATGATAATTCCTTAAAAACATGCGAGGGCTGGCATTCAAAAATGGGGTTAAATTATTTGTTGACTAACGAATGGTAATTCCTTCTTGGGATAGAAAAATAAACAGTCCATAGGCCATTTATAAAAGAATGCCCTTCAATGTCGATGGTCTCCCCAGATTCGATTCCTAATGCCCAAAAGCGTATCTTCACCACCGAAGGGCTTATTAAAACGGCCCTCCTTGTCCTCACGCCCAGAAAACGAACTGGCGGATGGGGGAGAGCCGAAAACGATTAATTAACGCAATCTGTACCTGATATATCCAAGCTAAATAAAAATGACAATACATTTGTTATTTTTTTTATCACCTTAGAGCATGATAAGAGCAATTTTAAAGAAACCATTAATAGTACCATAACTTATGTCAACCAACAAGCCTACACCTAACAATAAGCAGTCCTCCGAACCATTCGACAAAGCCTTGGCTGCGGCTATACTGGCGATCAAACCTAAAGACAACCTGGGCGACCTGAAAGCTATACTGGACAGCGAGCGGGCTAAATGGCAAACCGAGAGCGACGATCTGACCGATAGAAATAATAAATAGTATGGGCAAAAATAATATTACCGAAATAACATTCTAAGTCTATGAATGAAGAGAAGAACAAAGTAAAAATTATAGACTGGACGGACCGAAAAGAAGCGATGGATAGCTATCGTCAATTTGCTGATCCGGATATAATGGGCCCGGATCTAAGGTATTATGGTGGGAAATTATGTCCGGTTCCTCTTCATCAAGTTCTCCGTCCGCCTTCTGTACGTTACACTGTGGAAGGTGAAACGAAGATGGATGATGAAGATGAATACAAGCTAATTCTTTAAATAGCTTGAGTGATTTAAGATTATGGCAAAATTAAAAAAACAAACATAAGGCATTTATAGTCAAGCAGTTAGCGAGTTTTGAGGCTCCAAATGAAATAGTAGCCCAACTCAAGAAACGATTTGATGTTGAGGTAAGCCAGGCACAGGTAGCTTACTACAATCCCAATGGCAGCCAGGGAAGCCGGGAACTGGCCCAAAAGTGGCGGCACTTATTTAGTGAAACAAGAGACCACTTTATTGCAGATTCCAGTCAAATTCCCATTGCTCATAAAAACTACCGGCTGAATGAGCTGCAAAGATTTATGAGAAGCTATTGGATTCAGGTAATTATGCTGAAGCCTGCAAGGTGTTGGAACAGGCGGCCAAAGAGATGGGCGGAGCATACGCCGGTAACAGCACTCCTGAAATACTGGTCAACAACGATAGCTTTTATCAACAAGTGAATAAAAAAAATCATTGAGCAAGATAAAAACTCCCTCAATTAGGCCAATAGCATGACATGCCTAAGATTTAGAACGTTCTGCTAAGCCAATCCTAAAAGCCGTTTTAAGACCGTACCCACGATTTTTAGGAAATAGCTGATCAGCGCTTCACTACTGGCATATCATATCTCATAAAGCAAATTTTACTTATTCACGTTATTCCAATATCATACGTTACGTCAATTAAGCAGATATGTTATGAGTGTTAAAGACAAAAAACATAGCAATTCTAAAGGCAATAAAGCTGCCGGTACCAAGAATATTGGTATAGACCGTAAAGTAGCCAAAGTCCATCTGTCTAAAAAGGACTTTAAAGAGATTGCCCATATTGCGTTTAAAAGACACGAGAAATCTTTTGAAAAGTTAGCGGAATAATCAGTTCACATAGATGAAATTCGATTCCTTATGGAGTTAATTATGAATAATGAGAAGCTCAAAAATCTTGTACATTACATTTGCCATAAGGTGAAAGACCCTTCAAAGCTTGGCCTTACCAAGCTTAACAAAGTGTTGTACTATTCTGATTTTCTGTTCTACCTTCAAAATTATAAGCCGATAACAGAAGAGACGTATATCAAAAAAGATCATGGCCCTGTATCAAAAAACTTAACTCGAATACTTAAAGAGCTGCAAACGGAAGGCAAGGTATTTGAAAGAGAACAGGCCGTCATTGACTTTACCAGGCATGAATTAGTTTCGGTAAAACGCCCGGATATTTCAGCCTTTGAACCAGAAGAAATTGCTTTAATAGACGAAATAATAGAGATCATAAGCAACAACTATACCGCTCAATCTATAGGTGATTTAACCCATGATGAAGTTTGGGAGGTTGCACAAAATGGAGAAGAAATACCCTATCATGCCATTTTGGGCAAGGAATCCACCCCGTCCCAGAAAGCCGTTAAGTGGGCTGAAAGTGTTATTGAGGCAAAGCATTACGCATGAATATAGGCCCGCAAGCCCGTACCGTAATTTGCTCTGATCATGCAGAGGAAATTTTAAAGAAAGAAATAGAGAATAACCCAGGCTTAGACTTATTTTATCAACGGCTGGAGTGGATTTTGAGCCGAGCCCCATATTGAGGAATGAAGTTAGATTACCCTGAGCATGATTTTTTGCTGTATTAACTTGTACCCAATAGAGATGATTTGCCAACCATACAAGCCGTTTATACGGTTCAAGAGAATAAAGTGATTATAGAGTTTCTGAATTTAGATTACTCTGAATAGCATGGTTCGAACCGCTGTACGAAACCCCACCTATTACAGTTTGCCAAAGCTCCAGAGATTGAATAAAAAAAAGCACCGGTGCAGCTTATCTAATCCGCACCAAATCCCATCTATTAGAGAGGCTAATTAACAAGAGTTGCGGCTTGAATCCTTGTACCATTCTGCTACCAGAATAAAAAGAGAGGAAAATTAACATCAAAAAATAAAGCCTTTGGACAGCTCTAATATGTTGCTAACCAATGGCTTATAAAAAGTACACCCGACAAGATTCGAACTTGTAACCGCCTGATTCGTAGTCAGGTACTCTATCCAGTTGAGCTACGGGTGCAGGTCAATTTTTTTGAATTGAGTTGGGATAAACATTGATGAATTCAACTGCTCAATCAATAAGATGCCAAAGATAAGCACCTGACAGTACGGAGGCAAGCAATCTTTGAGCGATATAGCGTAAAGGAAAGCTCATTTGCAATTTTTCTGTAGCGTATCAAGCACGTGTGCAAAATCATCTGGCAGTTTAGAGTCAAACTCTACCCATTTGCCCGTCTGCGGATGCTCGAAACCCAGTGTTTTGGCATGCAGGCACTGCCGCTGCATGCGGCTCAGCAAGTTATTGAACATCTGTTTACGGCTACCCGTATTGGGCCCGTAGCGCACGGCATCCCCGCTGTACTTGCGATCCCCCAGTAACCAGTGATGTTCGTTTGCAAAGTGTACGCGAATTTGGTGGGTCCGTCCGGTTTCCAATTTTATTTCAACCAGCGTAAGGTGGTCAAAATATTCCAGCACTTTGTAATGTGTAACAGCATGTTTCCCTTCACCGTCGGGAACCACATCCATTAATTTTCGATCGCGCTTATTGCGGCCAATATTACCGGTGATGGTTCCTTCTTTTTGATCCGGCGTTCCCCAAATAATAGCCCAGTAGGTGCGCTCAATATCTTTGGTTTGAAAATAGCGGCTAAGCGTGCGATGCGCCTGCTCGTTTTTAGCTACTACCAGTAAGCCGCTTGTGTCTTTATCCAGCCTGTGCACAATGCCCGGCCGCACGGTATCCTCATCCTCTTTAGAAAGCTGGTCGGCATGCCACATCAAGCCGTTGACCAGCGTGCCCGTCCAGTTCCCGTAGGCAGGGTGCACCACCCGGTCCCCCGATTTATTGACGATGATCAGGTCCTCATCTTCGTGCACGATATCCAGCTCCATTTCTTCAGGCGTGGCTTCCGGCGGTTTGGGGATAGGCAGTTCAATATCGATGACATCACCCGGCTTCATATTATAGGATGATTTTTCGATCGTTTCGTTTACCGTCACATAGCCATCTTCAATGGCCTGTTGCACTTTGGTTCGGGAGGCATTCTGCACAAAACCGGTGATGTATTTGTCCAAGCGAACACCGGAATGATGGCCCTCGGGTACTTCAAAATGGTATTCTTTTAATTCTTTTATGGGGCGATCGTCAGCCATAGATCTGATACCAGTCATTTATTTTGAGAAAAAGAGAAAATACAAAATTAATGTGTAAGGAATAGCCCGCGCAGTTGTCTTACTAACGACTAATCATTAAGAGAGACAACATAGGTCTAAAATGGCTTTCACTTGTAGGGGGGTGGAAGTCATTTTATTTGATGATTCGATTAGAACAGATCATTTTTCTTGTCAGTAGCGGAGGAATTTGCCAAAGGCATACCTTCGGTGAATTTTATTGCTATTAATATTTCGAGTGAAAATTTTGTAATATTACGCTCATGATTAAATCACTCTACATCAACAATTTTGCGCTGATTGACGAACTGGAAGTTCGTTTTGATGAGGGGCTCAATATTCTAACCGGGCAGACGGGAGCCGGAAAATCCATCATTCTGGGCGCCCTGAATATGATTTTGGGCGAACGCGCGGATACCGAGGTAATTCGTCGGGGAACGGATAAAGCCGTTGCCGAAGGCATCATTTATGCCGGTGACAATGAGGTTATTAAAAATATTCTTGCAGAGAACACCGTAGAGTTTAGCGAGGAATTAATTTTGCGACGTGAAATTCGTGATTCCGGCAGCCGCGGTTTCATCAATGATACGCCGGTAACTATTTCGGTGTTAAAACAGGTGGGTGATTATCTGGTTGATCTGCACGGGCAACACGATCATCAATTGTTGCTTAGAGAAGAAAATCATCAGGGCATGCTCGATGGGTTTGGCCAAATTGTGCCTCACTTAGAACGGTATCGCGAAGAATATAAACGAATGAAACGTTTACGGCGTGATATGAGGGCGCTTAAGCGTAAAGAAGATCAGTTTAAAGAAAAGCGAGAGCTGTACCAATTTCAGGTACAGGAACTGGATGATGCTGAGCTGGAACCCGGCGAAGAAGAGGAACTGGAAGAGGAGATAAATTTGCTGGATAATGCCGAGGAGCTGGATCAAAAAGCGACGGATATTGTTCACCTCGGCAATGATGAGGAATCCAGCGTGATGAGCTTCTTGAACACCATTAAGTTGCACCTGGAAGATATGGCACGAATTGAGCCGGAGTTTAAAAATTACTTGGAAGAGGTATCGAGCGCGCGCATAAGCATGCAGGAAATGATCAATTTCACCGAGCGCTACCGGTCGGGCATTGAGTTTAACCCCCAGCGGCTTGAAACGTTGCGACAACGGCAAAATGAGCTGAATCGATTACGCAAAAAATACAATCGCACGATTCCCGAACTTATTGAACACCTCCGTGAAATTCGCGAGGAATTGAACATGGTGGAAAATTTTGATCTGAAAATTGAGAAGCTGAAGCAAAAAATAGTGGAGCAATCAAACAAGGTGGCCAAGGCAGCGCAAAAGTTGCACGCAAAACGAAAAGAGGTAGGGGCGGATCTGGCGCAGTCTATTGTAGATGAATTGAGCCGCCTGGGTATTCCACATGCCCGGTTTGAGGTACGGGTAGACTGGCTGCATAGCAATACGGGGTGGATTACTATTGATGGACAATCCATTAATTGTACCAAAAGCGGTTGTGATGAAGTACAGTTTTATATCTCAACCAATAAGGGTGAAGAACCCAAACCGTTGGCCAAGATTGCTTCGGGCGGGGAGATTAGCCGCGTTATGCTTGCCCTTAAATCAACCCTGGCCAAAGAACAAAGTCTGCCCGTTATGATTTTTGACGAAATAGATTCAGGCATTAGCGGCGAAATTTCAGAAAAGGTGGGCCGCACCATGCGTCGGCTGTCTAATGAATGCCAAATTATTGCCATCACCCATCAGCCGCAGATTGCCAGCCAGGCCCATAAACATTACAAAGTGCAAAAAACGGAAGAGGGCGACCGAACGGTATCACACATTATTCCATTGTCAAATTGTGAGCATATACAGGAAGTGGCGGGCCTGATGAGCGGCGAAGACATCACCGATGCGGCCCTTAAAAGTGCGGAACAGCTGATTGATAAAAGTACCTTCAAAAATTGAAATCAAAGGTTTCATCCTGAACTTGTTTCAGGATCTTTTTTATTCATTTTAGATGCTGAAATAAATTCAGCATGATAAATCATAAATAATACATGCTATGGCAAAATCACACGCACAGCAATTTGTTACATTAGTTGAAGACGCCCTCACGCGCGTGGATGAAATATCTGCGGATGAGGTAAAAGAAAAGCTCGACAATGACGAGCATTTTGTGCTGCTGGACGTGCGCGAGCAGGACGAGTGGAGCTCATCACACATTGCCGGAGCGGAATATATGGGCAAAGGGGTGATTGAACGCGATATTGAAGACGAAGTTAAAGACCAGAACAAAGAGATCGTACTTTATTGCGGGGGCGGGTACCGTTCGGCCCTTGCGGCTGATAATATTCAAAAAATGGGCTATAAGAATGTTAAATCGCTTGAGGGTGGTTTTGGTACGTGGACTGAGGCAGGCCTGCCCATTGCAAAAGAAGACCATTAAGCCGCAGACCTTCACAGATTTAAACAGATTATTAAAACCCCCTCATCTAATTCCTGAACTGAGCAATTTTCCAAATCTGGTTCCGTACCTCTGGTGCGGAACCAGGGTATATTTTTTTGCGGAACGAGCCGATATCACCTCTGCGTAACTCTGCGGTTATTGCATGCTGTGCAGAAAATTACCGGTGCCCGGGGTTGGGATGATCAAACCGGCAGCCGGCTTCCCATTCCGAGCGCTGATTCCCATGCGCCGGTATGCCACCCGCCTCATCCAACATGTGCGCCAAGTGCATTAAGTTCCAGGTCATAAAGGTGGTATTTCGCTGGGTAAAATCGTTGTCGTAGCCTACCCGGCCGTCGTCACTTTCATCGCCATAACTGGGCCCCGGCCCGGCTTCACCAATCCATCCCGCATCAGCCTGCGGTGGAATAACATAGCCCAGATGCTGCAGGCTGTAAAGAATGTTCATGCCGCAATGTTTGATGCCATCCTCATTTCCGGTGATAAGGCAGCCCCCCACGCGACCGTAATAAGCATACTGCCCTTCATCATTCAGCTTGCCGGAATAGCCGTAAAGCCGCTCAATAATTCTTGTACACACCGATGACTTTTCACCCAGCCAGATAGGCGAAGCGATGATCAAAATATTGGCGTTCATCACTTTCTGCTGAATTTCAGGCCAGTCGTCGGTTTCAAATCCTTCATCCGTCATGTCGGGATAAACACCCGGCGCAATATCGTGATCAACCGGCCGCAGTACTTCAGTGCTCACCTCATTGGCCTCCAAAATGGCTTTGGAAACGTTGATCAAATCGCGTGTGTGTGAATCCTTGGGTGAAGGTTTGAGCGTGCAATTTAAAAATAGAGCGCTAAGATTAGAGAAATCGGTATCATTTGATTCGCATATTTTTTGCTGTTGCTTGTTGAGAGTCATAACTGTAAGATATTATAAATTAAATAGTTCATTTATTTGATGAATTTTGACTTCCACTTCTTACTGAATGAACCATTCGAAAGACAAACTTCTGTGAAGTTCAAAAAAAAATCGTATCGTAAATGGAGCTAACCTCCAATCTATCCCAAATAAAATTAACATATGGAACAAATGAGTGATGCAATCCAAAATTACTGGCAGCAATTTTTGGAAGCCATTCCAATGATTTTACTGGGCGTTGTGGTGTTGGTGATAAGTTTAATTATTGCCGGATGGCTAAGCGGCACCCTTCGTCGAAACTTAAATAAACGGATGGATGACCCGTTGCTGGTTCGATTTTTGGGAAGAGCATTCAAAATAATACTGATTATTATAGGACTACTTCTTGCCCTACAGATAGTTGGGCTGGGCGGTATTGCTGCTGGCGTGCTGGCGGGAGCGGGACTTTCCGCCTTCGTGCTTGGCTTTGCCTTAAAAGATATTGCCGAAAATTTTCTGGCGGGCATCATCTTATCCTTCGACCGTCCGTTTGACCTAAAAGATACCATCACCATCGACGGATACACCGGCCAGGTTATATCTCTCGACTTTCGCACCTCCCAAATCAAAACGTTCGACGGCAAAGATATTTACATTCCCAACGCCATCATTCTTAAAGAACCGCTTACCAATTACACGCGCGATGGTTTGATCCGCCTTGAATTTGTAGTAGGCATCGATTTTGATGATAACATCACCGATGCGCTTAAACTCATCAACAAAACCATGATAAACATTGATGAAGTGCTTCAAGAAGATCCTCCATACACCGTTGTTGATGAGCTGGCCACCAGTACGGTAAATCTGCGTATCTACTTTTGGGCCAATACCTACGACTATAAGAAAGGCATTAACTTATTAAAAGGGCGCGTTGTGGGTACCGTAAAAGAAGCGCTGCTCGACAACGGCTTTGGTCTGCCTGCCGACATCCAAGAGCTCAAGATTTATAAATCCGATGATCCGTTTCCCATATCGGTTAGCGGTTTATCGGGAGATCAGAAATCACCTACCGAAGGCGCATCGCAATAAGCTGGGCGGGGTGATATGATTGAACGCCCGTGCCGTCGGCAATTTGGTGGCGGCATGAAAAGCCCGGCGCACAGATGAGCGCATCGCTTTCTTTATTTTTAACTTCAGGAAAGAGCACCAGTTCTCCAATTTTCATGGATACTTCATATTTATCCGCCTCGTATCCAAAGCTGCCGGCCATGCCGCAACAGCCGGTTTGCATTTCCCTGGGTTCATATCCGGCCATGGTCAGCGCCTCCAGCGTGGGATTGTTTCCAACAAGGGCTTTGGCATGGCAATGTCCATGAAGGTGCACAGTTTCATTATTCCCGTTTAATATTTCCTTTTTTCTGGGGTGATCCGTTATTGCCTGCACAAAAAATTCTTCAAATTGAAAGCTTTTTTCTGCTATTTTATTCGCTTTTGCAAGGTCTTTATCATCACATAGGTCAGAGTATTCATCACGCAGAGTAAGTATTTCTGAGGGCTCCAGCCCAACGATTGGGATGTTCTGTTTTGCAAAAAAATGCAGCGCAGGGATATTTTTATCTACCATTTTTTTGGCCTGCTTTACCATGCCTTTGGAAAGCTGTGGTCGGCCGGTTTCGGTGACGGATGGTATCAGCACTTCATACCCAAGGGCTTCCATAACGTTCACTGCCGCTTTACCAATTTTGGGATCATGATAATTGGTGAAAGGGTCAACCAACAGCGCTACGTTTTGTTCACCGGCTGTATTTACTGTCGGGTCGCTGGTCTTGCGATCCGACGGATAAACTCGTTTGTCAAACCAATCACGAAAAGGTTGGCCGGCGAACTTCGGCAACGTTCTTTTTTTGTGAACCCCGAAAAATTGAAACAGCAACTCTTTAACTACCGGGGTATCCATCAACCAGTTAGAGAATGCCGGCCATTTACTTGCGAGGGGATACATTTTAGTGGCATTTCCAAAAAATCGTTCCCCGGCTGATATGCCATTTTCTTCGTGCCAGCCCTGCATAAATTCGGCCTTCATCTTTGCCATATCCACGTTGGCGGGGCACTCGCTTTTGCAGGCCTTACAGCTCAAGCAGAGATCGAGCGCATTTTTTAACTCATCAGCCTTGAACGCTTCGGGCCCCTTACCGGCAAACAGCTGCCGAAATAAATTCGCACGTCCGCGGGTGCTGTCTTTTTCATTTTTAGTAGCCATGTACGAGGGACACATGGTGCCGCCACTTTCGGCCAGCTTGCGGCAAACGCCTGCGCCATTACAAAGGTCCAGCGCTTTCGCAAAACTCCCCTCTTTGCGCCAGCTAAATTCGGTGTCAATATTGAGGCTTTGAAGGGTGAAGGAAGAAACCCGTAAGTCTTCATCCAGCGGTTTGGGATGCACAATTTTACCGGGGTTAAAAATGTAATTGGGGTCCCAAATTTCTTTTACCTTTTGTAGCAATGGGATCATTTGGGGCCCCAGTACTTTTTCAATATATGGTGCTCGTACGCGCCCGTCTCCGTGTTCTCCGGAGAGTGAGCCGTTAAATTCGGCCACCAATTCCGCCACTTCATCAGCCATGGTCTTCATTTTTTGGCGTCCTTCATTGGTGGAAATATCAATCACCGGTCGCAAATGCAACTCACCCACCGAGGCATGCGCATAAAAAACACAGCCGGTATTATATTTTTTCATAAGTTTTTGAAAGGCTGCTACATAGTCGGGTAAATCTTGCACGTGCACGGCCGTATCTTCACAGAAAGAGGGTGACCGTTGATCCGAGCCCAGCCCCATGAGCAGGCCTAAACCGGCTTTTCGGAGTCCCCAAACCCGATCAATCTTATTGGTTTCTGTTATGATGGGAACCGTTTTCGATTGATCGCTTTTTCGCAGTATTTCTTGTAGCTTTGCGGCTTTTTTTTGCAATGTATCTACATCATTTCCCTCAAACTGAATGATGAGAATACACTTGGGATCGCCGTTTAAAAAGAAGCGATTTTTTCGCTGTTCAATATTGTTTTTAGTTGCATCCAGAATAATGTCATCCACCAGCTCTACGGCGGCCGGCTCATGTTTCACCACTTCAACCGTAGCCTTCATGGCGGCATGGATGGAATCAAAGTGAGGAATAATCACCAACCGCTCCGCATCTTTAGGAACCAAATTAACCTTGGCTGAGGCCGTCATGGCCAGTGTGCCTTCGCTGCCGCATAGAAGCTCGGCTAAATTAAATGGGCGTCCGCCAGCTGGCGGATCAAACGGTTGCATGGTGCACAGTTTGTCGAGTGCATAGCCGGTGTTACGGCGTATGATTTCGGGATGCGGATAGGCTTCTAAAATTTCTTTGCGGTTTTCTTCAATAAGTTTGAGGATACTGCGATAGATATGCCCTTCCAGAGTTTTAAGCTTTTTTTTCTGTTCCAGTTCGTCTGGCGTGAGCGGTTTGAAAACGGCGGTGGAGCCGTCACTCAATACAGCTTCAATTTCGAGTATGTGTTCTCGCGTGGTTTGATGTTTGATAGAATAGATCCCACAGGAATTGTTGCCTATCATGCCGCCCAGCATGCAGCGGTTGGTGGTGGCCGTGTCGGGGCCAAATAGCAGGTTGTGTTTTTCGGCTTTGCGGTTTAGCGTATCACGAATCACCCCGGGCTGCACGCGGGCAATTTTCTCCTCAGCATTCAGTTCAAAAATTGTTGTCATATGTCGGGAAATGTCCATAATCACACCATCACCCGTGGCTTGCCCGGCCAGACTGGTGCCGCCGCTACGTGCCGTAATGGAAAACTGCTTGGCATGGGCCTGTTTTACCAGTTGCCGGATATCCGCAGCATTTTTAGGAAAGCAAACACCTTGGGGCAGATCTTCATACATGGAGGCGTCATTGGCATACAGACGCCGCGTTTGCGAATCGGTATGAATTTGGATGGTCTGGTCTGGCATGGGAAGCTTAAGTCCTTTTTGGTGCTTTTCTAAAATGATGAAACAAGTTCAGCATGGCAAACCTTCTAATATAAACCTATCTAAAACTTGCATTGGTAACAGGAATAGTATGTAGCTCGGGATTCATCCCGAGTAATAGCGAACTGAAGTTGGCTCTACAAGTTGAAATTGCACTTTGCCTGCTTCACAATTTCATCACCGATGGCCAGCCCGGCGGTGGCTGCAGGGCTGGGGGCATTAAGTACGTGGATTTCACGATCGGTGGCAGAGAACTGAAAGTCATCAACGATATCTCCATTGGGGCGCAGCGCCATGGCTCTCACCCCGGCATCGGCCGGCTCAAGGTGTTGGGGTTGTATGGATGGAATTAATTTCTGCAGCCTTCGCGTAAATGCTTTTTTTGAGAACGAGCGATAATATTCCCCCATTCCCATGCGCCAATGTTGTTTGGCCAGTTTCCAAAATCCTGGAAAACCCATGGTTTCCATGGTCTCTTGTAAATCAAATGAAAGCCGCTTATATCCCTCACGCTTGAAGGCGAAAACAGCATTGGGTCCGCATTCTACCCCGCCAAGTGCCATCTTGGTAAAATGAACCCCCAGAAATGGAAAGGCCGGATTGGGCATCGGGTAAATTAAGCCATTAACCATGGGTGTGGCTTCGGCTTTAAGTTGATAGTATTCACCCCGAAAAGGGACAATTTGCAGCTCGGTTTGTACACCGGCTGATTGGGCTACACGGTCGGAATAAAGCCCGGCACAATTGATGAGATGTTGGGTTTTAAATTGATCCGTTTTTGTTTGAATGGTAAGTTCATTTTTGGCTGTCTTTATGCCGGTAACTTCCTGATTGAATTCTACCTTTCCCTTTTTTTCTTCAATCAAGCTTCGCAATGTTTTGCAGACGCCGGTGAAATTTACAATGCCGGTACAGGGCACGTGAATGGCTTGAATGCCGGCGGCATACGGCTCAATTTCGGCCAGCTCTTGCGGCCCAATTTTTTTGATGCCTTCTATCTTATTTGTTTTACCCGTGGCTAATATATCGTCGAGGCGGTTGAGTTCCTCTTCTTCGGTGGCTACAATAACCTTGCCGCAAATTTCGTGGGCCACATCATGCTCTCGACAAAAATCAACCAGTTGATGCCGCCCGTTTACACAGTTCTTGGCGCGGTGGCTGTTAGGCTTGTAGTAGATGCCGGAATGAATCACCCCCGAGTTATTGCCCGTTTGGTGAGCGGCTACGCGGTTTTCCTTTTCCAGGATTAAAATATTAGCATCAGGATATTGCAGGCTCAATTTATAGGCTGTGGATAGCCCGATAATGCCGGCACCCACAATGGTAAAGTCGTAAGTCATGGAATAAGTTTACTGAGTTTCTTAATGGTAATGTTATGACCGCTATATCTTTCAAAAATTGATTTAACACTTTAGGTCATCCCGAACCCAGGTTTTTAGGTGAGGGATCTCAAATGTATTAGTGAGAATATGTGTAAAATGGATATAATTTGTATCAACGCTTGATATCACTCGTCATTCAGAAACCCATTGAATTCCTCGGGATGACAAAGTTTTTTAAAGCTTTGAAAAATAACCACCCAAATAGTGCTAAATATACGAAATGGATGGACCCGAAATAAAAAAAGCCGCCCCGAAAACTGAGGGCGGCTTTATATTTTTTCAAATTGAGTATTTTATGAATCTATATTTTCATTTGTCGGGATGGGGAATGATTCAAAAACGGTATCCTCCGGGCGGTCGATGGGAAGTTCATCCAGTCGCTCAAATCTTCGCATGTCAACCCAGCGATGACCTTCAAAGAATAGTTCGTATCGGCGTTGCTGAACCATTTCATCATTCAGCGCCTCTTGTGTTAAAGGCCCGGCGTAATCTGGTAAACCGGCAGCATTACGAATCACATTCAGATCTTCTCTTGCAGCTACCAAGTCGGGGGTGCTACTATTAATATTGGCTTCAGCCCGGATAAGCAACAGCTCAGCATTCCGGATGATGGGAAATGGAGACGTTTGTGTTTTATAAACAAACAGTCCAAATCCACTGGTAAGGCCGTCAAGTGTAGCGGGGTTTGGGTCACCCTCGTCATCAACCCGTAAAACGACTTTATTGCCCAGTACGCGGTTGTCGCCATCCTCGGCATCATTTACAAAGGAGGGATGCGCAACCCAGCTATCCCCGGCCCCGGCCTGTGGGGGAGCAAATACCGGGTTCAACAGATCATTAGCATTGGTTGAGTAAACATGGTTGGCGCCATTAGCGAGGTCTCCATTTTCATCAATAAATGAATCGTCAAGGAATTCATTAAGGGCTCCTTCATAATCTTCAACATATACAGCTACGCGAGCACGAAGGGCCCGGTTAAATTGAAGGAAGGTGCTCGGGGTATCAAATCCTGCAAAGCCGTCGGAAAGCTGAAATGGGAATTCATCGCCGGCACTGGAAAGGTTGTTCGCTGCATCATCCAGTAAAGAAATGATGAGGTTAAAGCCTTCTTCCTTGCTTAAAAGCGGACCTACGGCCTGCGGATCTGTTGGATCCTGCATACGTATGCCGTTTTCGTTCATCAGGTTAAGTGCCTGAAGATATTCATAGGCTATAAGCGTATTGGCATAACCAGAAGCACCTTGTGTTTCAGCCTCGGAAAGTGCACCCCCTTGCAAAGAATTCGCGGCCTGTATAAGGATATTGGCATTGCGAATACTGGTATAAAATGCAGCCCAGGGACGAGTGGTATAAAATGCCCCGGCATCAAGTTGGGACGATCCCCCACCCAGCAGATCTTGGGTGTTTCGCGGTTCGGCCGCTAAAAAGCGATACATTTCACGTCCCACCATTCCAAGGTCGATGTGGTAGATGCGAAGGTCGGTACGCAGGCTTGATTCCGTACCCACGGCAAGTGTGCGAATATCGGCCCGGCTTGGGTTCTGAACAACCCCTCCAAGATCCGTACCATTGGGGCTCGACCGGTCTTCGATTTCAAGTATATCACAGCCCGAGAATGCGATGGTAACCAACAGCACCGGGATAATTATTGAAAGATATTTTATGTTTTTCATAATAAAGAGTGCTTATGGATTAAAAGTCGAGGTTAAAATGGAAGTAATACTCTTTTGTTGCCGGGTATGGTGCCACCTCAATACCCTGGGCAATAGGTTGATTCCCAAAGTTGGATACCTCGGGATCATAGCTGCGATAGGGTGATATGGTAAAGAGATTGGTGGCCGAAACGCCAAAGCGAATGCCCTGCAGGCTGCTGCTAATATTGGAAAGGAATGAAACAGGGACATTATAATACAACCCAATTTCGCGCATGCGCAGGTATGATGCGTCCTGTACAAATTGCCGACTGCTAACCCCTAACAAGCTCAACCGTTTCACCCCATTGGGGGTATCATCCGTAATGCCGCCTGCTTCATTCACAAAGTCAGGGAAGGTTAAGTCTGTGCCGTCATAATCAGCAGTGGTGCCGTTAAGATCAGACAGCAACTCGGTAAGGTTGACTACATCGCCTCCTTTTTTCCAGTCTAACAAAAATGAAAAGTCAACATTCTTAAAAAGATTTAACTGGTTAAACCAGGAGAGCCTAAAATCGGCCTGACCGTCGCCCAGCGTTTTGGGTATAATGGAGGGTGATGCATCTTCGGCATCCGGGGATACGATTTCACCGTCTCCATCCCGATACACCAACTCTCCATTAACATCTGTCTCGGGATCAAGCCCTACTATTTGGGTTGCGGATGCTCCTTCCTCAATACGATAAACGCCCAGCGAAGTACCGAAGCCCCCTACATCAAAAGCGGGAACATTGAGTTCGGTAATTTCAGAAACGTTTTTGGAGAAGTTAAATGTGGAGATCCAGCGAAAATTTTCGCTTTGGAAGGGGCGCAGGTCGAGGCTGGCCTCAATACCGCGATTACGCAGGCCGCCTCCATTGAACTGTTCAAAACTGAAGCCCGTGGAGGGTTCCAATTCACGTGATAACAGCAGGTCTTCAATGTTTTTCTCATAAACCGTAACGCTTAGGTTAGCCAATCCGTCCAATGCGCTTACATCAACGCCGGCTTCCAGCTCTTTTTGCCGTTCCGGTATAATATCGTCCGAACCCCGCGTATTGGTAATTAACACCCCGTTAAAGCCTCCAATATTTGATGCTCCCAGGGTTGTAAATTTAGCCCCAAAATTTGAAAGGTTACCCGTTTGCCCGTATGCAACGCGCAGCTTAAGGCTATTCACGGTTTCATTTTCCCAGAAGTCCATATTGGACAGGTTCCAGGCAAACGAAGCTTTTGGGTAGTAGAAGAATTCACTTACAACCCCGTTGCGGTCAGACTTATCAGCTCTTAACCCCGCAGTTAGAATGTAGGTGTCATCATAGTTGAGTTCTTCCTGCAGGAAAAATCCGCGGTCACGCTGAAATACACGCGTTTGATTGGGAGACTGTGAATTTGTCTGATCGATGTTTGTCTGCGATCCGATAATACCCCGCCCAACGGTTGACACAGTATTCTGGTCGTTGTTGAAGGATGTAAACCCACCTTGCGAAACCAAGGTGATTTTTGAATCAGGGGTATAGGTATGAACCAACAATGCAGCCGTATTGGTATTCAGGTTATCGGTGTTCGTTTCAACAAGCGTTCCCGGCTGTGCACTTATACGTTCAAACTGAAGCTCACTTGGGAATACGAGCGAATTATTCTGGCTAAAGAAGTCCACCCCGCCGGTAAACTGAAAACTGAGCAGGTTGCCGGAATTGCGGAAAATTTCGTAGTTGGCTTTTACGGAAGTCAATACCCGGTTCACGGCTTCATTGTTTGAAAACAGGTTACGCGTTTGAAGCTGATTAGCCGTATTAAAGGGGTGATCCGGGAAAACGCCGTTTTCATTAGCCCGCAGGTCAATAAAGTTGGGCGTGGCAACCTGGGAAACCCCAAAGGTGGTACCCGTGTTATCGTTTCCGGTAAGCCCGCGATTAGATTCTGAGTGAATATAACTGGATGAAACGGCAACGTTGAATTTGTCCGTAAATTGATGATCCACATTGGCCCGAATCGACTGTTTTTCATAGCCGGTCGTTTCAATAATGCCTTCATCGTCCTGCAATGAACCGCTTACGTAAAAACTGGTGGATTCATCGCCAAAACTGCTACTTAGCCGTGTAGTTGAAAGCATTCCCTCCTGACCATATAACAACTCTTCATAATCAAGGAAACGATCTTGCTGTTGCGCTTCATTGAAAAGGGCAAGGCCGGGGGCTCCGAAAGATTGATCTGCCGTTTCTGCCGTAAAAGTACGCTGGCCCAGCTTGTTTGAAATAGTTGTAATTCCAATTGATTGGGATGCGCTAAATTCAGGTTTACCTCCTTTCCCTCTTTTGGTGGTAATGATAACAACACCACCGGAGGCTCGCTGCCCGTAAATAGCCGCTGCAGAAGCACCCTTTAAAACCTCAATACTTTCAATATCATCGGGATTTAAGTCGGCCACCCGATTAACCGGGTTGTCCTGGTTCGAAGCACTGCCGCCCGCTGCTGCTTGCGTAACAGCATTGGATCCGTTTGCAATAGCACTATTGCTGAGATAAATTCCATCTACAATGTATAGCGGTTCGGAGTTACCGTTAATGGTGGTTACGCCCCGCAGTTTAATTGAAAAACCGCCGCCCGGTGCACCGGAGTTGGAAGAAATATTAGCCCCCGGAATTTTACCGTAAAGTTCAGCGCTCAAGGTCTGTCCGGGTGATCCGCCAATGAGTTCCTCCCCATCAATAGATGTTACGGCATTTGCAAGATTTTCGCGCTTAACACTACTTGCCAAACCGGTAACAACCAACTCTTCCAGATTGGAAACCGCAGGTTCAAGGGCTACAGTAATTTCACTATTGGATGCGCTCACCTCAACTTCTCGGGTTGCGTACCCAATATAACTTATGCGCAAAGTTGCACTCTGACCGGGTAATTCAATGCTAAACTCTCCGTCTGCATTCGTGCTGGCTCCACTGTTGGTAGGTTGGTGAAAGACGTTTACACTTATTAATGGTTCATCGGTGTTGGCATCTGTCACGGTTCCTGTAACGGTAAATTGTGCCCAAGCAGTTGATGTAAATAACATCAAGAAAAGGCACAGCATCATAGATTTGTATCGTTTTCTCATAATGTGCTGTTTTGGTTAAGTGGGTAAGTTGCTACCAATATATAAACTTATTATATAATATAAATTTTTTGATAAAAGAAATTAGTCTTATGTGATGGATGTTCAATAATATTTTAAAAGCTTCTTTTACATAAGGAGGCCTTTGCATTACTGACGCCCATTTCTCCCAAAGGGATCCCTTCGGGAGACTACGCTCTGCTGCGCTCTCCGTAGGAGTCCTTCGGACAATATGACGTCAGTTTGAGCGTGCCTCCCGCAGGGATGCCCATGGCAAAAGGCATACCTGCGGTGCAATGAGGAGCCACGACGAATGAAGTCGAAAACAAAGTCATGGTTCTGCAAAGCCCCCATAAGGTATTGGCATATACAACCATTTTATGTTATATAGAAAAATTTGAGATTCGGAAACAGGGCGCAATTTTGTATTTTTAAGGTTGTAAATTCTGTCAAAAAAAACTGATTTATTAATGAAGTTATTATCGAGATTTACACTTTTATTGTTTGTTATAGGTACCATAGTGGCTTGTGGAGCTGAGAAAAAAGATCAGCAGCCTCCAATGTCTAATGCTGACTATGTCGAACAATCCAGTTTCACAACGTTGCAGGGAGACAGTATTGATATATCTGATTTTGAAGGAAAGGTAGTGATGATTGATTTTTGGGAAACGTGGTGCAAACCGTGCCTTGCCAGTTTTTCCGGGATTGATTCTTTGAAGAGTAAGTATCCTGATGATTTTGAGGTGTTGGCGGTTACCCCGGGGTTCACTGATAATAAAAATGATGCGAAAACATTTGCTGAAAACCACAATTATAATTTCACCTACGCAATGGATTCAAATAACCTTCACCAAAAATTAGGGGTACAGGGTATACCATTTAAAGTATTTGTGGATGCCAATGGTACGTTTATATCATCTTCATTGGGAAGCTTGGGACCGGATGGCGACTACAAAAAAATAAAAACCATTATTGAAAATCATAAAAATTCAGTGGGCAAAAAGCAGTAGGCAGTGGCAATATGCAGTTGGCAGGAGATTTTGTCAAAAATAAATTTGACTCTAACATCGGAATGCACATTTTCCAGCATCCAGCATCCAGCATCCAGCATCCAGCATCCAGCATCCAGCATCCAGCATCCAGCATCCAGCATCCAAAAATCATTGAATGAGTACCCAAAAAACAGTATATTAGAAGACTGAATTTTAAAATTAATATTATTGAATTATGCCTCAAGAAGTAAAAGAAAAAGTTTCATATAAAGTAAAAGATATTGGGCTGGCTGATTTTGGCCGCAAAGAGATCCGTCTGGCTGAAGCCGAAATGCCGGGCCTGATGGCTATTCGTGAAGAATATAAAGATGAGCAACCGCTTGAAGGTGCTCGCATTGCCGGTTGTCTG
>Ga0306901_1000172_pt1 | contig 32203 bp, 34 predicted proteins | sample AntRauMFilla3767_FD_190431 | JGI IMG/M metagenome (GOLD analysis project Ga0306901, IMG submission 190431) | Saline lake microbial communities from Rauer Islands, Antarctica - Metagenome Filla 3 #767 (v2) (version 2) | ecosystem: Environmental > Aquatic > Non-marine Saline and Alkaline > Saline ... | reverse complement strand
CCCCGATATCCACAGAACCGATCGTCACAGAAAGCGGCAGATTAACGTCGGGTAGACTGATTTCGGCGGGTTGAGCCCCGTCCGATTCCGGCGAAAGCAGGGTCAGGTCAACAGCCCCCGTCGTCAGTTGGTCCAGGCAAAGCTCCTTGCCAAACAGACAGCCCGGGGACCACACAATCAGGGGTGACTGAACATCCACAGCGGCACCGAATCCACGCCAGCTCAGGGAGTCGGCCTGCCATTGTCCGAGCGCAGACCCCTGGCCCTGAACGACGTCCAGCCCCGGCACCTGTTCAATCACCCAGGCAGTGCCTGTTTCTGATCTTAACGCCAGCAAAACGGCACCGACCAGTAAAACGGGCAGCAGTATCAGCACCGCACACAAGCCAAGCAGCCAGAACCTCAACCTCGAACGTTTTTTTACAGGCGCTTCATCGTTCCGGGTATCGTTCATAACTCCGGCCCCATCGAAAAGTGCACCCGCCACTCCCCACCGAAGGCAGGGTCCAGCCCTTTGGCAACGTCCAGCCGTATGGGTCCCACGGGGCTTATCCAACGAATGCCAACACCGGCGCCGGTTGCCAGGGAATCCGAAAGATTGTTAATCGCATTGCCCTCATCCACGAACGCAGCGGCGCGCCAGTTATTGGCGAATTCATACTGATACTCGACACTGCCCGCCATCAGGAACCTGCCACCAATACCCACGCCTTCGCTGTCCTCGGGAGAGAGAGTTTCATAACCATAGCCCCGCACGCTCTGATCGCCACCCGCGAAAAACCGGAGCGAAGGGGGCACATCGTCAAACCGGTTGGTTGCAATACCGCCCAATCGAAGACGCGCCATAAACCGATGGTTATCCGCCAGCGTGTAAAGACCTTTTGCCATCGTCAGCACGTGCAGAATATCCGCATCGGAGAGTGCGGCACGATGGGCGCCGGACACCTCTGCCGACAATCGGTACCCCTGGGACGGATCGAAGGCCGAGTTTGTCTCCCGAAACGAATAACCAAGGCCCGGAAGCAGCAGGCGGCTGCGGTCTTTCGAGCCATCACCGAAGCTAAAACGCTCTTCCTCAAGCCTGACAGAAGCTGTCTGCACCCATCCGGAGTCCAGCTGATGTTTCCACTGCTGTCCCAGGGTAAGCAGTTCCGATTCGACGTCTTCAATATCCTCACGCTGGTAACCTGCAGAAAAGCGGATAGAGTCGGTCATCGGTGGATCGAGGGGCAACTCATACCAGGCCGAAATATTCTGGCGCGGCTGGGACAGCTCGGTTTCCGCGCCCCGTCGATGGCCCATGGCATTAACCCAGTGTTCCCGCCAGTTACCCCGCAGACGCGGCCCGATATCCGTGGAAAAACCGATACCGGCAGCAATTGAGCGCGCGTCCCGGGTTCGCAGCACAACATTAACGGGGATAACACCGTCCTCGGCTTTGGCCGGGTCGGCATCCACATCCACGTTGGCAAAGTAACCACTATTGGACAGATCGCTATTCAATTTCGCGATTTTTCCGGAATCGTAAATCGTGCCCGGTTCGAAAGTGACAAACTGGTTGAGCAGCAACAAATCAAACCCATGACCGTCTTCAAAGCGCACATCCCCAAGGCGGAACCGGGGGCCACTTTCAAAGATCAGGAAGATATCGGCCGACCTCTCTTCGGGGTTTACCTCAAGTCGCCGGGTTTCAAACTTTCCGTCGAAATATCCCAACTGGCTGGCTCTGTTGCGGATTGTCTGGCGCAGGGCGCCGTACTGACCATGGTCAAGTACATCGCCCTCGGCGGGCTGCGCGGGTAAATTCAGGCTGAATTCGGAATCTTCCCCGGCCGGGCCCCTGATCTCCACCGTGCGCGACCTTACTCGCACCGGCTCACCGGGCGTTACCGTCATCACCAGTTGCGCCGGATTCTGATCGTCATCCGGCCGGACAAGTTCCCAGTCGATGTCCGGTTCGTAGTAACCCAGAGCCTTCAGCGCGTTGCTGATCTGGTTTGTGGCAGTACTGGCGTAACGGCGAAGGCTATCCGCGGACCTGCCCTCTACTTTCTGAAGAAAGGCCTCTGCATTCTCCTGCAGGGCCGGATAATCGCCCTGCACTTCGACTGAAACCTGGCCTGCCGCCAGGCAGGCCGGTGTAGCCACTGAGAGCAAAAACAGGCCGAGTAGCGCAGGGCGCCACCATTGATGAAATTTAGAAGAACACATCCTGCAGCTATAGGGTCTCGGTAAAGTGAGAAGAGAGTCCAGAATACACTGGGAGTTAACCGGGGTCAGGTCAAGTTAATCCATGGTAGGCTTCACTATCCCAACTTCATGAAAAACAGACGCCTGAATGCTACACATCAATACAGACAACCTGAGAAAGAGCCATCAGTTCATCTGGTTCATTATAGACTTTGCCATGTTGGGCCTTTTGATCATAAATCTGGCCTTTATCATTTTCGATTCCGTTTACGGTTTTGACATAGTCCAGAGCGGTCTCGGCGCCATCTCCCCGGCCATAAACGACTTCTACCAACCGATACACCGCAACTTTATCGTTTACGATCTGGCCTTCGTGGCCATCTTCCTGACCGAATTTGTCGTGCGCTGGGGCTATGCGGTCAAAGCCCGAGTCTACGCGCGCTGGTATTTTTATCCCTTCATACATTGGTACGACATCATTGGCTGTATACCGGTAGGCAGCTTCCGCTTTTTACGGATCCTGCGAGTTATTTCCATCATCTACCGTCTTCATCAGTACAAGGTGATCGATGTTACCCAGACCCGAATTTTCATATTCTTTAACTTCTATTACGAAGCGTTTCTGGAAGAGTTGTCAGATCGGATTGTGATCAAGGTTCTTTCCGGTGCACAGGACGAAATCGTCCGGGGCTCGCCCCTGTTTGAGCGCATTCAGAACGACATTCTGTATCCACGCCGGGCGATGATTACCGACTGGGTTTCCCTGCGCGTCGCAGAAGCCGCACGGGAGGGCTATGTGCCCAATCGCGGCGCCCTGCGATCTTATCTGGAAAATCGGGTAGACAACGCGCTGAAACAGAACCTGGAACTGTCGCGGCTCAAATACTTGCCGGTGGTCGGCCCCACGATCCAGGAAACTCTGGAAGAGTGCGTGGGCGACATTGTGGCTCATGTGATTCACCAGATTCTGGAAGACCTGGCGCTGTCATCCAACCATGCGTTTATCGAGGACATCGTGAACGTATTTTTGCCGTCACCGAATGACGCAGAAGAAGATATACAGAACGAGGCGCTGATCAGCCTGCTTAACGAAATTCTGGAGGCGATCAAAAATCAGGTTAAAGTCAAACACTGGCGCGAAAATCTGCCATAGGCAGACCCACTTTTTGAATGAGGTTACGATGAGTTCGTCAAAGTCTCCGTTGCACTACCAGCCGGCAACCGATCTGATCCAGGCCCTGAAAAACGGCAGTCTGACCAGCACCGAACTGACAGCCGCACTACTGCAGAGAATCCGGGAACATAACCCGCAGATCAACGCGGTTGTTACGCTGGATGAATCACAGGCACTGACCAGAGCCGCTGAAGCCGATTCCGCCCTTGCCCGCGGAGAGTCAACCGGCCCGCTGCACGGCCTGCCGTTGACTCTCAAAGACACCTGGGAAGTCGCTGGCATGGCCTGCACAGCTGGGGCACCGGCCCTGAAAGATCACATACCAAAACGTCACGCCGATATCGTCAAGAAACTGGAAGAGGCCGGCGCCATCATTCTGGGCAAAACCAATGTGCCCACCTACGCCACGGATATCCAAAGCTACAACAAACTGTTTGGCGTCACCCGTAACCCACACAACCCGGAGCATACGCCGGGTGGGTCTTCAGGCGGCGCGGCGGCTGCGCTCGCGTCCGGTATGACGCCACTGGAAGTCGGCAGTGACCTGGCCGGCTCGATCCGCATCCCGGCCCACTTTTGCGGTGTCTTCGGCCACAAGCCTTCACGCACACTGGTGTCGTTTCGCGGCCATATACCGGGCCCGCCAGGCACAGAATCCCAGCCGGATCTTGCCGAAGGTGGACCCATGGCCCGCACTGCGGCCGATCTTGCCCTGCTGCTACAGGTGATTGCCGGGCCGGCCGAACGGGAAGAAACGAGCTGGCAGTTGGCCATGGCCCCGGCAAAGATCGAGTCACTGGAGCAGGCCAGAGTCGGCCTCTGGCTATCAGACCCGCTTTGCCCGGTAGATAAAGAACTGGCTGAGGGTTACCAGACCCTGGCCAAAGCTCTGGGGCAAAAAGGCGCTCTGGTGTCCGAGGCGAAACACGACCTGCTCAACCTGGCGCACCTGCTACCCGCCTATTTCAACCTGCTTGGCAGCCTGATGAGCTCGTCACTGACGCCGGCCCAAAAAAGCCGGATGAAATGGATTGCCCGAATGGAGAAATGGCTCCACCTGTTTGGCCCGGTTACGGCCCACGTTGGCGAATACGGTCGGGGCGTCAATCAGCAGGTCGGTCAATGGCTGGTCTGGAACGAAACCCGGGAGAAAATGCGCGCACAGATAACCACGCTCTTCGACGAGTACGACGTGCTGCTGACGCCCATCACACCCACCGCAGCCATTGCCCACGACCATAGCCAACCGGCGTTTAAACGCCAGATCACGGTTGCCGACAAACCCCGCGCCTACATGGACCAGTTCTGCTGGATCGCCCTCGCCACCCTGCTGGGCCTGCCTGCCACTTCAGTGCCTATAGGCCGTACCAGAAACGGACTGCCGTTCAGCGTTCAGGTGATTGGCGCGCCGGGCATGGACCTGACGACGATCAAATTCGGGGAGTTGCTGGAACAGCAGGGGCTGGCGGGATTCTGTGAACCCGACCTTTCTACGCCGGGGCCTCGCTAACGCGACGGCTCCACCATAATTTTACGACAAAGGCGTGAGGGACGGTGAGCGCCGCCAGGCCCCAGAACATGACTCTCACCGCTTCGACCAGAAGACTGGAAGCGGGATTCCACAGTACAACGCTACCCCAGATAACCAACGCTAGACCGATCGCAATGATCGTCGCAGGCGCGGATTGCTTCACCAGAAATCCGACCATCTGGCGGGCGCTGGTCTGAACAAGTCGATGCTCTGCAATGGCCAGGAAGTGGCGAACGCTGTGTACCAGGCAGAAGTAAAAGGTGAAGGCCAGCAAAGGTGGCAACAGCACCATCACCGCGCCAACCAACACCAGTTCCGCCAGGACCCGCGCCCCGGAATCGTGGTAATGGCGTACAGCCACGTACCCGAACCCGATAAGCCAGACCACCGCCGCGATCGGGCCGGCTACCGCCAGAGTCGCGATTACGGCGCCAACCTCCCGATCGATCAGCCATGCAAACAGTTCGCTGGTTTGCGCCGTATGGCCCAACACCGGCCCCAGAACCGTCAGGCTGCCGCTTAACCAGAGTAAAACAGTATTATCGGACGAGCTGAGATAGGCCAGATCGGTGAACCCGAAGTGCCAGATCGACAATGCCAGAAACACCACAAGCGCCAACACCGGGAAAAACCAGATCAGACCGATGAACGCCACCGATGCACTGGCATACAGCACAAATGCCAGAATCAGAGCCTGGGAACGTTCAGCCACCAGCCGCCTGAGAATAAGTGGGTCGGCACCGCCGTGCGACAGGCCAAAAACAGCAACCGGCGCCAGTATGATCCAGAACTGTTGCTCCAGAGACAACGCGGGCAGCATGACAGCCACGACAATCGCGACAAGCGACATCGCCAGCACGCTCCACTGGTGCCAGGACCCTCGGGAGCTGCGATAGAGATTACCGCCTACCGTGTCTGATCGATTGGGTGTCATGACAGGGTTGCCCGCAAAAAAGGCCCCGTTGGCAGTGCCGTTGCGACGGACACAGCGTCCTGCCAACGAGGCTGATCGTTCATGAACCGCGCCATCTGCTCAGCCGTCGTGGCGGAGAAGAGGCCCAGAAACCAATCAGGTGCCGCTTGGGGGTGTCTTCGCATAGCTCTCAGAAAGACTCTGTCCATCCAGTCCAGCCAGCGCTTGCGTGCCTGCAGCGGGCGCAAATACCAATGACCACTGGCGGCGGCGTTCAGAATCTGCCCCGCCAACTGAGCACTGGTCCGCTGACAGGTTGAGAAATGATACCCCGTTGCTGCACGCATCCAGCCAGCGCCAACCCCTGCTCTGGTCACTCTTCCCCGGTCGCAAGATCTGCTAACGGGGAACATCGGCAGCGCCGCGGATTCGGAGCGCTTCACCCGATAATCTACCAGGTTCTGCTCGTCCAGCCAGGCATCCAGACGGGCACGGCAGTCCGGCCGCTCACCGCCCGGATGAAATTCGGTCCACTCGACAAGCAGGTTATCTTCATCCATCGGCAAAAGGTAAACGAAACAGACGTGGCCATCACAGGGCTGAAAATCCATCAGCCTGGCAACATCGACATCATAGCCATGGCCCGGGCGATGGATTTCGTATCCGGTAAACACCTGCCAGAAGCCCAGAGTCTGATCTAAATCAGCTGCCGCTGGCGGGCGCGTGTCGATAACGGCCCGGGTTCGCCACGACCCTGCTGTCGTTGATACCTGAACGCCGTCGGCAAACTCCTCGACGTTCTGCACAGTCACCCCCTGCCGCAAGCTGAATTCACGGCAGGACTCAATACAGGCCAAACCATGCCGGTAAACCTCTCCGGCGGGCAACATAGCATAGGGTGTCTGGTTGCTCGATTGGGATACGGTACGCGGGCCCTTGCTCACCTGCCAGTGGGCCCAGCGATGGCTGATCAAATCCCGGAATGGATGAGGCTCACTGTCCCAGAAGCACCAGGTGCGGTCATTGTGGTATTCGGTGCGTGGCTCAAGCAGGCATACGCTGGGTAAGGACTGCCCCATTCGCCTGGATAAATCCATAAGCCAGCAGATCAGACTCAGACCGGTCAGACCGGCGCCAATGATCACCAGATCACAATCGAAGTCCTGTTCGGTGGCCACCGGTTAAAACCGTGGTTGGCAATGGGCAAGGCAGGTACTCAGACCACGGTGCAGGCGAGGATCGTGATCGATCTGTCGGTGATTCGCGGGCTTGCCGATCAGACTCGTCAGTGCTTTTGCGCTCACCCAGAGTTTAAGCCCGGGACCGACCACACTGCGGCGCTGCCAGTAAACCTGTTCACCCTGCCGCAGAATCTGCCGACCGATTTCCCGATAGACTTGCGCAGCGACGGCAATAGCCAGACGGGCCCGCACTGGTAGAAAACCCAGACCTTGCCGACCGCTGTTGTAATAGCTCTCTGCCAACGTGACCAATTCACGCACACCCTGCCAGGCCCGACGCCGGGGCTCTGTGTTGCCCGCCACAAGGGCCGCCGGTTCAAGGGCGCCGGCAGCGCCATCGGCCGGCAGATAAACCCGGCCCAATTGCGCATCCTCAAGTACATCCCGGGCGATGTTCGTCAACTGCATGGCGATACCAAGATCGATCGCATGGGGTAGGGCCTGGCGACGCTCGCGGGCTTTCAGCAGACAGGTCATCATGACGCCCACGGTGCCCGCCACGCCATAGGCGTATTGCAGCAACTCCCGATGGCTGGCCACGCGCACCGGCTGCAGGTCCTGCTGAACCGTTGCGATCATGTCTGTCAGAGCCCCCATGGCCAACGGCTCTTCCGAAAGCAGTTGCCTGGCCTGCTGATAAACGGTTAACAGATCGCCTTCCGGTGGGCACTGCTCTGACAGTGCGCTCTCAAGTTCCGATAATTTTTGCTGTGCCAGCGCCTTGTCCGAATCTGTTTGCGCGTCATCTGCAAGATCATCAATCCCACGACAAAGGCTGTAAAGGCTGGCCGCGCTCGACAACTGCTCACCACTGAGCAATTGCCCCGCCCAATAAAAACTGCGGCCATGGCGGCGAAGTATTTCAGTACTGGCAACGCCCTGCTCCGGATCCAGAACCGACGGCTTCATTTGGCGCCGCTCATCTGGATATCATCGGGCTCGACAACAGATTCATCCGTCACGGCAAAAGCCCGATCCACAAGCCGTTCAACCACACCCGCAGAACAGACCACACCGGGCACACCGGCTCCCGGGTGCCCCCCCGCCCCGACAAAGAACAGGTTCGGATATCGCGATGACTGGTTATGGAACCGCAACCCCGCCGACTGGGTCAGCGTTGGTGCAATGGAAAACCCGCTGCCGTAGGGACTGTTAAGCTCGTTCTTGAAATACACCGGGGAAATGCTGCGTTGCGCCCGCACCTGTTGTGGCAAATCCGGCATCAGCCTCCGGGCCAGAATATCGATAATTCGCTGCTCGAGTACCGGGGCCAATTCATCCCAGTTATGGTTGCCCTGAAGATTCGGCACCGGTGCCAACACATAAAACGCGTCACCGGTCTCCGGGGCCATGGATGGATCTGTTGCGCCCGGCCGGTGCAGATAGAGGCTCAAATCATCCGGCACTTCGTGGTGATCAAAAATCTCGGTCAGAATTTCCCGGAAGGTTTCGCCAAAAACAATGGTGTGATGTTCAATCTCGGGGTAAGTCCGGTGGGTTGTGAAATAGAGCACGAACAGCCCCATGGATTGTTTGAGGCGCCCCCGGTGGCTATCCGCCAGCTTCTGCATCGGTGTACGGGCAATCCAGTTATCATAGACGTACAGCGGGTCGGCGTTACTCACCAGCAGGTCGGCCTCAAACCGTTCCCCCTGATCAGTCAGTGCGGCACTGACTTTTGATCCGGTCATTTCCAGGCGCTCTACAGACTGCCCGGTAAACAGTCGCCCACCGTGGCGCTCAAACAGCCGGGCCAGGGCATCAATTAACGCGCCGGTTCCGCCCTGAACGTACCAGACGCCGCCTTTGCGCTCGAGAGCGTGAATCAATGCATAAAGTGACGACGTACGGAACGGGTTGCCACCGACCAGCAATGAAGGCACCGAAAACGCTTTACGCAGGCGCTCATCCTGAAAGAACGTCGATACGAACTGATAGATGCTGCGGTCTGCCCGCAAACGAATCAGGTCTGGCAGCACCTCCAACATATCGCTAACCCGGGTGAACGGCCGGGTCGCAAGCTCGACAAACCCCCGTTCATACATAGCTTCAGCGGCCGCAAGGAAGTCCTGGTAATGCGCACCCTCGCCGGGCGACAGCCGTTCTATTTCCGATACGATAGCATCGGTGGTATCGCCATAATCGAAGTGACTGCCATCAACAAATTCCATGCGATAAAAAGGTGCGACTGGCAACAGGGTGACATGGTCTTCCAGCTTTTCACCAAACCGCTCGAACAGCTCCGAGAACAAAAAGGGGGCGGTGATGACCGTCGGGCCGGCATCAAATTTATGACCGTCCAGCTCGAAGGTCCGTGCCCGGCCTCCCAGATCATTGTGCTTTTCCAGAAGATCCACCGCATAACCGCGCGCTAACAATCTCAGTGCAATGGCGAGACCGCCAAAGCCCGCGCCGACCACAACAGCGCGAGTCCGGGTCTGCGGGCTAACCTTCGACAACGCGTTCATAGGCTTCTGGCTCTTCAGTCGGTTGGTCATCTTGGCGGTGTGCCAGAGCCCTGTGCTCCAGTTTTGACAGCATAGGCTCTAGTGTTGATTCAAGAGCGCTTGCTACCCGGCACTCCAGTTCGCCTAGCAAACGCCGGCCCCGCTTCAGCGACGCAATAGCGTGCTTTGTTGCCCGCCCGATTCGTGCCACGGCGTCTTCGCTTTGACCCTGGCGATGGTGGTGCCAGGCATGGAAGGGATGCAGAGGCTGGCGGTTCGAGCTCAAGTCATCCAGATCGTCAATTATCTGGTACGCCAGCCCGATGGCCGACGCGAATTCGCGAATGCAGCTCTGGGTGTCGGAGTCTGCTCCGCCTGCCACTGCGCCTGTAATCAGCGGCAACTCGATAAGCGGTGCGGTCTTGGCGGTAGTGGCGTCAAGATAGGCCCGAAATGTCGGTAAGGCCTGGTTGCCCGGCTGGGCAATTTCAACGCTTTGGCCGACAATAATTCGGCCAGTCCTAGACGCGAGATGCTGGCTGAGCAGTCTGGACTCATTGGGATTTTCCAGATCCGCTGCGACACCAAAGGCAGCGCACAGCAGCAAGTCGCCTGCACACAGCGCTACACCATCCCCATATTGCTTCCAGACACTGGGCGCATCGCGCCGAGTTTCGTCTCTGTCCAGAAGATCGTCGTGCACCAGAGACGCATTGTGAACAAGCTCACATGCGGCTGCTGCCCCGACGCGGTAATTTTGTGAAGTTCCAAAAGCCTTACCACTGGCAAGTGCCAGACGGGCCCTCAGCAAACTCCCACCCGATCGTACCTGGTATGTTCCCGCCGAACTGGCAGGCCCGGGCATCAGGCGGTTCAATTGATTAATCATGAGTGCCTGAACAAGAGCGAGTTCTCGCCTCTGGCTCAGGTGGTTTTCTTTTCTGGCAGGCACGGCGCCTGCAGTTTTCATCATTGAGTCCGGCATGGCGGCTGGTCCACAAGAGGTTGTCATTATTGGATTCCTCTTCACCAAATGGCAGCAGATGCGAGCCGTCCGTGGCTCGAATGCGCTTTTCCTTCAGCGCAACGCATCGCTACAGCTTATCTCTTGGACCTTACGATGCCGCAGGGGCGTTGTAGCCCTCAGCCTCGGACTTGCGCATCGCAATGGTGAAGATCACCAGACCGAATACGGCTTTCGCTACGATGTCCGCAATGGTGTAGCCCACTTCGACTGCAACGATGGCGGATCCACCAGTGATGCCAAGCAGCGGCAGGAGATACACGATCGGGTAGAACGCCCAGGAGGCGATAACCAGATACGTTGCGTAGTGAATCAGCTGACGAACACTCTCAGGCTGCTTTGCGATGGACTCTTTGAGACCCACAACCAGCTGATAGAGAATATAGATGAACGGAATCATCGACAGAATCCAGAACATAAAGCGTGTTCCGGCGCCCTCGGCGACTTCACCCGGGTAACCCAGCACAATCATCAGAGCGGCTGCACCACCCAGTTTCACGGCTCTGCTCCAGGTTTCGCTCTGGCTGAGCTTCATGACCAGAATGAGCTCGACCAACAGCAGTGGCACTGTCAGCAACCAGTCTACATAACGGTATGCCTGGTTGAACGGTTCGCCCGTCGCGGCGAGTTCGCCAGACGCCACGTCCACGGCTTTGTCCCAGGACAGCATGATCTGCAGGTAGTGGTAGGCGGCAATCGCGGTTACCAGGCCGGTAATCGTGATTGCCATTCTATAACCAGGCGCTACTGATGAGCGCATCAGCCAAAGAAAAAGCGTGGTCGAAGCCATGACGGCCAGACCGAAAGAAAAAGCATTGCCTATAAAGCTATACTGATCTAGCGACAGCGTTTCAATACTTAGCATTGTTGTCATCCTTTAAGATTTGAAACCGATTTGCTCAGTGGCTGCCGCAATCTCATCAAAAGTCCCGACCAACCCTGAACGCACTCAGCTGCATCTTCATTACTGCTTTGCAACTTGCCTAAGCCCATACGCCCCAAAACTAAAACCGGATTCGGATCCGGAACAAAATTTTTACATTCAGAATTTGTCCCGATAAAAACAACATCAATCCAAAATACCGCGGGCTCCCTATCTAACCACGAAGGCTGCGAGGGCCGCCACTTTTTTTTTGATTCGGGAGCGTTTACGGTTATGAAACGGAACCATCCAGACATTGTCTCCTTCGACAACGAACCGCTGATCCTGGTCGACGGGAAAAACAATGTGGTGGGGTATGACAATAAAGCGGCATGCCACCAGGGCCGTGGCAAGTTGCACCGGGCCTTCTCGATTTTTGTCTTCAACCGCCACAACGAGTTGCTTCTGCAACAACGCAGTTCGCAAAAGCGACTTTGGCCGCTTTACTGGTCAAATAGTTGTTGCAGCCACCCGCGACAGGGTGAGTCCGATGAGCAGTCGGTACAACGGCGCCTGCGCGAGGAGCTGGCAATTCATGCGAAGCCAGAATATGTCTACCGTTTCCGCTACCACGCGTTATTCGGCGACATCGGCGCAGAGCATGAGCTTTGTTCGGTTTATATCGCTCGGTCCGACGAGCCGGTCGAGGTCAATACCAACGAAGTGGGCGACTGGTGTTACATGGCACCAGACACCCTCGACGCGGAACTGACGAAAAACGCCGAGCGTTATACCCCCTGGCTCAAACTGGAATGGGCCAGACTGCGGGAAGATTTCTGGTCCCGCGTGGAAGCGCTGTGAGACCCGGCTTCAACGATAGGCTTACCGGCCCGCGCGCATAAGGTCCGCAATTTTTTCGGCCATCATGATCGTCGGTGCGTTGGTGTTGCCGCCAACCAGTGTTGGCATTACCGACGCATCCACGACGCGCAACCCTTGCAGTCCTCTGACCTTCAGCTCTGTATCCACCACGGCCAGGTCGTCCACTCCCATCTTGCAGGTGCCCACCGGGTGATAAATCGTATCGGCCCGGGCGCGGATGTGCCGGGTCCACTCGTCATCGCTCATGCCACCGTGAGTGCCAAACATTTCGGACTTCCGATAGGGTGCCAGCGCTGGCGCCTCCAGAATGTCGCGGGTAATTTTCGCGCCCTTGATGGTCAGGTCCAGATCGCGCTGGTCAGACAGGTAGTTCGGGTCAATGGCCGGATCGGCCATTGGGTCGGCGCTTTTAAGGAATACGCGGCCCCGGGATGCCGGTCGAAGGTTGCACACGTGGCAGCTGAAGCCGTGCCCCCAGTGCAACTTCCGGGCATGGTCTTCGACAATCGACACCACAAAATGCAGTTGCAGGTCCGCCACCTCCAGCCCAGGGTCCGACTTCAGAAACGCCGCGCCCTCGGCAAACGGGGACGCCACCATGCCGGTTCCATCCTTTCGCCATTGCAGTGATTGGCTCAGCATGTTCTTCATACCGGCAGGACTGAAACCGAAGTTGTCCTTGTCATCGGTTTTGTAGGCCAGGATAAAATCCAGGTGATCCTGCAGGTTCTGCCCGACCCCGGGCGATTCGTGAACCATCGGTATGCCATGGGGCGTGATGTCCTCCGGGCGGCCAACGCCGGAAAGCTGCAATAATTGCGGGGATCCGAAGGCACCAGCGGCAAGGATCACCTCATGGCGGGCCGAGACACTCATTGTCTGGCCTTTCTGGCGATACTCAACGCCGACGGCCCGCTTGCCATTAAACACAATCCGGCTGGCGCGAGCATTAGTCACTACTTTCAGATTATTGCGCTGCCCCATAATCGGATGCAGATAAGCGGCCGCCGCCGAACAACGCTCGCCGTTACGGTCTTTGTCGTGAAACTGGGTGACTTCGTAAAGACCCACGCCCTCGTTATCGCCCTCGTTAAAATCCTCGGTAACCGGATAGCCACGCTCCCTGGCCGCCTCTACAAAGGCTTCCGACAGCGGCCGGGGCGATCTCTGTTTACACACATGCAGCGGGCCATCAGCACCGTGATATTCGCTGGCGCCTCGCTCATGACATTCTGACTTGCGGAAATATGGCAACACATCGTCCCAGCCCCAGCCTTCACAGCCCAGCGCCGCCCAACCATCGTAGTCGGCCCTGTGGCCACGCACATAAAGCATCGCATTGATCAAGCTGGAACCGCCCAGCCCGCGACCTCTGGGCTGAAAGCCCCGGCGACCGCCGAGTTCCGGCTGCTCTTCCGTTAACAACGACCAGTTATTGATTTTGCCTTTGCCGGGCATCAACGCCACCACGCCAGCCGGGGCGCGAATCAAAACGTGATCGCCCTTGCCCCCGGCTTCCAACAGGCAAACGCTGACATCGGGATCTTCACTTAAACGTGCTGCCATCACGGCACCGGCTGAACCGCCGCCAACAATTACGTAATCAAAAATCATAAGATGCTCTTCTGATTGTTCTTGGATGTCTTTACGAACGCGGGCGTTTTATCACCAACATTGCCAATAGAGCAGAGAGTACCATCAGTAGCAATGCAACCGCATTCAGCACCGGAGTCGACCCTTCCCGCAGACGGTTGAACAGAGCCACCGTCAGCGGTGTATCGCTGCCCGTCAGCATGACCGTAGTGTTGAAGTTTTCAAAGGACATCAGAAACGCCATGGCGGCCGCTCCGAAAATCGACGGCAACAACCACGGCAAGGTCACCGTGAACCAGGCCACCAGCGGCGTTGCCCCCAGGTTCAGGGCCGCTTCCTCAAGCTGGGGATCAAATTTGCGCAGGCGCGCGGCAATGACCAGCGTGCTCAGGGTCGCAATAAACGTCACCTGCCCCATAACCACCAGAGTCAGGCCGGGACGGAAGAGGTCCAACTCAATGCCCCAGGCCGCCGAGGCATCATTGGCCATGCCGCTATAGAACACCAGAATCGAAACCCCGAGAATAACCCCCGGGATCACCAGTGGCAGAAGCATCAATACATACAGAAATTCTTTGCCCCGGAACTGTAACCGCTCGAATAACACCGCGTTCACGCATCCCAGGGCGACACTGAAAAGCGTCACCCAGAAAGCAATCTTACCGCTGACCCAGAGCGATCTCAGCAATCCGTCATCGTGGAAAAGCCCGGTGCGCCCCGCAGAACCGTCAGCAAGGTACCAGTCCAGAGTAAAGCCCTTCCACGGTAACGACGGAAAGGGCGAGTCGTTGAACGCGAAGGCTGCCGTAACCAGCAGCGGTAACGCCAGGTAGACGAAGAACGCCACCAGATAGGCGAGATAAAGGCCATCAAACAGGCGGGAGCGTGGTACCGAACGAATCATCGCATCACCCTTTCATCAACCCATCACCTTGCGAAGTGATTGGCCCGACACCTTCAGGCCAAGCCAGACGATAACCGATGACAGCACCAGCAGCAGTACGCCCAGAGCAGCCCCCTGCTCCCAGTTAAAGCGGGTAATGAACTGGGTAAAAATCTGCTGGGTGAACCAGGCGCTGTCTTTGCCCCCCATCAGCACCGGCGTCAGATAACTGCCCAGGGTCAGCATGAACACCACAATACAGCCGGAGACAATGCCCGGCATGGCCCAGGGCACCACAATCTCCCGCAGCACAGTCCCGTGCCCTCCGCCAAGATCATAGCCCGCTTCCACCAGGTTCTCGTCCATACCATCAAGCGTTGTCACCAGCGGCACCACCATGAACAGAAGCGCGTTATAGACCAGCCCGATGATCACCGCGACGTCGTTGTAGAGCATTTCCACCGGGCCATCCACCCAGCCCAGTGCCTGCAACCAGGAACTGAACAGGCCGCTTTCGCGAAGCAGAATCATCCAGCCATAGGTACGCACCAGTTCGCTGGCCCAAAAAGGAATCAGGCACGCCAGGAACAGAACACTCTTGGACCGACCGCGAGCCAGGCGAGCAATGTACCAGGCAATCGGGAAGGCGATAATCAGGGTGAGAAAGGTGGTGAACAGGGACATGGCCCCGGTGCGCAAAAACGTCCGCCAGTAATAGGATTCGGTGAAGAAATTCTGATATTGCTGAAGGCCCCACTCCAACGTGTCCCAGCTTTCCCTCACCTGCAGGGAAACCCTCAGCATCTGCAGATGGGGCAGAAGCACAAGCAACACGATCCATAGCAGGAAGGGTGTCAGCAATAACCACAGAGACAGGCGGTTGGCGGCCGGCTTCATGGGTTGTCCGCCCCGAAAACCCTCGCCAGGACAGGATCCCAGGCCAGTTGAATGGTTGAATCAATAGCCAGTCTTGGGGCTGAGCCATCCTGAGGCAATCGGGCGTACACCGGCTGACCACCGTTTTCAGCCTCTACCCGGCTGTTGGCGCCGTCAAACAGCGTGGTGCGCACGTTGGCCTGCATTGACGAAAAGCCCGAAGCAGGCGCGCTTCCCGGAAACACCAGTGATTCGGGTCGAATAAACAGCTCGGCCCGCTGGCCCGCTTGCAGCGCTTCAGAGGCGACCCGGCCCTGCACAAGGCAACCGTCATCCAGACGCATTTCCGCCAGGTTGTCTTTGATCGACACCAACTCTCCGCGCAGGCGATTATTATCCCCCACAAAACCGGCCACAAACGGCGTCGCCGGCTCCCGGTAGAGCTGTTCCGGTGGCGCCACCTGATTGAACCGGCCATCGCGCATGACCGCCACCTGATCCGACATCACCATGGCTTCCGACTGGTCGTGAGTGATGTAAACAAAGGTGGTGCCAAACTGTTTTTGAAGGTGCTTCAGCTCGACCTTCATCTGCTCACGCAGCTTCAGGTCCAGCGCACCGAGAGGCTCATCCAGCAGAAGCAGCGTCGGCTCCAGCACCAGACAGCGTGCCAGCGCAACCCGTTGCCGCTGGCCGCCGGAAAGCGCCTGCGGGTCCCGGTTCTCAAGCCCCGGCAATCCCACCTGCTCCAGCACCCGGGCAACGCGTTTGCGCCTTTCCGCCACCGGCACTTTCCGGCGCTTCAGGCCATAGCCGATGTTGTCACCCACCGACATGGTCGGAAACAGCGCCAAGTGCTGAAACACCATGTTCACCGGCCGTCGGTTGGGTGGCACATCGTTCATGCGCCGGCCACGGATGTGAATATCGCCTTCGTCGGGTTTATCGAAGCCCGCCAGTAACCGCAACAGCGTCGTCTTGCCGCAGCCGGACGGGCCCAGAATGGAAAAAAACGTGCCCGCAGGCACGTCCAGGGCTATATGGTCCACCGCCGCATGGCTTCCAAAACGGCGGACCAGCCCCTCACAGAAGAGGTCTGAATCCATTCCCATGCAGGTCAATTCGCTGCCTGAACGCGATCCAGTACCTGACCTTCCAGGGTTTCCAGTCCCGGTGGGACCGGCGGATACCATTTGATGTTGTTGATGGCCGCCTCGTCAAAGCTTTCCCTGTAGGCGTCACGCAGGTCTGCCCTGACAAATTCATCTGCGCCTTTGGAAGCCGTGAAATTCCCGGACTCGTTCGTAATCCTGGCGGCAATTTCAGGCTGCATCACAAAATTGATCCACTTGTAAGCTGCTTCCTCGTTTTCACTGCGGCGGGGAATCGCAAAGGTATCGATCCAGCCCAGCGCACCGGAATCCGGCGCCACAAAACGGATCTCGGGATTTTCGGCATTCAGCTTCCAGCCGCCGGCATCCCAAGCCATGGCCGCCGTCACTTCGCCCGTGCGCAGCAGCGCCAGCAGCTGATCGCCGCCCGTCCAGTAGGTTTTGACGTTGGCTTTACAGTCGATCAGTTTATCTTCGACTTTCGCCAGGATTGACTGGTACTCGTCCCGGTCGTCATAGGCCGCAAACGGGTCCAGGCCCATCGCAAAAGCGAAACCGATCAGGGTTGGCCGCTTGAGCCGGTAGCTGACCTCATCAGCCACCGCCGCATCACACAGGTTGGTGTAATCAGTGACCGAATCGGCGACTGAGCTGTGAACAATCAGGCCGCTGGTGCCCCAAACAGACGGCACGCCATAATAGGCACCGTCCAGCTCAGTGGAATCCTGCGTCGCCTTGACCATGGACGGCTGTAACTGATCGGTATTCACCTGACTGAAATCAATTGGCTTGTAGATATTGAATTGGCGCTGAACGCCAACAATCCGGTCCTGGCTGGGCTGGGCCAGATCAAAACCGGCGCCGCCGGTTGCACGCAGCTTTGAGATCATATCCTCATTATTCGAGAGCGTTACCTGAACGTCGATGCCGGTTTCTTCCTCAAACTGGGCAACCACATCGTCCGGGGCATAGCCGCCCCAAGTGATCAAGCGAAGCTCTTCAGCACTGACCGAACCGGATACAGTCAGCAATCCGACCAAAGAACCTGCCACCAAAAGCGATCTACCCTGCCTAGCAATCATAAATCCAGCCATCGTAAAGAGTCCCTGTGAAAAACGTTTTAAAAACGGTTGCGATTTGCCTCACCCCACAAGTTATAGCGTAAAAATGACACTTTTGTGAATGTTGCCCGCGCAAGGCCCTGATCTGAAAGCAGTGACTCGTGCGTAAAAAAGTGACCTCTCAGCGACTCAGTGTCTAACAATTGTCATAAAGCGCTGCGATGATCGGAGAAACACCACACTGAAGGCATCATAATGAGCATTCGACATTTTTCCGGGCGTGTTTTCTTCAACGACACGGCCATCAATCTGAAAATCGGCGGTCCAGTGAGCGACGACGGTCAACAAACCGTTATTGCCATGGACGAGTCAACCCGCAGCGTTTGCATTATCCGATGCAAGGTAGAGGACTCGAATTTCCAGCAACTGGCCCAAATGGTGCGCGAGCATTTGCTGCTCAACGAAACGCCCCCGGCCTCACCAGGAGCATCTGCCTCGCGTCCGCACTAACCACGACCGTCGCAATTTCCTGCCCAAACAATTAAATACAAAACTTTAACGAAGCGACTATTGTTTAAGCGCAAAACGGCCCATATTATCCTCATCCCACCACACACCTGAAGGCCGCCTTGATGGAAAACGCGAAAACACTCAACGTGGTCGAACCCGAAAAAATCACTTTCGATGCTGTTGAAATCGCAGGCCTAGTGGTGCCTCTGGTTTTTGCTGTCATGACGATTGTTTTAATAATGATGAATCCCGACCCCGCCGGAAAAACGTCCAATGAGTCGAAACAATCTTCCGAGCGGCTGGAACAGATTCAAAGGCGATAAGGTAAACTGCTTTCCTCCCCGGCATGGCTGACCACCAGAATAATGCGCGTGACGATGCCCTTTACCGACAGCACCGGCAGATAGCGACTCTCCATCCAGATCGGTCGCCCCTGTGCATCAAGATTCAGGAATCGACCCACCTTGGCGTGGCCAGTCACCAGTTCACGCCAAAACGTAATGTACTCCTCGCCCCGCGCAGACTCTGACTCACAGATCATTCTGTGATGCTGACCAATCAGTTCTTGCCTCTGATAGCCAAGCGTCTCAAGGAATGGTTCGCTGACCGACTCAAACAACCCATCACGGCTCATCGCCGCCACGGCCATTGACCGTTCGATGGCCTGAAAATCCGCTTCCAGCTCAGACACCCGGTTTTCGGCGGCCTCAAGCTTCTCAAGTGCCGCCTGCAGCTGCTGTTTCTGTTTGCTTCGGAACAAGGTCGGCTCCCCATAGATCAGTGAACGTCTGGTTGATCGAACAGACTTAAGTTACGTCCTCACGGGCGCGTTAGAAGATCAATGGCCGAAGCGCAGCTTGGCCTGTCATCGGGTCATGTCAGCGCTGTTTGAGTTAGCGGAATCGAACGGGGCAGTTATCTTTCTTTAGCTCCAATTGCTACCCCTGCTCATACTCCCGGATCAGTTCCTGCAGGAAATAAAGACCGGCCGTACTCAGGAAGCAGCGACTGGCGTGAGCGCCGGTTACCACTTTCAGATAGTTCCGCTGCCCCATGAGCGGGTGCAGATAGGCAGCGGCCGAGCACCGTTCGCCGTTGCGGTCTTTATCGTGGAACTGGGTGACCTCATAAAGGCCGACGCCCTCGTTATCGCCCCGGTTAAAGTGATCGACGCCATGATAATCGCTGGCGCCCTGCTCATGACATTCCGACTTACGGAAGTATGGCAAGACATCATCCCGGGGCGCGAATCAGCACATGGTCGCCCTTGCCCCCACCCCCCGCTTCCAGCAGACAAACGCTGACGTTCGGGTCCTAACTTAATCTGGCGGCCATCACGGCTCCGGCGGAACCACCACCGACAATTACATAATCAAAAATCACAGATCGCACTTTTTTATTTGAAGATTTTTTCCTGAACCATATCATCCTGGCTTACCAATCCAAGCTCAAGCCCGACGGTGTAAAAGCTGGTGACTGAGAATTCGTTGATCTGGCTGGAAGTGTGAATAACCGTGATACCACCACACAGATGTGACCAGGCGGCCTTGGTCACTTCCTGCAAAAGTCCGAAATCCCGGAAGTAGTCTTTCAACGGAGTTTTGCCCAGAGCTTTCCGTTTCCGGTTTTTCAGAGCGATATCACGGTCAATGGCGTCCTCAAGACGCTTCATGATTCCCGGCTGGCTCTCGTTCAGTACAGCGGCCAACTGGGAGTAACGGACTTCCAGGATGACATTATCTCTGTCCGCGTTCGGGGAGTGGTAATCTGCAATCTCCGCGTCCAGGCACACCAGGCCTCGGGAAAGACCGAATTCAGCCGCAACTCGCGGCGTTATTGCAGATATACCTCGCGCTTCCAGCGGGTCGCCCTGCGTGACGACCAGCCTCGGCTTATGTGGAGGCTTCTGATCCCAGTGAGATCTCAACATTTCTGATATCCCGGAAGCCACAAACGCCGGATCACGAGGGTCGTAATTGCCCATTCCCTCAATCACAACAGGATGATACGCGCCAAGCAGTGATCGTAACCTGTGTGTCATATTTACCCTCTAAATTGATCTGAAAGCCGCTTGGCAGCCGTAATAAAATTCAACTCGATAGAATCAATATTTCGATTTATAAACACTATAAGGCTTGAAGCAAAGCCGTAAAATGAAGCGTATAAGAGTTAGCAACATGGGCATTCGACAATTCTCCGGTCGTATTTTTTTCAACGACAAAGCCATCAACCTGAAAATTGGTGGGCCGGTCAGTGAAGACGGCCGACAGAACGTTATCGCTATGGACGAGGCCAATCACAGCATCCGCATTATTCGCTGAGCTTTCAACAGCTCGCCAAAATAGTGAAGAGTCAATTTGCACAGGCTGACATGTTAGCAATGCCGTCCCCGGCTACGGAGGCTCGGCATTGACCGGGGCAGGCGCAGGGCCTGCTAGCAGAATTATCCACGTCACAACTTCATTTTCGGAAAGCACTGGCAGGTAGCGACTTTCCAACCAGATTTTTTGCCCCGCAGAAGGCACGGTTCGACTGGTTAACGGCGGCGGCTTTGCTTCGACCAAAGCGGACCTGCCGGAATCGGTCGATGCCACCCAATAGACAGGAATTGAGCTGCCCGCACTGGGCGACGGAAAAACCTACAAAGTCGGCTGCCGAAACAGCTCCGACCGGTGTAGCATTTTTTACCAGCATGCATCGTTAGCGCGGCCAGACCCACATCGTTGATCACAGGCTCCCCACTCGCGCTAAACAGGCGACTGTTGCGGTGCAGAAAATCCACGAACTGAAAGGCCGCGCTGCGCTTGTTGACAGCGGAGAACGGGTGGTTCTTGATCACAAAGTCCAACAGATGTGCCACCGGCCTGCGACTGCGGATCGTTAAGCAGGCCTTCATCATAACGCTGCAGAAGGAGAAACGTCTGGGCGTATCGGCTGACGATGTCTACAAGACCTCGACCACTGTCCATGTCCAACGCGGGGCTATGAGCGACCTTGCGAACAAGTGTCAAGGCCGCTTCCAGTTCCCGGGCGTTTTCTTCGAAGCGCTGGCGATTGATAGTCCAGCCTTGAGTGAGGTGCTCGCGTAGAATGCGGGTGGCCCACTGGCGAAAGCGGGTCGCTCTAATGGAATTGACGCGATAGCCCACCGAAACAATGGCGTCCAGATTATACTTTTTGATGCTACGAGTGACCTGACGCTTGCCTTCCTTATAGATATTCTTAAGGTGCAAACCAATGTTATCGGTTGACGTATCAAATGCTTCGGCCATTTGGAGTTGGATCAGCCAAATGGTTTGGTTATTGGCATCCAGGCACACCTCGACGGTCTGATCGGCGTTTTCATAGATAACAATGGGTGTGCTGTTTTCTTCTTTCATGCTATTTCTCCATCCTTGAAATTTCACAATTGATCCTCGTTGTATGGCTGCGGATTTCGCTTGTGAAGCCTTCCAGCGATCCCGATTCCAAAAACTTTGTTAAGCTCACTTTAAAGCCCTTTCGAAGATTCGCAATTATGCAAAGGAAACCGCCTGACACCCAGCCCCGCAAGCTGGTTCAATTCCACCAGAATAACGACCCTCACTGGCACCCCCTGGGCGACCGGATAATGGGCGGTCAGTCTGATGGCGAGCTGCTCTGCCCCGAGGAAGGGATCGGCTTATTTCACGGCACAGTGCGACTGGACAATGGCGGCGGTTTTGCATCGGTCAAAGCGGACTTGCCGGAACCGGTCGATGCCAGTCAATTCAGCGGCATCGAACTGCTCGCTCTGGGCGACGGCCGAACCTACAAAATCGGCCTTCGCAACAGCACGGATCGGCGCAGCATCGTCTACCAGCACGCCTTTACGCCCGATACCGACGAGTGGGGCCGGATCCGGCTGCCCTTCAGCGACTTCATTCCCACCTGGCGCGGCAAGACCTTGAGCGATGTGGACCCGCTGGATGCCAGCCAAATCGCATCCGTCGGCCTTTTCGTATCCGAACGGCAGGCCGGGGAATTCAAGCTCAAGATGAAGGATTGGGTGCTGTTCAAGGGTTAGCGAAAACGGACTGGCCAGCGAACACCTGGTCGGAGACCTGATATGCCTCTACCTCAACGCCCTCGCTGCGCCGCAGCCTGGCACCCGGATAGGCGCCCAAATCGTAACTACTATTTATCTGATCTTAAACCAAAGGATATCCACGATGGCAAAACTAGCCCTGGTCACCGGCGCAAGCGCCGGTATTGGCCATGAAACCTGCGCCCTGTTTGCGCGCAAAGGCTATAGGGTGATTGCCCTGTCCCGACAGCCCATGGGCGTTGAGTCCGCCGCACTCGAACTGACCCTGGATCTGGCGTCCTTTGAACAGATCGAAAGCCTTGCAAAGGTATTGGCGGCGGAAATCGCCGGCGCTGAAAAGGTTATTCTAGTCAACAACGCCGGCTATGGGCAGTTCGGTGCGCTGCGGGACCTGTCCGAATCCATGTGGCAAAAACAGTTCAGCACCCACGTATTCGGCCCCATCAAACTGGCGGCGGTCTGTTTGCAGCTATGCGAGGAACAGAGCGTGCCGTTGCGGGTGATCGCGGTGAGCTCCGTGTTGTCCATTGTGCCCCAGAAGATGAAAGGCGCTTACTGTTCTGCCAAGTCCGCGATGAACGCGGCCCATGACAGCTTCTGGTTTGATGAGCAAGGCAGCGAAAGCCTGGAAAGCGTCTCGGTCGTGCTTCCGGGGCCGGTGGTCACCCGGTTCAGAGAACACGCCCTGGCCGCCTTGAAACCCGTCATAAACCGGGGAAGCGCAATTCATCAGGAAAGGTACAAAGCAATGGAAGCGGCACTGGCCCCGGGCGCAAAAATAAAGCCGTTCACAGCCAGTGCATCGGACGTGGCAAACAAGATCTACCGGGCTGCAGAAGCGGCACGTCCCAAGCCACGATATCTGGTCACGCCACAGACCTACATGGCCACCTTTATCACCCGGTTTATGCCCCACTCTGTGCAACGGGCGCTTTTCAAGTGAAGCCCGCTCTGGCCGTTGAGAACTATTAAGTCTTTTGCTCGTAAAATCTTCTCCAAGCGTCACGAGCAGCGAAAATGCCGGATTTGCAGATCGACCCAAAACACCTGAATCAGTTGTTGGCAACGGGGGTGAGTAAGCAGTTTGAGCAAGAGCTGCGGTGCAGCCATGCCGGCGAGACTGGCGCGGTCTGGATTTACCGGGGCATTCTGGCCACTCGCCCCCAGGGCGAACTCCTGGCTTTTGCCCGGGATCATCTGGCCGGGGAACGCGAACACCTGCGGTTTTTTAACCAGTTGCAGTGCTGCTACCGAACAAGTTTTATGCTGCCACTGTGGCGACTAGCAGGCTTTTTGACCGGTTTCATTCCGGCTCTGTTCGCGAAACAGGCGGTTTTTGCGACCATCGAAGCCGTAGAGACCTTTGTCGATCAGCACTATCAGGAACAAATCCGGGCGCTGGGCCCCCGGGTACAACGCGATTCCGAGAGAGCCATCCTCGAAGGCTTTGAAAAATGCCGACTCGATGAAGTTCATCATCGAGATGACGCAAAACACCGGCAAAGCGCCAAACCCGGAACGGCGTTGCGTTTATGGGTCGCCCTTGTCGCCATGGGGTCCAGTTCAGCCGTTCGCGTTGCGAAATTACTGTGACGAGATCCCACGCTGGCGACGGGCCTTTTTGACCGCCCTGGACCGGCCAAGCTCATCCTTCACAAAGGCTCCGACAGCTTTAAGAACGCCCATATCCGGGTCCACCGGCTCATCATCCGCCAGCCGGAAAATCTGCTGATAGAACCACGCCTGGCCGCCCAGCACGTTGATTATCTTAATCGGTATCAGCGGGCTGGTCGGTGAGAAAAACCCTCGCTGGGCAAGCTTGATGTGATCTTCGTGGCAAATAGTCTTATCGATACGCCCCTCAATGAGATCTTTAGGCGTATCCGGGTCCGTGCACAGCGGTCGGCCAAGGCCGATCACATCGGTTTCGCCACTGGTTACTACCTCTTCCATAAAGTCGCGCGTGCGGAATCCGCCGGTGACCATCAGCGGGCAATTGCACACCTCGCGAATCGTCTGGGCATAATCCAGGAAATACGCCTCCCGCTTGCGCGTGCTTTCCCGCATGGCCGGCACATCGCTCGCGGTTTCCGCATCACCGCTGTAACCGAGCAGCCGCGGTTGTTCGTAGGTGCCGCCGGATACCTCCAGCAAATCAATACCTTCTTCACTGAGCCAGCGAACCACGGTCACACACTCATCGAGGGTAAACCCGCCCTTACGGAAATCGTCGGAATTGAGCTTTACCGACACCGGAAACTCGGGCCCCACCGCAGCGCGCGTCGCCCGCACCGCCTCAAGCAGAAAACGAGCGCGATTTTCCAGCGATCCACCCCAGCGATCCGTCCTTTGGTTGGTGACCGGCGACAGAAACGACGACAACAGATACCCATGAGCCCCATGCACCTGAACACCGGTAAAGCCTGCCTCTTTGGCCACCCGGGCCACGTTGGCAAAGCGCTGGATGAAGTCGAGTATCTCTGGCTCCGTGAGCGCCCGTGGGCGGGCGTAGTTGCCCAACAGCGACAGCTGCACCGCCGATGGTCCCATTGGGCGAGTGGTCACGTAACGGGGCGACTGCCGCCCGGCATGGGAAATCTGCATCCACAAATGGTTGCCGTTGCGGGTGCCGGCTTCAGCCCAGGCACGCAACTGCGCCATGCCCTCCGGCTCTCCTTCCCCTTTTGAATAATCCGGCGCCGGATCAATCGCCACGTTACCCGGCCGCTCCAGCACCCGGTGATCAATCATCACGTTACCGGTAATCAACAACCCTGCCCCGCCATCAGACCAGCGTCCATAGAGCGTTTCATGCCGTTGGGTAGCGTGCAGCCGATCGTCTGCCAGCCCTTCCGTCATGGCAGCCTTGGCAAGTCGGTTCGGGAGGACAGCTCCGCAGGGGAGTGTCAGGGATTGGGCGAGGGGCGATTGGGGCATAAGATCATCCTGAGGGTTTTGAATTCGTGAATTTTCCGGGTTAGAACATCAGGCCAATCATCAGCAAAAATGCCTACGCCTGCACTCCTTGTCCCTGGTCATCACCTTGCCGTATTGTTTACGCGTTGACGGTTCAAATTTAAACACACCCCGTAATCAAAGGGATTGTTTTTATGTCACTAGAAAAACACGACCTGATTCATGAATTTCCCGAATCAAAAGAAGCCATTCATCAGCTGAAAACCAGCAACAATCATTTCGCGAAACTGTTTGAAGAATACCATGAGCTCGATCATTCAGTTCACCATTTCGAGGGCGGTGCCGAGAACACCTCAGACGAACATCTGGAGGATCTCAAGAAACGGCGCCTCAATCTGAAAGACCAGCTTTCTGGCATGATTCGCGAATACGAATCCTCATCTAAACAATAGAAGTAATTCGGAGAAGCCGCAGAGAGGCTTATGACAAACTCCATGCTTCGCGCCCGGGCCATGATGGGTGTACCGGAAACTATTCGCGAGCTCGGTGGCAACCCGGCCCCGCTGTTGGCCGAATTTCATCTCAAGGAAGAGATAATCAACAACCCCAAACAAATGATGCCCTACCTCAGCCTGATTCAGCTTCTGGAAAAAGCCGCTACCGATTTCACTTGTCCAGACTTCGGACTGCGCGTGGGCCTCAAACAGGGCATGTCGGTTCTGGGCCCCATTGGCGTCATCGCTCAGAACGCGTCAACCGGCGAAGACGCACTGCAGAACATCATCAAATACATTGGCTATCACAGCCCCGCCATCAGCCTGCGTTTAGACCCCCTCGGTCCAGACAAATACCGTGGGCTGCATTTTGACATTGCCATCACCCAGGGACAGGCCCGCGCGCAAACCATTGAGATGACCCTGCTGCTTGGGTCTCAGGTTATTCGCAGGCTTTTAGGCGATGACGGCCAGAGCTGCCCGGTCCACTTTCGTCATCCCCGGATCAGCCCCGCAGCCCGGTACCGCACCCTGTTCAGGGCACCGGTCACGTTTGAAGCCAGCGACAACGCCATTCTCGTCCCCAGCCAGGCGCTCGGTCGGAAAATCAGCCAGAGCGATCCCGCGCTTAAACAGACCATGGAAGAGTACGTTGCCCAGAACATCGACTCTGGGGTGCACAGCCTGCGAGAGAACGTGCGCGCATTGATTATTTCGCTGCTTCCCCTTGAGCGACGCTGCACCCTTGCCCTGATCGCACGTCACCTGTCCCTGGGCGAACGCACGCTTCAGCGTCGGCTGAAACAGGAACACACCGCGTTTGAAGACCTGATTGACGAAATCCGACGCGAACTTGCCGAAGACTATCTGAAAGATGGGCGAATGGCCCTGAGCCAGGTCGCCGGGCTGATTGGCTACGGCCGGCAAACCTCGTTTAACCGCGCCTGCCTGCGCTGGTTTGGCGAAGCGCCAAGACGCTATCGTGAGCGGGCAATCCGCAATGCTTCTTGATGGCTCAAATTACGTACAATTTGTCGTGAAAAGAGAAATAAACGCGGCTTTTCCTGAGTCAAGATAGGGTCATAGGCAAGATCACACAACAATCATAAAAGGAACACGCCATGTTACCCATCACCGTGCAAGACAACGACAAACTGCTGACCCTTAACGTCAATGACTCGCCTGTCTACAAAGACATCCTGGTACCTGGCCTGGACGTGCAGCCACTGTATCTTGACCCGACCAACGGCACCTGGACCCTGCGCGTCTTCTTTGCGCCGGGCGTCATGCTTCCCACCCACTATCACACCGGCACGGTGCATTTCTGGACACTGTCCGGACGCTGGCACTACCTGGAGCACCAGGACCAGCCACAAACCGCCGGCAGTTATCTGTTCGAGCCAGGCGGAAGCGTTCACACCCTCTCTGTGCCAGAGGACAACACCGAAGTTACTGAAGCCCTCATGATTGTTCAGGGTGCCAACATTAACTTCGACGAAAACGGCAACTACCACAGTACGCTGGACGCCAGCTCCATCATGGCGATGGTCGAAGGTGCCATTAAAGAGCATGGTCTGGAGCCATCGGTTTACATCCGCGCCCCTCAGCCCGGACACAACCATAAGCTCTGATTCTGAGCGTTCCATTCAGATTCGATCAACAGGGACACCAGAATGAGCAGCAACACTCTTCCAACCGGCACCGATGGGCAAACGCCCACCTTGCCGAAAAAGGTGTTTATCACCGGCGCAAGTGGCTTCATCGGCCGCAAGCTTTACGAGCGCTATGACGCCCTGGGCTGCGAAGTTTGCGGCATGGACCTGCAGGCGGACGAGGCCCGCAATGTGGTCAAGGGCGACCTGACCATGCCCGACACCTGGAAGGACCACGCAAAGGGCTGCGACCTTTTCATCAACACCGCCTCACTTGTTTCACTGGCGGGCGACTGGGAAGACTATAAGGCCGTTTCTCTGGCCGGTGTTCGCAATTCACTGGATGTTGCCATTGCCGGTGGCGCCCAGCGTTTTGTGCACTACTCGTCCATCGCAGCGATGGGCTGGGATTATCAGCCGGGCGCAGATGAAACGGCGCCGGTCGCGATTGGCGCCGACTATCGCTATGGCGTGGCCAAGGGCGCTTCAGAACACACGGTTCTGGCCGCACACGCCGCAGGGGAAATTGACTGCACCATCCTTCGCCCAGGCGATGTCTACGGCCCCGGCTCCCGTCCGTGGCTCCTCGAGCCTTTGAAAATGGCGCGAAGCGGCAAACTGATCCTGCCCGACGGTGGTAACGGCATCTTCACCCCGGTTTATATAGACGACCTGGTGGATGGCAACGTTTTGGCGGCAGGCCTGGCGAGCGGCAGAGGGCGCATTTTCATCCTGTGGGGCAACGAAGAGGTCACCTGTCGGGACTTTTTCTCCAACCACTGGCGCTGGGCCGGCAAAACCGGGCATCCAACCAGCATGCCGCTGGCGGCTGCGCTGAAGCTCACAGAGGGCCTCTAGTGGCTGAACAAAACGCTCAAACGCCATGATGAAACCACGCCTGACATCATGCTGATGTTTTCCCGCAAGGGCGGATACTCCATCGAAAATGCCCGCAAGCAACTTGGCTGGGAGCCCAAAGTCAGCCTTGAGGACGGGATTGCCCGCTCGGAGAATTGGCTGAAAGAAATCGGTGAAATCCAATAACAAGAGGAAGTGATGATGCGCGGCGCCGTCGTTGAAAACAGTGTATTGAAAGTAATGGACCTGCCGGAGCCAAAACCGCGCGAGAATGAGCTGTTGGTCAAATCGTTGGTCTGTGGCATCTGTGGCACCGATCTGCACTGTGTGCACCACTCGAAAAAGCTGGCAGAGAGCACGCGGCAGATTGTCGGAAACCCCCTGCTGGATGTGACCAGGCCGATCGTGCTGGGGCACGAGTTTGTTGGTGAAGTACTGGAAAGCAACGCGCCGGATGCAGATTTCAAGGCGGGCGACCGAGTGGTGTCTCTGCCGTTTTTAATGCGGGAAGACGGCCTTGGGTTCATTGGTTCCGGCACGCCCGATCTCCCGGGCGGGTTTTCCGAACAGCTGTTGCTGGATAGCCGCCTGACCATAAAAGTACCCAACGGCCTGGACGCCGACGTGGCATCGCTCACCGAACCCATGGCGATTGCCTATCACGCCGTGCGCAAAGGTGAGCCCACCGCTAACCATGTACCTCTGGTGATCGGTTGCGGCCCTATCGGGCTTGCCATCATTGCGGTGCTGAAAATGATGAACATCGGCCCGATTGTTGCCGCCGATTTCTCAAAAGCACGTCGTGATCTGGCGACTAAAATGGGCGCCGACGTAGTCGTCAATCCCGCCGAGAATTCACCGTACGACAGCTGGAAAGCAGCGGCCAAAACCGCCAATCCCGAACAAGCCGGCCCGTTTTCGCCCATGTTTGGTGGCGCCGACCTACGCCCGTCGCTGATTTTTGAGTCTGTGGGCGTCCCCGGCCTGATTCAGAACATTTGTGCCGGCGCTCCCTATGGTGCCCGCGTCGTTGTGGTTGGACTGTGCATGGAGCAGGATTCCATGACCCCCGCCTTCCCGGTTCTAAAGGAGCTGGATCTACGCTTTGCCAGTTTCTACAGCCCCGAGGAATTCGGTGAAACCTTGCATCACCTTGCAGAAGGCAACCTTCAGGCCTCCGGCTTGATCTCGGATACCGTCAGCCTGGATGAGATCACAACCGCTTTCGACCGGCTCAGCAAGCCCGAAAGCGATGTGAAAATCCTGGTGCAGCCCGGCGCCTGATCATCAGCCTGCCGCACTGTACCCCGTTAACGTCAAACACCGTCAAAAGGAGCCAAACCGCGATTGACGGCATCAATCGCGCCGGCCAGATACCCCGGAAACTCACGTGACCACTCACTGCCAATTCCGGTTAATCGGTTAGCCCACGCACCGGAGCTTGGCGACAAGGCAGGCGTGGGGTGATCGCCAGAGGATCTTTGATCTGACTCGGTGGCGGTGTAAACCTCTTTAGCCCAGTCTTTGATAAATTCCGCCTCCGGATTTTCCGCTTGCGAACCAAAAAGTCGCACAAACTGTGCGCGGCAAGCCGTCATAAGCTCTTCCTCAGAAACACGACGGCGCACGTCAGCAGGCACACCCAGAAAACCAAACAAGGCGGCCTTCCCTTCCTGAGACGAGGCATCGTGGATCTCAATCATTGGCCCCAGCGCACTTCGAGCTTCCCCGGATAGCCCTTGCTCTCGCCAGAAAGGCTGATCAAACACGGCAATATATTTTGCCTGAGGAGCCATCCAGGTATCGGTAGCCTGCCATTGTCTCGCCAGTTCATCCGGTAAGGCCGGCGCAAACGTTAGCTGAGACTCCACTAATCGGGGCGGCATGGCCAGCAACACATGGTCAGCGCTGTAGCTCAGGGTTTGCCCTTCAGCATTTTCGCTCACTAGCTCGATACAGGGCTCTGAAATGCGCAGGTGGCGAACCGCCTGGCCCGTCACGACCCGCGCTGAATCAAGCCGCTGATACAAAGCATCAATGAGTGCATACATGCCACCGGCGATCCGCATTGAAGGTGGAGAGTTGACGTACCCGGCCGTTCGCTCAGGCGGCTGATTCGATGAACGCTCCAGAAGCATATCGCCGGTTTCAAATTGCTGAAAGGTCTCTAGTTCGAGTTCATCCACCAGCCGCGCCATATCGGTCTGGAATGCCGGCCAGAACCAGGCGGGCCCTAGATCGAAGCCCTCAATTCCCGACACATCTCCCGACACATCAAAGTTACCCTCAGCGTGGATCGTAGACGCAATACGCCCACCAAGAACGTCCCTCGCCTCTAGCACGACATAGTCTTTGATGCCTTTTTTCTCAAGTAAATAAGCGGCGTATAAACCCGCCAGGCCGGCGCCAACAATGGCGACGCGCACGTTTTGCATGAATAAACTTCCTGTGATGATTGTGATGCCTAGGTGAGTAACCTGATACGCGCTATCACTGCGAATGGTCTATTGGGATCAACACTTCATTTCGCCTCAAAAACCATGGCATGAACGGTGCGTTATACCGCGCCCAGACTGGCTGGCCCTGAATAGTAAATCCCTTTTGGTTGATCCATTTTTCCAACTTCAACTTGTTCTTTTGATAGCTCGATTCGCTCCAAAACCCGGAGTACTTGATGGCTGCCATCGTCTGCTCTGGCACCTGGCGTATGATGATCCTATCGTCGCTGGGTTTCGGGGTGGTCTGCATCGTAAACGAGCCCGGCATCATAAAACTGACCGCCCATTTCCCGTCCACCTGGGTCTGGCCTACCGGGGCCGTCATGGCGATTTCCTGGCTCTCGGCCACCTGACCAACGGGCGCGGTCATGGCGATTTCCTGCTGGGCCTGGTTGTTGCCGGAAATGTATTCAAACAAACGGCCAAACGCTTCACTGCCCGCGTCTTCAAACTCTTTGTCAACGACTGTCTCGGCAACAATATGCGGCTCGTAAAGACGTACCTCCAGATTCTTCTCCTTCAGCAGTACTGTGTATTCCGCTTCTTCTGTTGCCATGGTGGTTGCCGATAGGAACATTGAACAAAGTGCGATAACCAGCGCTGCCCTGCGCGGAAGCGCCTCAGTAAGCAAGCTCATAAGCGACTCCAGAAGTAAAAGATCCATGATCACACTTGGACAGATTACACCATCTCTGTTTGCTGAGGGCCGTTACGTCAGCGTAATATCACGTCATGCATCACACCGGAGTATCTGTTGACTGAACCCCCTGCAAATTGCCAAGCAAACGCCGGCTTCACATTGATCGAACTGGTTGTCGTCATTGTTATCCTTGGAGTGTTAAGCGCCTTCGCTTTGCCACGTTTCGCCGACCTGTCAGGTAATGCCAGGCAAGCCAAAATGGAAGCCGCTTATGGGGCGATAAAATCCGCAACGTCTATCGTGGGCATGGCGTGTAAAACAGGCTCGACCTGCAATCCCGGGGCGCCGCCGACCGGTGGAGGCACGGGAAACTCAATCGAGCTTGAAGGCGAAAACATTATCCTGGCGTTTGGGTACCCCCGCCGCACTGCCGCCGGAATTGCCAGAGCGTCAGGCATACAGGATGTAAGCGATGGTGGCGATTACTTACTAACCCAATCCACTGTGTCAGGAATACAGCGTTTCCGGGTTCGACCGAATGGTGATACGGCTGCAAATAATTGTGAGGTGCTGTATCGGGAGGCAGGGTCAGCGGGACAACTACCAGAGATTGACTTGATTACGACGGATTGCTGAAGCATCCCTTCGAAAAAGCCTTCCACGGATCTTTCATGCCCTGGCAATGGAAGTGAAACCTCGGCCTCTGCGAACAACGGTTTTTAAAGAGAAGCATCCACTATGGCTTTCTGCTTGAACTAAGTAGAAAAAACGCCGCTTTCT
>Ga0306901_1000170_pt1 | contig 32685 bp, 24 predicted proteins | sample AntRauMFilla3767_FD_190431 | JGI IMG/M metagenome (GOLD analysis project Ga0306901, IMG submission 190431) | Saline lake microbial communities from Rauer Islands, Antarctica - Metagenome Filla 3 #767 (v2) (version 2) | ecosystem: Environmental > Aquatic > Non-marine Saline and Alkaline > Saline ... | reverse complement strand
CATGTGATTCTTCGGGGGATACACTATCGTGGTGAGATCTCTTTAAGTATGTATCACTCATGTCTCCCGTTTTTCTCATTTAAACGCACTCAGACGCACCTTCCCCCATTGTCCCATTTTTAAATGAACACGACTGTATGTTTTATGCTGCTGCGTCTGAAACAAGAGAGATACAGTACATCCAAAGTTTAGTAGAAGTACTATTAGATGTCGCGCATGAATACCTTTTGGGAGGCCATACTGAACGTCTTCTCATCGAGGTCGGCGGAGCAATCATCACCGTCGACCACAAAACAGACACAATATCACGAAATGGCTGCAAATGACGTGGAATCTAACAAGACGATGGCCCTGACTCATGGAATGCACGATGCATCGCGCGCAGAAGCGTACCTGCCCTCCTGTGGAGATTCGACGTCCGCCATTAAAGGCGTATACTGTGAAATTGTCATTCAGCGATGAGTCAGGGCGTACAAAACACATAAGTTCATAGACTCCTGGTGAAGAGCCATGTCGGAACAAAAGTCGTTACATAAATCTACCGCGTTATTCACTGTTGGGGCGTCGTCGATGCGTCGAAGAACTGACTTATCATGGGCTGGCGGTCGTTTTTTGCTGATCTTTCCGCGAGTATGTCCCCGAACATCATTTTTTCGGTCCTCTTCTTGTGATCCTGCTCCGTGTCGACACCCTCCCCGCGGGGCATCACGATCGTCAGGAGCTCGACCAGCACCTTTTTGAGCTGATGCTCAAAGTAAAATGCGCCGTCGGGTATCATACCCGCGCGTCTCGCCACCTCCGGGTCTTCGGCGACGTCACTGCACAACGCCGCCGAGGCGCCCTTTCTACGCTTTTTGTTCGTAATATTCGCTTCGTCCCGCTCGCAGACGTATACAAAAGGAACCCGGTCGCCTGAACGAGGTCCGTTTCCGGGCTGTGCACGCTCCAGTTTGCACGCCACCTGAATCGCAGGAGACGTCGTGCATTTATAAACGACATACCGTTCGTAGCCGCACGCTCGACATGTCAGGCGCGACGGCGAAAATTGCGAGGAAGCGCATTTTTCCTGCGTGTCACAGCGCGAGCACCTGCGTTCGATGTCGCACAAGATGTCGCGCGCGCTACAGCGGATGGTTTTGGTGACGATAAAATCGTCTAATGGTAGTATAGATGACGTCGATGAAGTAGGAAACAGCAGCGTCCTCGCCGCGTCCCGCGCCTCTTCGAGGGCTCCCGGGACGTCCATGTCGTACATGATTTTTCGAACGATACGGTCGCAAACGCCCTTTACGAATGTACACGTGTCCCCTCTCACGAACTGGACGCCTTTGCAGTCCAACGTCCCCGCCGTCGATCCTTCGTCGTCCAGGATCCTACCGACGTACCTCTTTTTACAGAACAGCAGAAACGGCTGGTAGGTCTTTTCGTAACACAGTTTGATGGGCGCCCGGAATATATCGGTCACTTTACGCGCGGCTTCCCGTCCGATTCTTTCGCACTCGCTCGGGTCCGAGACGGCAAAGCTGATCATGAGAGAGTCAGTGTCTCCGTACACGATTCGAGACCCGGGGTACGTCTCTTCGATCATGGTTTTCGCGCGGAGGAGCATGGAGCGCCCTACGGCGGTGACGGCGGATGCGACCTCCAGGCACGGAAGTATCCCGGTCGTCCCTCCGACGCCACAAAAACCGTACACCGAGTTCATCGAAACCTTGAAGGCCTGTTGCTTGGCGTTATACACGCCGCGCATGTAAGCGTCGTCTACGGCCAGGGCCATGGCGCGCTTAGCTTCGTCCCTGCTACGCCGCAACTCCTCGAGAAGCTCGGGCAAGACGCCCTTGGGGGCGTCCGTACAGAAGGCCTCCGTCATGCTCGCCGTCTCTTCTTGTCCTCCGTGGCCGAGATTTCGGTCGACGCGTAGCGTCGAGTGGCACAGGTTGTGCGCCATCATGATGCTGGGGTACAGGCTCTGGAAGTCCAGGCACACGATGGGAGTCCAATAGGCTCCCGTGCACGGCTCGAGCACGGTGGCACCCTGAAGTTGCTTTTGCTCTTGCTCCTGTTCCTGCTCCTCCTGGTTGTCTCCCCTTCCGTCAGCGTCACCACCTGGCGTTCTCGTCCTTTTTACGGTCTTCACTTTTTGAGATGCATCCGCTGCCGCCGCCACGCGCGCCCATTCCGGTGGAGAACTGGGGCAAAACATGCCCCGGGCGTGCGCGTGGCGCAGGATCAGGCTGTACACCTTGACCTGCTCCCCCTGCAGCAGCACCACGCTGGGCGGCACCGTGCACACGTTGGCCATTTCGAATACGGTGGGCAAGACGGTGAGGCGCTCGAGTAAACGCGTCACGAGTAAAGCATCCTGTACACAATAGCTGACGATTTCCCACTTGTCGACGGCAGATCCGTTCTTCCAGATGTCATGCATGCGACGGATGCTGAGGCCCGTTTTCTTTCCGTCGTCTTCTTCTCCCAAGAAGTGCCTGCTCACGGCGTCGAGCTTGTAGCTGTCCAGCCGCGGGTGGAAGCGCGCGAGGTAGTACATCAGGTCCGCCTGCAACACGCCCTCTGTGGCCAGGATGGACGCGTCCGTCACGCGCCCGCCTCCCGCCTTCACTCGCGTTTCCGTCAGACACATCTGGGCGTCCCGAGCCCGGGACAGGTTCCCGGCGAAATCGACCAGCTCCGGGTTGAGCACGCCGCCGTTCACGATGGCCCGCTGGTGCAGGTACTTCATGTCGAACCCCCACACGTTGTACCCCGTAAGGACGTCAACGCCTTCTGATCGTACAACTTCACTCCACAGGCGTAAAAGTGCGGCCTCCGAAGACGCGGTGATCAGTTCGACGTCGTCATCCTGACCCGGAACGCGTCGAACGTCTCCCAGCACGACGGCAGACTTCCTGTACGCGCCCTCCCCCCCCAACCTCGAAAACGTGGTGCATATCATGAACACCACGTTCCCTCGGACTCGAGGGTCGGGGAAATCTCCGTCGACGGAATGGCACTCCAGGTCGAAACTCGCCACCACGACGTCCGGTGATGATACCAAAGGAAGAGGAGAGGAACGTCGAGACACGGAGGCGATACTCGGATCCGTCGTTAATTGACACACGTTTACATCTGACACGATGTGCTCGACTTCACATGTCGTTAATTGACACACGTCATTTTCATCAGAAGGAAGAGCCACACGCAACGGACGCGTCGTCTTTCCTCGACCGCAACAACACGGCTGCCGGATGTTTCTATCGTGCATGAAACGCACCAACGGGTCCGTTCGTGTCTCGTACTGTTTCAGATGCGGCTTATCGCGGTACAACCAGGCGCTGGCGCGACGCAGGGCGCGCAGGCTGCGAAAAGTGAGCTTGAGAAACCCCGAAGAAGCGGGCGGAGCGTGGCCTACGAAGCTTCGCCCCTTGGTACACCTTCCTCCCACGAATTCCTCGCCCAGCTCCTTGCCCAGCGCGCGCTTCAGGGCGTCCAGGAAAGCGTTCAGTTGGGCGTGCTGCACTTGCAGCCCGATCTCCACGAAAAAATAAGGGCGGATGCGTACGTGTACACAGGCGAGAACGAACGTTTGCGAACCATCGTCCCGGGTTTGACGCGTCTTTCCGTATATAGACCCTATATATTCGGTGCCTCCTTTGTCGACTGAAAGCTGGCCATCGAAAATCTCTTCGACGGGAACGTCTCTCCCATTCCAGTGCACGGCCCACAGGTCCATGTAATTCATGATCGGATAGAATAAGAACAGAAAAATGTCATGTGATGTTTTGATCATTATTTTTATGCGTCTTACAGCAACAACAATATCTTACGACATACCTCCCCGTCTTTCTGTGCCGTGGCGTACCGCGCGAACCAATCGCTCATGAGGACGTTCCTTTTGCGTTTATCCAGCCCCGTGTCAAACATATCTGCCAGTCGACGCCCCTTCACTAATACGATATGCCTCAAGAAGCGGACGTTTTCGTCGACGGATTGACCGAGCGCATCGAACACGGTATCATGCGCGTAGTCAGACGCGTCTACAGAGGCGAAAAAGTAGACGCGGGGCTCGAACGTCGTGCGGAAAAGGGCGGTATTCTTTACGGCCGGAAGATAAGTGTGGGTCACACGACGTTTCCGCGACCTCGAAAGCGGGAGGATGGCGTGTGTACTCCTGGAAAGAGGCACTTGTCTCTCGGTTTCTTTGTCGCAACAAGCGACGATATTTACACGCTCAGGGTCGAACAGATATCGAATGTCGACGTTGTCGCCCGGATCCGATCTCGTCTGGAACCGAATCGGTCCGTTGGGAGAGCGAACGTTCACGACGCTCGCCGCGAGTTCTTCCCACCACGAGTGATATTCTTCGTTCGAGGGAGTCGGTATCGTAGGCATAGATCTGGGGAACAGTCCCAGTGTGCGCGGATCTTTCAAGATGAGTTCGAGGACGTCCCGTGAGAGGCGATCGGACAATGCCGCGAGCACCGCGATTTTACATCGTTCCGTATACCCTTCGTCATTTCTACGTATATGCGTCGCGATCGCACGCACGGTGTGCCTGGTCCGTATGGACAGATACGGCGCGACATCTCCGACCTCCTTTCTGAGATCTACGCACGGAAAACACTCGAGCAGACAAGGTATGGTAGAGCGCGCGAGGAGGCCTCTTCGAAAACATGCGGCGAACAAGCGACTGTCCATGTGTCCCGTAGACGCGACGCAACGGATCAGTTGCATTGAAACCGGAACGGATACGTTGTTCGTCCCTTCTTCATTTTCGTCAAAATAGCGCAAGGCATCCTCGATTCTTCCTGCGAGTTCTTCAAAAACGTCGAGTACAACGGCGTCTAATTTTACGTTTCTGACTGTGAAATTAGACTCCCTATTTGACACGTGCATGCATTGAAACAGGCCGTCGTTGTTTTGGGGCATGTTCCTCGAGCGCTCGAGATACGTCCTCAAAAACGGGGTTTCTTCGTAAAACCATCGGAAAAGGGTTGCGTTCGTTACGTGATCAGTGATACAAAGTCCTGACGTTGCATCGTACAGTTCTCTCATTTGGTCGATACCGTTCGACTCTGAAAACGCGTCGACCAGGTATGCGTTGAGTCCTGGATCGTTTCGAAACTGCGCGTGTGCATAGGGTAATACGATGCGAAGGGCGTCGAATGACCTCTGTCGCACTCCTGCTTGTAGGGCCTTTCGGACGCAAATACAGTTATCTTTCGCAACGATACGTTCGACGCTCTTTTGCTTCTCGACTATATCGGACAGAACATCACGGATCTTAGGAACGTTTCCGCTCGAACACGCGTCCTCTAGGCGCGTGCATAGACCTTCTTCGTCTTCCATGTCTTTACGTTATTCAAACGACCTCATAATAATTTTCTGAAAAAAACAAGGGGGTCACTAAAATATACAGACAGGGAGTAGTCGTTTCATTTTTTGATGGACGGACTGTATTGCTTGCATGGCACTCCCTTTCGTGTTCATTTGACGCGCTCGCTTCGTTCACGCAAGGAAAAAAGTGTGTCGAAAAGATGTCATGCACGTGCAATCCGAAAAATATCCTCACTGATTACAGAGAAGTTAGATAAATGTCGTCCTCTATAACGGCTTCGATCGTTATAATCGTCGCAGTCGTGGCTTTCATAACGGCCTCGGCCGGCGTGATTTTGTGGGTCGCGTTCGCGGCAATGAGGAGGGTCAAGCAAAAATCGTCATCCGGTCGAGAGGGATTTTCGCAGAATCATCACGTGGTCCCGTGGAACGCGGAGGACGTGACTCTCCCCCTGGGAGCGAACCTGGACCCGGCGGCGGCTAGTGAGAACAGCGCTCTGCGAGACATGGTCAAACTCCGGGCCGTACGTCCGTACCATGTCGTGACAGATGCGGGGAAATCAGGTTCGGATTATGCTTACCACGTGGAAATGAACGATAACACTTTCAAAGCCGTTCTCGCTCATCTTTACGACACAGACAAGAAAAAGAGAAGGACCGCCTCGACTGCCTCGACCGACTCGACCCTTGCTGCCTGGAACTTCGAGACCGTATCAACATCGGCGGTACCTTCCGACGTGAGGTTCATTTTGATCGGCTTTTTGCAACGCGAACTGAACGGATCAGCGCGAAAGATTGATCACCCCCACGCGGATGCTAGTGGTACTGATAACCCGTTCGTTGTCACTATCATGCACGTCGATGCCGCAAAGGTGGGAATCAAAGTGTCCGAAGACAAAACGAGTATATTCGATCAATTTCATGTGGAATGCACGGCGTGTTTTCATAGATCCGGGAAGCGTTTCGGACACTGTGCCAGGTTTGAGTGCCTGGTCGACACAGATACGGGTCAGGTGGAGGTGTCGACCCCGCCGATCTACGCGGGAGTCATCCCTGAAGACTTCGCCGCCGCCGACGCGACGTCCGTCCAGATACATAGAGGTGCCTTCTGAAAAAAGCATTCCGGCGGCCTTCGATCGGATCAACGAATTTGCACCCCTGAACGATTCTGGAATGAATACACCGTTCGTATTTTCGTTACTCGTTATCTGTTGTTCATGACTGTATTTCAAATTGTTTACTCGATAGTCTGTCTTACGTAGTTGCCGTCCCCTCCTGAGGCGGGGGGGGGGGTGGTGCACATACACATGACTGCCCGAGTTTCCACGAAAGCACACGTCAAGAGTTGTACTATGAATTTACCGATCACATCATCGAAATGAGAAACGCAGGGGGGGGGTCCTGAACTCACATCAGGATCGAAGTCCGTCATCTGATCACTCATCGTGGCCTCGATGAGGACGCAGGCGTGCTCGATGCTTGCGAAAGAGGACACAAGGTCACACATGCCCTCCGGGTGAACGTGCGCGACCGACACTGACCTCGACAGGTGACACAACAGGCGCTTCAAGAACGGCGCCACCGCCCTGTTGAGCGGGAAGGAGGATGGATGATAATCGGACGCTTGTTCGCCTCTGTCTTCTTCCGCCCATACCGTGATCGACGCGATCAATTCGTGTCGTGGAACGCGAATGCTCTCCAACGGCGAGCATGTACCGGCCTTGGCGATTTTGGTGGCCAATTTCTCTATATACTCGTCAACTACTACCCCTCCTCCTGTCTTAACATCATTCTCATTTTTCCCGTCACGAGCGGCTATTCCCGGAGAGGAGACGGGCGTAACATTCAGACACAAAAACCTGCTCGTCAAGGCTCGTTCGAGGAGACCCAATGAAGTCGTGAGGAGGATCAACCAAGACGTGCACGCCGCCTTCTCCACCACGCCCCGGAGGGCCATCTGGCACCCGGCGGTCAGGAGGTGGGCGTTTTCGATGATAACCGTACGGCGCACGGAGGAGGGGCGCAACGATGATGAAGGAGAAGATGAAAGTGTGTCGTTAATGACGCGTCGGCGGACATCATGCCAAGACCCGAGTCCTTGCACAAAAGCAGCGATGCCGTCCATGGATTTCCGATTATGCTCGCCGTCTACGACAAGGGCTCCGCCACGTCTTCTGTACACGACATCCCTATATACGATCTTTTCGCGCGTGCTAGCGCTCGAAACCGCGACCCTACACGTCTCCGTTTCCGCGTAGGGAGTCGTTGTTTGAGAAGAAGTAGATGTGACATTCGTACCTGATACCACGTCCAGTACGCGCTGCATAGCCGCACGGTCCTTTCCGTACAGGATGACGTGGTTATCCGTGACCGGATATTTATCAGAAAAGGAGCGTAAAAAAGACTCTGTGGTGGAGTTGAACGTCATGATCATTCGGTCGGACTGATCCACTCACTCGACGGAGTGTATTTTTATATATAAAAATTGCATCTCATGACATATTATTTTTGCATGATGACAATTATAACAATGATTGACCTCATGCGCGATGGGGAGTATTTTTTTTGCAGCATGGGATAAGTGTGTCGAGAGTCTCGCGAACGATCGAGAGGGCTGTGCGCGGTGTATTGCGCCGTGTTCGATCACTTCGTAAAAAATTAAATGATCGTTCAGGGAAAGGTCGTACAATAGTTCCGGGAATTTCGTAGATTATGTGATTTCTACGGTTTTCTGTATTTCTCGGCAGGTAACCACCCTGAGGAAAACTCACGAATTGTCCATTATTACAAACTCCCCGGAACTTTTGTACGACTTGTCGGCAACGTACCTGGACGTCAATCAGCTATAAGCACCACCTTGTAGAAATCCCATGATCTCTCTCGTGTCATCATCGTTGTCTATAGCTTCCATCGTCACCGGTGGCAGCTGGTAGTTCATGATGCTACCGTGCTTGTGGCCGACCAGACGGCGTCCGTACGAAACCTGAAACACATATCTCGGCATACTGCCCTCTTCAACCGACGCTCCGCGATGCCAAAGGTCCGATGAAATAATCAACACGCTGCCTTCGGGTCCTTGTGCATATTGTTGCGGACAATTTTCTGCGTCTCGACTCGTACATGGACGTCCGAACCGGTGTGATCCAGGGATAACACGCGTCCCTCCGTCCCTCGGGCCTCGAATTTCATTCAGGTAGTACATACAAGTCAACACGAGTGGCGCAGTAACGACAGTATCTGGGAGGGGTCCGCCGTCTAATGTCGTAAATGTGGGGGCGTCATCCGTGTGCCACACCGGAGCCTGTCCGCGTCCTCCTGGATCGACACGGTACGCGTTATTGTGCATGACATGCATCTTGAGCAGGGTAGTACAATAGTTCCGGGGAGTTCGTGATATCAGACAATTCGCGAGTTTTCCAAAGGGTGGTAGCTGCCGAAAAATAGAGGAAATCGTACAAATGAGTCGGTTTACGACTCCCCCGGAACTATTGTACTACCCTGATCTTGAGACAGGCGTCGTTTTCGCGACTTGTTCCACAGCACTTGATCAGTTCTTCGCATATCTTACGCACCTCAGGAATCTTGAAAATTTCGACGGAGTCGATCGGATGCTCCTCGATCGGATGCTCCTCGAACATGCATTTGAATACGATGTGTTTTTTTTGCTTGTGGTGTCTTGCCCTGCGAAACCGATTGGCGTGTTCGTCTATGTGGGAACGAAGCTTGGCACACTGCTCGCGACTCAGCACGGAAGGGAGGAATAAATAGCCATTTCTCATGAAGTCTGATGTATGACAATTCTAACCTTTAAACCGGATTACGATCGTGATGTAATCGGTTCAAACGCAGCCGCGCACCCACATGCGGCCGTCGTATTTCAGACCGATCGACTCCATGAATTCCGGGCTGCGGTTGATGTCCCGCGACGAGTCTCCCCCCCACGTCCAGTCGGGCACGACGTGCTTGGGGCACACGGGCAGTACGGTGGGATGAAACACGTCATACTGCTTCTCTGACAGAGATCCACACTGCCGGCTGCTTGTGGTGTCCTGGCCGCTCAAGAGGCGGGACTCGGTGGTGGGCATAGGGCGACCGCGCCCCAGGTTGGGCACGGCTACGAACGTGCGCGCGTCCCACTGGGTCTTCCACGGCGTGTTCGTCCAGATCTTGTCGTTACGGAGACGCGAATCGTCATCCACTCTGCACTTGTCGATGCCGAATCCCGTCCAAGGACGCAGGTTTCGGTGCTGAGCGGCGAACGCTTCCGCGCGCGTGTTGGCTTCGCACCCCGCTTCCTCGTCACCGCGCGGGTTATGCATGAGGTACATACTGGTCGCGCAGTTTTGGCGCGACTTGGCTTGGCGAGCGCAGGCGTCGTCCTTGATGCGCCCGCTCCCTTCGAACAGGGAAGAAGATGAGGCCTCCTCTTGTTGTCTCTGCTTTTTCTTTTGCACGTTTCCTTTCGCGTAAGGAGAGATAGGTTGCATCGTCCGTTTCAGGTCAGATTATGTGCGGCAGCGAGCGACGAGTAAGTCGACACTATGCTGTGACAGTTTCTCTGTAATAATCACAGGAAAGAATTTCTTTCACCGACGTTCGAGCGTGGGACAACACATTTGCTGAATGAAAAGAAATCGTTCTTTTCTCTCGACACATCTCGCGGCGGCGTGCGCCAAGATACATTACGATAACTGAATTTCATATCACTGATCGTCCTGTGCACGGAAGCCAGGTAATCATTTTGATGAAAGAAAAAAATTACCACGATGTGTCCGATGTCAAAAATGAAATCGGCTGTAAGAGGACGAGTGCGGCGTCCTTGGCACCCACGCTTTCCACCAGAATGATCGTCACGAAAATCCAAACGCTGTCCCTCTCGTAGACTTCAGCGCCCACTATCACAAATGAACGCAAGATGTATTTTGGTACGATGCTTTATATTGGACATGTCGAGAGGAGGACCATTGTTCTTGGTACCGTCCCGGTATCTTTTCCACAACACGGAGGCGCTGTCTGGACGCAGTGCTCCCAATGCCGAGGTCAGCGCCTCCGGTGCACCTATGGATCGAGCCAACAGGAGCAGCCCCTCCTTACTTTCCAGCTCGGTGTACCATTTCCTCACCCGCTCATAATTTTGGTAGTAGAGTTCCTTCGTATCCACGTGGTCCTCTCTATTCACAGCGACCCTGTCGCAACACTCGCGATAGAATGCGTCATGCTCTTCGTAGGCTCGCTCATATGTTTCTTCATCGATACGGTCGCCTGTCTGAAGTGTAACAGACGCATCAGCATCGTCGAGGCTGCGACGCAGCAAAAACAGCGAGTCGCTCACGCACCTTCGCCCACGTTCGTCAAGGAAGAATTTGGCACGCAGGAGCGTGAGCATACAGTACAGCACTTCCTCTATGACCTTCAGCTGTGTCGCATGACCGTCGTGTCGGGTCAGATATTTTTTGACAGCGTCCGGCGCGAGGTTGCATGGTTTGAGATCAGATAAGAAAGGGTACGTCAGATGAACCCTGACTCGTGAGTCGTTTTTATTGTCGACGAATAGTGTGAGATGCACGCGATGTTTTTCAGAGACCGGAGATGAATAGTCTTCATCCTGTACAGCTAGGCACAGGGAGCGCTCCACGCGGGCGCAGGCGTCAGTTGACGCCGCTGACGCTACAATTTCGTCTTTCTTTATTCGTCTCGACAGCATGACGATACGTAACAGCACAATCGCTGCGTTTTTAGCACCCACGCTATCGGCCAACAGATGGATCGCGTGGTGCGTGTGGTCCTGCGTGTATGTGTATTCACCTCCGCATTCGCCGCGTATATACACGCTTGTCTGTACGGCGTTCACCAGCGAAACGAAAAACCCTACAGCGGGATGTTCATCCCTCATACCCGGGTGTTTGGCGACACCGTCTCTCTCATACACTTCATCGTCGACCAAAAAATGAGCCGCATCCGATGACCCCGTCTTACTGTCGGACAGTACGGTGCGCATCACCCTCATCACCTCGGGGTGGCTCCCCAGGGCCGCCCGTACCCGGATGTCGATGTTTTCGGGATGAAATTCCTCGATGCTCTCGAAATCGACCCGGATGCGTATTGGCTCCGACGTCCCCCTCCTCTCGAGCTCGACTTCCCGTAGACAATCTCTGTAAATATCATCGTAATTTGTTCGATCATCGTACCTGTTTCCACAGATCTGACGCACGTAATCAGGATCGTGCATGTATCCGATAAATACGCTTTCGACCTCAGGGTCAGACACGTGTGTCGTTCGACGCGAGCCGCCGGTGTCCAGTATCCGGTCCTCCATCTCCCGGTTCAGGAGGTCCCTGACACGCGGCAGACGGAGCGTGTCCGTCGGGTATCCAAACGCGTACTTATCCAACAGACCGCCGCCCAGACGTGCCCGCGATAATTCATAAGGAGATAGTAACCATGCCCGGGTGTCGTTGTCATAGTACCGGACGTCCTCTTCCGAATACGGAACGATATCAGGCCGTCTATTGCGATGGTCGTCCAGGGAGGGCGGATCATTGACAGGTCTATCGACGGCCTGGAAGTACCCCGAGGGCATGATATCCGTATAACGCAATCGTCGGCGCCTGCCTTTATATGACCCTCCTCCGACGCAGAAGCTGCCGCCGACGTCTCTTGTTGGTCGAGAGCAGCGCCACGTCCCGCCGGACGTCTTCCACCTCCTGACCCAGCTCCTTCAGCGCCTCCACCATCAGGCCCATCATGTTGCCGTACGCCAACCGCAGCATCCCCTCCCGCTCGCTCGCCGTCACCGCCTCCGGCAGATGCTCCAGAACGTCCTGTGCCAGCAGCCCGGTGCGCCGTTTGGCCCGCGGGTCCTTGCGCAGCACGTAGGTGTAGCCCGTCATGCCGCGCACTCTATCCATGGCGCGGTCGATGCGCTCGACGTCCCTCTTAAGACGAACGTCTGACAACGCGATGACGTCCATCTCGGAGATGATGTCTTCTGTCGCCCAGACCTCCCCGTCCACGTGAATCGCCGCCTCCGGGTCGCTCATGCGCACGCCCAGGCGATCGACCGCGGAATCCCAGTGCAGCTGGGAGATGGTGCGCAACTGGTCTCCCCTTTTGAACACTATTTTGTCGTCTTCGAGGGCCGCGTCATTCGTTCCGGTTCCGCCGCGCGCCAACGCGAGTATCCCGAGAGCGACATTATTGACGTCCAGGTTAGACAGCTCCGCTCCGTCTCCACGGAGCTCGTCGGCCTGAAGGGTGCCCCTGACGTGCAGGTTGAATGCGGGGTTCGGCTCGTTCACGCCGAGGGAATCGGTGGCAGCGTTCCAGTGCAGGTTCGCCGGGCTGTCGATGCCTTCCATGTCGTTTCCCACCAGGAGCTTGGACCCCGCGTGTGACGTGCGCCCCGTTCCGCCCGAAGCGACGTCCAGCGTTCCTGAAGTCACGTTGTTCACGTCCAGATCGCGCAAACGAGAACCGTCTCCGTCGAACGCGGTCGCCAGGAGGGTGCCGTTGACGTGCAGACGGGCGTCTGGGTCGGGCGCGTCCGTCCCGATGCCCAGGTTGGAGCGAGACCGGTCCCAGTGCAGCAGGGTGGGCGTCAAGACGGAGTCGGTACCGTCTCCGACCATGAGTTTGGAAGCCGATAATGAGGGGCGACCCGTGCCTCCGCGCGTCACCGCCAGCTCCCCCAACCCAGCGTTGCGCATGTCCAGGTTCTGCACGTCTCTACCGTCCCCGATGAAGGCCTGTGCACGCGTGACCCCCGATACATCTAACATGTGCTCCGGTGTGACCATTCCGATCCCCAGGAATCCGGGCGTGTCTTTCCAGTGCAATCCCTCCGGGCTCTCGACGGCACCCGTGCCCATCCCCACCAGCAGTTTGCTCATGCCGAATGAAGACGTCCCGACTCCCCCGCGTGGCACGCTCAACACGCCCGTGGACGCGGAGTCCATGTCCAGATTCGTGACGGAATTGCCGTCGCCGGCGAACCGGTTCGCCGTCAACGTCCCGTTGACATGCAGCAGAGAGTCCGGAAACTCCGTGCCTATGCCGAGGCGCGCGTTCGCGGCGTCCCAGTGCAGGGTCGTCGGGCCGCGGACCGGCGCGTCCCCGGAACCCACCAGGAGTTTCGAATCTGACAGCACATCGGCACCGGTTCCTCCGCGTCGGACGCTCAGTACGCCCGCAGTCGCGGCGTCCATGTCCAGGTCAGTCACCGCGCTACCTTCTCCGACAAAACGAACGGCACGTAAGGTGCCGTCGACGTGCACGAGCTCCTCCGGCGAGTCCGTGCCCACTCCCAGACGCGTGTTCGACTCGTTCCAGTACAGGCCCGTCGCACTGCGCAGCCCGGCGTCCGGACCCGTCCCGATCAGCACGGCATTGCTCGAGAAGGCGGTCACACCCGTTCCTCCGCGCTCCAACGCGAGCACGCCCGCGGTCGCGGCGTCCATGTCCAGGTCCGTCACCGCGCTTCCGTCGCCCGAAAATAGTACGGCGCGTACGGTGCCGTCGACGTGGACCGCCTCTTGCGGAGAGGACGTCCCGACACCCAGACGGAGGTTCGCGGCGTCCCAGTGCAGTTCTGTCGGGGTGCGAACCGTGCCCGTCCCCGATCCCACCATGAGCTTGTCCGCACCCAAATTACCGATGCCCGTTCCGCCGCGCTCGACCGCCAGCAGCCCCGTCTCGGCGGCGCCCATGTTCAAGTTGCTCAGGTTGTTACCGTCGCCGTAGAAGCGCGTCGCACGCGCGCCGCCCTGTACGTGCAGCGCCTCCAGGGGCTCCGTCATGCCCACGCCCAAGCGTTGGTTCTCAAAGTCCCAGTGCAGGTTGGCTGGGCTGCGCACCGCGGCCTCACCGTCGCCCACCAAGACCTTAGACGCCGTGTGCTGACCGCCCCCCGTTCCGCCACGCGGCACCGCCAACACACCGTGCGCGACGCGGTCCGCGTCCAAGCCGTCTATGTTGGACCCGTCTCCGAACAGAGAACTCGCCACCACATAGACGGCTTCCAGGCCCTCGGACGTGACGGAGAAGTTTCGGGCACCTTCGACCGAGAATGATATACGGCCTTGACCGTCTCTGTAAAACCCGGTGTCTTCCACACCGGAGTCAGAGAACGCGAGGGACAGCGCGTCCGTGGACCCTGGGGAGCTAAACACGGTGCGTTCGGAACGAACTCCGCCTCCGACATGGAGCGTATCTAGTATGTCTCCGTCGTTGGAAAGGGCGATGCCGAATTTACCGACCCCCTCGCCGTTTAATTCATACCGAAGGTCTGACGCGCTACGCACCGGAGACGTTCCGTTACCGACCAATACACGAGAAGGCTCATGAGCGTTGCACCCCGTGCCTCCGCGCGCCACCGCCAACGTGCCGCTCGTGACATGATCGGCGTCCAAGTTGGACAGGCCCGCGCCGTCCCCGATCAACTCTCCGGCAGTCAGGGCGCCCGGAATACGAGCCGCTCCGGCCGGAAGCAGCGTCAGCGCCTCGACGCCGTCCACCTGATGCGTCACGTAACCCGCGGTGGTCATGAACAGGCCCGTGGCGTTGGAGGACTGGAACGCCAGTGCCGGCCGATCTGAAGAGCCCGCCACCAGGAGCAGGCGGTCCATCGAGGTCGTTCCGGTGGATGAGATGTCCCCGTCGACGGAAACACCCCCCCCCTCGACTATCAGGTCCACGCCGTCTCGCAGGACCAGGTCCCGAAAAACGCGCATATCATCGTCGTCCACTCTCACCGCGGCGGTCCCGCCGGTGTCCAGATTGAATTCGCCGAACAGGGAGGTCGAGCCCTGGACGCGCGCGTTCCCGAATATCTCGGCGTTTGCGTCGACGGTCAGGTTGCTTCCGACGTCCAAGTTACTCCCGACGGACGTATTTCTACCGATGGCTACGTCGAATCCGACATCCAAACCGTCCTGCACGACCATCTGACCGTTCACGGCCAGGTCCCGGTTGATCGTGGCCTCGGACTCGTCGACAGAAAAACTGAGCGTGCCGCCCTCCGTAACGATCAGCCTGCCCGTCACGTCCACGTCTCCTACGACGTTCAAGGGTCGCGTCACTTGCACGTCTGCATCTCGAACAGCCAGCGCGTCCGTTCCGTTTCCCGGATTCACGGTAAACTCCCCAGACATCTCCGTATCGCCGTCGACCGTCAGCGTGGCGCCCACGTGCGCGGAGGCCGCCACCGTCAACGCGCCGTCCGCCGTCACGTCACGCCCGATAGCCAGGTCCCGCCCCACCGCCAAGTCTCGACCTATATCAGCGTTGCTGTCTACCACCAGTCTGCGTCGCATGAGGACCTCGTCCGCAGTCACGCGCAGGACAGACTCGTCGTCCAGGAATTCGCCTGGCACGGAAGATGCAGGGGGGCGTACTGAGAAATCCTCGAGCACCCTCGCCCCACCTCGGACCAACGTGCCACCCTCGATGCGCAGGTTGCTGTCCATCCTCACGTCGCGTTTGAGCGTGACACGCGCGCCGTCGACGGATAGTGCGTCCGTGCCTTCGATGACGACGTCGAAGGTGTTTCCTCCGCGGAACAGCGCGTCCCCGACGACTTCCAGGCCTCCGGTCGTCACGCTCAACTTCCCGCCCAGCGTGCTGCTCCCGCCGCCGTTCACCGCGAAGTCACCTCCCACGGACGCGTCGCCCGAGACCGCCAGGTTGCTGTCGATATCGACGTTCCGCCCCAGGCGCACGCGGCCGCCGCCCTCCGCCACGGATATAGCGGCGCCCGTGGAGGGATCGTCGATATCATCGCCGGCGCCCAACGTGATGGCGTCCGACTCGACCAGGAGCGCGCCGCGGACGGCCAGATCGCCCTCGACGCACAGGTTGCACTCCGTCGTCGCGTGCCTCCGCGCCCGGATGGCCTGCGTCCCTATCTCCAGCGCCAGAGTCGATGCGGTATCAAAGCGCCATCGCGCGCCCGCCTCGAACACGCCCTCCTGTGGCGCATTCACGTAAAGATCACGCTCAGACACGGACACGCGGTCAGAGTCTGCCGTAAAAGCCCCGGAAGACGCGCTCAGCTGTCCGCTGACGGTCAGTGATTTGTCTTCCAGCACGCGCACGTCTCCGTAGAAATCCACGCCGTTGGAGGCGCTCATGCGCGCGACGGGACCGTACATGGCCTCGCTGAGATCGAACGCGCCTCCGCTGACCCGCAAATCCCCTCCGATGTCCGCGTCACCGCCCACTTCAGCGTTGGATCCCACGTATAATCCCGCCTCGACGCGCGCACCCTCTCCGCCGTCCACGCGCAATCCAGCGCCGGCGGACACCTCTCCACCCACGGCCGTATCACCATCGACCGCCAGGTCCCCCGCGACCTCCAGGTTGCAACGCGCGCGCGCGTCCCTTCCGATGACGACTTCTGCTTCATCGACGACAAGACCGTTACTGTCCGCGCCTACGGACAGGGGGCCGAGAATTTCCGCGCCGGATTCCCCTACGACTTGCAGCAGGCGTGATACGATGATGCGCTCGTCTGTCACAGACAGGACGCTCCTCTCCGCCGTCGTACGATCGTCCTGTTCTGCCTCCAAGTCGAACACCTCCAGAGCAGCGGTGGTGATGTTGGTGACCTCATTTTCGAGCGCCGTCTCTCCTATGCGCACCGAAAAAAGACGGTCATCGTCTACCTTTACGAGTAGATCTCTTTCGAACAAAGCGTCGTCTTCAGCCACAAACTTCTTTCTGATCGTAGCGTTCGTATCCACGCGGAGGTTCCCGTCGATCAGCACGTCGTCTCCGAACCCTGCGGCCGCACCCACCTGGAGCGTCCCCTCGACGTCCAAGTTGCACCTGACGCGGGTGTCCCGGGACAGGCGTATGCGAGAGGCGTCCACCTCGAGCGCGGCGCCTCCTTCCCCTGCGACGTTTTTAACGACAAACGCGTCTTCCATGTCGAACGTCGCGTCCCGCGTTGCCACGAGCAAATCGCGGCGCACGGTGACGTTGCAATCGGACACGCGCAGAGCCTCCACCTGCCCCGGCGTCACCGATAGAATCCCCCCGGAGAAGCGGACGTCTCCGCCGCCTGACACGTCCAGGTCGCCTCCGCCCGTGATCCCGACGTCCAGGCCGGCCACGCGCGTCCCTTCCGCGGCAGACACGCGCACGAAAGCGTCAAAATCGCCCTCGGTGGGAAATACCGCGAATGAGCCGCCCGTAACCGTCATGTCGTCTCGAAAGGCGGACGCCCTCGAGCACACGAGAGGACGGTCCACGGCGACCTCAAAATCGTCGACAGATAACGCCTGCGATCCGTCGTCGTTAAGAAGGGCGGAGGGGCGGACACGCAGCGCGCCACCGTCCACGTCCACGTGCCCTCCCCGGACGCTCAGGTTGCACCGGACCTCGAGCGGACGGAAGAAGGTCGCGTCGCCTTCGCGCACTAACAGAGCCGCCGTCTGCCCGGTCTGGACCTCGAAATTCCCGCCGCCGCGGAACGTGGAGGACACTCCGCCGTCTCCTTCCACCGAAAAATTGCGGCTCACGATCACGGCATTGGAGTCCGCCGAGAACACGTCCGCACCGGACCGGTCCTGGGCGCGCAGCGTCCCCCGGACCTCCGCGGTGCCGTCCCGCAGCAGGAAGTCCGCCGCCTCGGGCATCACCAGGTCTCGCAGCACGCGCACTTCATCTTTGCCCACATGGAACACGACATTCGACGAAAAGGGTTGCCCGCCTTCATCATCAGGGCTCACGGTCAGCGTGCCGCCCGTGACGTACACGTCCCCCCCGACGGACATGTTGCACTCCGCGTACGCGGACCGTCTCATCCGGACGGCGTCATCATCGGCTTCGAAGCATCCCGCCTCCCCGCGCAGGCGGCCTCCGTCGACTTCTAGGCCGCCGTCTTCGACGCGCACGCCGTGGCTCCCCACGTCCAGTCGACCCTCGACGCGCACGTTCGAGTCCGCCACCGCGTATCGACCCAGGCGGACCTCATCGTCGGTGACGGATAGAGCCGTCAGGTTGCAGCCGTCCCCGGCCCTAGGCCGCACCGACAACTCCCCTCCCGCCAGGACCAGGTTCCCACCTTCCGACAGTCGCACCTCCTGCCCGCGGAGCTCTACGTCACCCGAGAACACGTGCTGATCGCCGTCGAAACGCGTCGTCCCTTGTACCGTCATGCTGTCGCCCGTAAGTTCGACGTCCAACGAGCTCGTCAGTAATCCGACGTTTTCCAGGACCGCAAAGCGCGGCACCTCTTCTTCTTCCGAACCGATTACGATGAGATCTCCGGCCAGGCGTGTCTCTGCGCCGTCCACCCGCAGGTTGCAGCCGACCGTGACGTCCCGTCCGATGACCACTCCTTCTTCTCCATCGACGAGCAAAACGCCGTCCGCCATCTTGAACGAAGCGCCCGTCGCCAGATCGACATCTCCCTCGACGTACAGGTTGCAGGCCACGTGGGCGTCTCGCCTGACGTTGATCTCGGCGTGTTCCACGGTAAAAGCACGTGTCGGGACTTGTGCATATGTGTCGGTGAAAACGTCAAAGTTTCCGTGAACTTCGGTATTACCGCGGACGTCCAGCCCGCCGCCTCCCGTTACGCGGAGCCCGCCTCCTAAATCCGACGCCCCCTCGACCGACAACCCCCCATCCCCCACCTCCACGTTGCACTCCGCGCGCAGACTCCTCAGCGCCGATACCGCCTCCTCTCGCACTCTGAATAACAGGTCGTCATTATTTGACGACGACTCAAAGTCGAGTACTTCGAAGACGCCGCCCTTGACACGTGCGGCGCCCTCCACGCCCAATCCTCCGCCGACGTCCAGATCTCTTGCGATCGAAGCGTTCGATCCGAGTGCGTACAGGTCACCGTCGACGCGGAGGTCACCCTGAACACGGGCGTCGGATTCGACGATGAGATCGTTTTCCATGACGGTCATTGACGAAATCAATCTCCCGTCGACAGACAAGTCCCCGACCACACGCAGGTTCGATCCTACGTCGAGATTGCTCCGGAAGAAGACGTTCCGTCGGGAGATGATGACGGGTCCACCTCCGTCGTTCGAACTATAAGCGACGGAGAAAATGCGGTCGTTTCCGTCTGCGTCGAGGACCCGGAAATCTCCACCGGACAACACCGTGTCTCCGCCGCTGACGGCGAGGCCGTTGCGGATGCGGAAGCCGCCCTCCATGTGCACCTCGCCGGCCAGGCGGAGCAGGCCGCCCCTGACCTCGAGTTCAGGCGCCCTCACCACCAGGCCGTCCTCCCCCAGGGACAGACCGGACTCCCCGCCGACGCCCGTGCCCAAACGGATGTTCTGCCCCGCGCTCTCCGTGTACACTATCATGTCGTTTCTCACGGCATCCTGAAAGATGTGGCCGTCGAACTCGGCATTCACGATCTTGCTCTTGTTATTGGTCGACGTCATGTGTGTCTCCAGTACACGAAACACACGCGCGCCTCTCGCCTGTTTACTATCGGTCACACATTTTTTACGATATAGTCTGTCCATCCATCCAAAAATGAAACCACCCACCCACCTCCGGCTGCAAGCATGCATCAGGTCGATCCTCGTACTCTTTTCGCGTTCAGTGCGTCTTGACGCGCTTTTCTCTCTGATGAAGGCGTGCGTGTTATATAAAAAGTACGTAAGCGCAACAAAACCACAATATGCAACACTTTCTTTCAGAGCGCTCTTGGTACAATCAAGACGAGCTGCCTCGAGGATGCCTGCCTGCTTCTTTCGACGAGATATGGGACCTCCACCCGAGCGAGAGGACAAAGTTGGTCATCTACGGTAAAGAGGTGCTCACGCCGCGCTTCTCCCGAAACTACCTGAGTCCGTACCTGTATACGGGGGTGCTACACCCCGGGCACCCGCTGCCTGACGCGTTCAAACCCCTCCACGAGTGGGCCGGAGGCCTGGAGAAATACAACCAGTGTCTGGTCAACTGGTACGACGGCTCGTTGAACCATTATATCGGACCGCACAGCGACAGCGAGAAGGAGATCGATGGGAGCGTGGAGATCCTGTCGGTGTCGCTGGGACACACAAGGACCTTCCGGATCACGGACAAGAAGGATGGCAAGGAAGTCCGGCGCCTTTTCATGCCGGACGGTTCGTACATCAAGATGGGCGGCGATTTTCAGAACGAGTTTCGCCACGAGGTCCCCAAAATGAGCAAAAAGGAACTGAACGCCCCACCTGCCTGCAAACGGAGGGTCAACTTGACGTTCAGAAGGTTGAAGACCTGATCGATCGCACAAGGATGACGTGCATACCACGTATTATAATAGTGGATAGTCGACCGTGGACACCGCACGTAATCGGCGTCCATTCGATCGCACGACATGAGTATAAAGAAGCGTCGAGGTAACACACTGGCCCACGAAGCGCACGGCTTTCTGCGAGAACGACGACGACATGGACGAACGCTGCGCAAACGCTTTCTTCGTATGCATAACGGCATATGTCCTGGTCTATGTGATGAACATCGTATACTTCAGTACCTATTTTCACCCAAGGAACCCGTGCAACTACCACGAACCTGCGGCTACGGTCGAGGAAGTTACAAGGCTCCCCATTTACGACACCAAAGCAGGGTGCACGTTTCGCATCGCATGGCGGCCGCTTCACACTCCATGGTACGGGTTTTCTCCTTCACGGGCGTACTTCACCGAACCGGTGCACCGAACTCTCCGGATGCCATGCCCCCTTGCGACGCAGGATCCTACAGAAGGGATGCAATTGGAGGGATGCTACCCGAACACATATCACGCGGACGCACGCCACCCCCCCGAGTTCATACATTACGACGACGTGGACGATCTTTACCACTTGGTACGCAACATCCGGTTCTTCAGAGCATCGGCGTACATCATGGTTTCGCCCGTCTTACTCACGGCCACATATACCGTATCGGTGTTGGTCTGGATGGCACAGAAAAATGCGCGAGACTGGATATCCGAGAGGGCGCACCGCCGATACCATCAACTGTCTCCGATGCAGCAGGAGGTATCCGACGGCCTGTTGAACGCGTATTGAAAGATCATGATGATTAGCGGTCGATTTCGATAGAGATTCAATCAGTATGATCGCTCCACAGCATGCAATATATATCTATAATGCGTAAATGGTTCAGCCCGGTTTGCACCAGGAGGATACGGCCGCATGTCGACACCGACGACGTCCGTCTTTCGAGCGTGTCAGTACCGGTTTCCGACTGCGGTGGTAGACGAGTTCAGATCTACGATCATGCACAGCTCCGGCCGAGGAGCCCTGAAGCTGGTGTACAGTCAAGCAATGAGAAAGACGGTGAGGGGCTTGCTCTGGTGTGATCGACATCCATGTGATACGAGTTCATGTGATACGACCAGCCCATTAGGCAAGCACTTCGTGAACCGAGATTTCAATGCTGCAAAGAACATCAGCCGCTGTTTTACGAACCGAGTTCGTCCCGTGGAACTGACTCGAAACAGTAGCCCAGTTATTTCTACAACCGAGTTAGAATATTTTGCAACACCCCTTTTCCACATGGGGCTACAAAGAGGGGTCCGTGCGTCCCAGATTTTTTTCAGGAGCTTGATAAGTACTTCAAGAGACTGAGCCATTGTATATTATAACCCGACATGGCTGTCACTCAATGACATGCCGAGTAAGAGGATATACCGAAGCAGTGATGATATCATCGGTGCTCTCATCAGTGGGGAAAAAGGCGGCACTGCGGATTTTTATAAATCTCTTACCAGAAATGCTCTCGTCAGAGAGGGCCATTCTGCCGGCGTCCTCGATGACGAAGAATTTCAATCTTCGTTGCTATATGACAATACCGTCGTAAAGTCATATCTCTGGACTTTTCTCGACGACCCTGTGCACAGATCCCGCGTTCGGGAATACGTGCTGCAATGCAGCACGTTACAGCAACGAGCCTACTTCACACTGAAGACTGCGTATTTTGCTTGCGTCACCGGAGAACTGGGTCTCGAGTATAATGAAGCGTCTTTCGTCACGGCATTGCTTCACAAGCCCGCAGAAGCGTTCTGTGACATCGTCCTTCCAGAACACCGTAACGCCAGTTTCTCTCACCCCATCTGTGACATAATAGACGCCGTCAAGATGAGGTATCCTCTCCTCGATGACTTTGCTGACGTCGACGCTTTACGTCTTATCGCGACTCAGAGCGGGCTCGACAACACGAAGAAATACATGGCCACCAAGATCCGCACCGCCGTGTTCAACCACATAACGATTCATTTGTACAGGCGGATCGGAGGGTCTATGCATTCGAGGCGTGTAGACGATGACACAGACGTGCAGGGCATGATGGAGCTGTTCATGTCTGGATTGACACAAAGGTCCATCAGTTCGACCGACAGGCGTGAAGTCGAGAAGTTGCGTCGCATCTTTGTGACGGACAAGCAAGCAGTCGAGGAAGGCTTCCCCCTTCCCGACGTTTCGACGACTGATCCATCACACGAGATGGTGATGTTACACTTGGAATGTTGCCGTTTGGCGGAAGGCACCGATGGCGAATTTTCTCCATTTCCCAACGCAGCGCTCGGAAGAAGCTATCATCGTCTGTGTAGTCGTCTCGCTCAGCTCATTCTGAAAGTGAAGAGTTTCGAGGTCACTTTCCATTTGGGACGCGAGGCGTCGAAACAACGAGGAAAACAGAGCAGGACGCTTCGACACGGCAGACGTAAAGGGAAAAAACGGAACGGTTTCTTCACCCTCAGGACGATGGATAAAACGGCGATGGTATCATCTATTGAGACTGACGGAGTCGGAATTTCGATCGTCATCGCGATAGAGAAGCCCATGAAGAGGTTCAAGACACCGGAGAGCGAGACCAAAACAGAAGCCCAAAAGAGAGCTTTCGCCCAAGAGATGAAACAGCGCGAAATCGATCGCCTCGCACCGTTAATACCTCGAGCCATCGTCAAAGGACTCGACCCGGGACGTGTAAATTTGTATACGACCTCCACTAAAAGCGACGACGGGTCTCATGATCGACGATTTTATTCTCGTAAACGACACCTGGAGCGAAGCGGACGGAATCGCATGCAAGCATGGAGAGACGAAAGGACGTCTCTGCCTCTCGTGTCCGAGGCGCTAAAGGCGCTATCTCTTTCTGCCGGAGCTCATGGATGCGATGCGTCCAAGTGGACGGTCTACATGAGCGCCCGCCGTGTTCATCGCACCGTCCTCTGGAACGAATTCATGTACAACGATGAACGGTGTAAAAAGCGTATGGTCGAATATCGACTCGGACAGCGCGCATTGGCCCGCGCGGCGGATCATTTGGTGTCAGAGGGCATACTCCAAAAGAAACCCGTGATCATCGGTTACGGCACGGGGCGAGGAAACGGAGGAGGACACAAAGGAGAGCCGTCCGTGCCGGTGAAAGCGATGTACAGGGCCTTGAAGATGGCGTTCAAGAGGCATCGTCTGGAGGGAGGCATACTGAACGTCTGGGAACATTACACGACCCAGAAATGCCATCGCTGCGAGCAGATAATGGCGACAAGAGACGTACCCTGGACACAGGAAGACATCGAGAAAGAGGAGAAAAAAAGGAGGAGACAATATGACCAAGGCGTATCTGCGGCCGAGAGAGAAGAATCCCCTGATATTGCCGCAAAAGTGAGAGAGTTGGAGAAGCTCCTCCGTCCTGACCCCCCCTCTGTTCGAGACAGAAAAGGGACCGCGACTTCCGAGTTTGTGAGCATTGCTCGACAGATGATCAAACCAAGAAGACGCGTAACCGGGACTTCAACGCTGCGATAAATATCCTGAAGCTGACGATGTGTGAATTGCGAGGAGAGGAACGTCCCAAGTACTTGTGCCCTGCGGCAAAAAAACGCAAGGCTTCGAGTTCAAGAGCACCATGTACCTCGTCTCGTCGAAGAACACGCCCTTCAGGAGGTGGTGCAGTGTCGGAAGACCCCCCGCTATAGAGAATACGCCTACATAGTATCCATCACGTCACGAATGAATCATGTTCCATTTTTTCCTAACAAAGGTGTAGTCAAGCAATATTCCACGATCAGGTGCTTGTTGCTAACAAACGATGATCACATATTCATTCTCTGCGTCGATAATGCGTCAGGATATAATGAAGTTATCGGAACCTTGATTGATGCATCTCTTAATTCCAAATTGCATTCCTCGTCAGTGTATATCCAGTTGACCACATCTCAGAATCAAACAGGTTTTATAAAGACCAGCCAATGCTCGGAAAATAACGCGAATTGGACACTTGTTCGCTGCATCTATGAAGGATCGCAATTCTTTGCGCTGAGGTTCCAGGGAAGTGAAGACGCATTTGATGACGCGTTCTTTCATGACCACATCCGATCCAGTGACCCCCCCAGAACATCTTCCGCATTCTCCCTGTCGCAGAAGTGGACAACATTATCCCACATTCGAGACGGTACAGGTGGAATAAATATATTGAAATTATTTCATAGAGTTGGCCAATTCCGTATATAATACGTAGGATTGGCAGATTCCGATTCCGTACATTTAACAATCCGCCGATTGCGCGTTAGCCTTATACCCTGATCATGGATATATACAGTTTCAAACCGTATCTATACGGAATCGGCCAATCCTAAATATTTCAAAATAAATACCGGTTCAGCTTCCGCCATCTGGACGTACAAGGTACAGCTAACGTTTCAGATGCCATGACGATGGCAGACACGTTGGACGTGGACGGCATTTTAGGGGTCGGAGGAAACGCCACCTTTTCGAACGCCGTCACGATAGTGGATACGTTGGACGTGGGTGGAAATACGACCCTGTATGGCACTTTGTCTGTGACGGGTACAACGGATCTGACCGGTGCTGTGACGATGGCAAACACGCTGGACGTGGATGGCACTTTAGGGGTCGGAGGAGATGCCGAAACTAAGGGAGGATTCGCCGTGGCGACTGATGCTATGACGACGGACGGAGTATTCTGGAACAGTGTCGACAAACGCCTCAGCATCAATCGCAAAGATCCACCTAGCAAGCTATACGTGAACGGAGATATCCGCGCGTCTGGCACTGTCGTCGCGGATTCAGACCGTCGTATCAAAACGGATCTCACGCCCATTAACGGCGAGTTGGACAAGGTGGTCAGGTTGACAGGGTATATATACTATCGCCACAGCGACAAAACTCGCGATAAAAATAAGCATAAGTATCGGTGCCATCACCAAGGAGTTCATCACCAGCGTCCTCGAGGAGTTGGTGCTACCGGTGGTGTACTTTCTGGGAAGAACTCGCGCGATGAAGAGCATGAAAAAAACGGGTCATGGGCGGCGCACACCATTGGCGCTTCCTGGGCGCCCTGGTGAGCAAGGTGGGCAACGTGAGCTGGCTGCTGTTTCTGTGGCTGTCCACCATCCTGCTGACGTTCCTCATCCTGGAATACTTTCTGAATATGAAGATCATCCGCATGCGTACCTTCATGAGCAGAGAAGACGAGCGCAACTTCTGGGAGGCCAAGGGCCTCGTACAAAACCGCAGCGACGACAAGATCGATATATCTACGTCAGCATCAGACGACATACAGTGATCAACGACATATATATAAAAGTAAAGAGGTCGTCTGAAAAAATTACAGGTCTTTGGCGATGACAAGAGGAGGCTTATGACTTTGAACTTTGATTCGAAGTCCATTTTGATCAGATAGATGAGGAGCAAATAGCTGACGAAGAGAACAATATCGAATTAACACATAAAAATGAGATCATCTGTGATCGCGAAATATAATATCGAATCGAACGATAACGATTACTGATCGCAATGTACAACAGCGACGGAGCAGCAGCGGCGGCGACCTCCCTGTCAAAGGATATTCACCGCAAAGTGTCGGGCTTTCTGTCTTCTTCGACGTATCCCTCCGTGACGTCATCGGAAAAACGCCCCCAACAGTTTCGCTTCAAGTGCGAAAAGTCACTGAACTTTCGCCTGGCGGAGTCCGCCAAGATACGCTCCAAGTACCCGGACCGCATCCCCATTATCGTCGAGAAGTCCATCGGCCAAAGTGGCGCCGACGTGCCAGATATCGACAAGAAGAAGTTCTTGGTGCCGCACGATCTCACGATCGGGCAGTTTGTGTACGTCATACGCAAGCGCATCAAGCTCCGCCCGGAGGAGGCCATCTTCATATTCGTGAGGAACGCGCTACCTCCTACGTCTTCAACTATTTCTATGATTTACGATGATCACCGAGATGAAGACGGCTTCCTGTACATGACCTACAGCGGAGAGAACACGTTCGGTTGGATACCATGATACAGTCCGTCCATTCAGAAATCAATTTGAAATTAATTTAATTTCGGGGAGTCATACGCCACGCCCAGCTCGTGTATCACGCGCAAACAGACGTCGAAGTTTACCGCCGAGCCCTTGGGCAATCGAAAGCGCGCGTTGTACGTGACGAATGTGAGGTGCAACGACATGCTCCTCTCGCCGCGCCTGTCACGCCTGGATAGTCCCCCTCTGGGCAAAATAGACGGCGTAGCGCGCAAATTATATTTGGTGATGAAGCGCTTGAAAGGTAGCAAAAAAAATAAAATTGCCATTTTGGATACCTGAAGTACTGATTGAAAATTTCAATTTGAAATCTCAAAATTTCAATTTGAAATCTCTTGCATTTATTGATTTTGCATTGTGTTTTTCATGGGTGTTAGGTTGCTCTGTGGAAGATTTTGTCTCGCTTGGCATGGAGAAAGAATATAGATAAATGTCGTATTTACAGTCTTTATCCATGCCAAGCGAGACAAAATCTACCACAGAGCAACCTAACACGTCGATTATACTCTCGGAACAGCCGCACCTAAGGGTGTAGTGTTGAAATGAAACACTACAAGCTCTCTTTTCGATCGACTAATGGCTCCGTTTGAACATCGTGTTGATGGTATACAGTTGGTTCATTATTTAGTGAGTCACCTAATATAATAATATTAGACCGTTTCCCCTACGACGAAGCCAGTGAAATGAAACCACCAACCCTAGTGTTAGAAATAATGCGTTTCGACAGAATTCAAGCCGCTCGCACTCAGAAATGGAGTGCGTCTGAAATGCGTTTTTTCATTTTTCATGGGAGACGCGGATTTTATACATACTTGTAGGAACTCCGCCATGTTTAGTGGTATCCCCAATGAATTACATGGACAAAATGGTGAGCGACGCTCTGATGATCATTTTTCCTCAAATCAATGGGAGATCACCCCCCTCTTCTTAGGTGCACTGTACACTTGGGCAAACCAAACTGGAACCGAACGCTAACAGAATTCAATTCAACTTCGATAATTCATGCGAAGTCAGCTCCGCCGTTATACGTCCCCACAATCTTACAGCAGCCCCTGTCCTCCCGAGGCAATTTGTGACGAGGAATGGTGACTCCGTCCCGTGCGCGCAGACAAGCGTGACACTCTGTCGATGACGTACTTTCGATTGACTTCCGAAAGCTCCTGCAGTTCCTGTTCTACGCGCCCAGCGATCTCGTAAGCCTTCTTATTTCCCGCTTCCACGCCGTCGCATATCTTCTGAACGATATCGCGTGTGTCGACTTCCTCCAGGCCATTCATTTTCAACAGCACGGGCCGTAAGTGCGGTAACTCTCGAGAGTGTTTTTCAAATTCCACGACCAGGCGCTCGAACGTTGTTATCGCCGTATCAAAATCGTTAATCAAGGATTGACTGACAGGTACGACAATGTCTTTCATTTTTTGCACGATTAGATAAGCAGTTTCCGTCATCGTTTTGACGTGTTCTCGAATATAATTTACCAAGCCGGCTTTGCGTTATTACTATTTGTCGTATTTTTAAGTGCTTGCTGCTCGCTACTATTTGTCGTGCACTACGAGACGTATCATAGTGTCGTATGAACGGTACTCGTTATACAGTCCGTCCATATAATTTAGAAACGACGAATTACCTTGGGTTAATTATTTCACCGAAATAGACATGGTCGGGTGAACTTTAATTGGCGGATGCAACAAAACTTACTACTATTATTCCACGAGCTCGTCTATGAATCGACTGCGCTCGCTGCTGATGATCCGCCCGAACAGGGTGCGTTTAAGGGGATACGTTATGATCAGGTCGTCGCGCGCTCGCGTGACCCCCACGTAACACAACCGCCGCTCCTCGGGAACGTGATTTTCGCGGACAGATCGGTAGTAAGGAAGCACGTCCTCGCAAACGCCCGCCATGAACACCACAGGGAACTCTAGGCCCTTGGAGGCGTGTAGCGTCATCAGCGTTACACTATCGTCTTTGGTAACGCCTCCTCCATCGTTGTTGTTCTTATCGCTGTCTGCGCGCTCGCGCGCGTCGTCATCCGTCATGTCCAGAGCGCACCTGTCCACGAACAATCGCAGAGATGCGGAGTCGTCACCTCCTCTCTTCTGTTGATCTTCTCGTTGTTGATCGTCGAAGCGTGCCGCGAGATTCAGAAAGGCGTTGACGTTCGATAGGCGCGCCTCGGCATCCGCCCTCTTGGTGCGACTGTCGCCGACCTTTTCTTGCTGCTGTTGGTTCCCCGAGGCTCTATCGCGAAGGTCCTGGAGGTACGTCGAGCGCTCGAGGCAGGCGCGCAGCGCTTCCTCAGAAGACCGCGTGGCACGCGCCGAAGCCTGGCAGGCCTGCATCTGTCGTACGAACTCTGCCAGCTGGCGCGCCCCGCGCCACTTCGGCAGTTGGACCGCCTTGACCGCCCTACCTGTATTTCCCGTTTTCTTTTTTGAATCGTCATCATCCGCCGCAAAAAAAGGTGCGACCTGCTCGAGCGCCGCCTCCCACATGCTACGACCGTTTCCGGATCCAGACAAGCGCTCGAGCACTGCCTTTCCGATTCCTCGCGCCGGAGACTTTATGACACGCGTAAAATCCGCGTCGGATTTAGGGTTCACCAGGAACCGCGCGTACGCCATGCAGTCTTTGACCTCGGCGCGCGCGAAGAAAGATGAAGCGCCCTTGATGACGTATGACACGCCGGCGGCTTTGAGCGCTTGTTCGATGGGTTGGCTCTGGGCGTTGACACGGTAGAGCACGGCAAAGTCTCCTGCCTTTTTGATTGCGATCGAGGTACCGGTATCGATTCCGGACGAGGAAGAAGCGATAGTGCGCCGGATGACGTCCGCGATGAAGTCCGCCTCCTCCCAGGCGTCCTCGCAGGCTTGCACGCGGATGGTCGAGGCCACATCCCGGCGTCCTTTGTTCCGCCTCTTCCTTTTTTCCTCCTCTTCGTGCAAGGCGTCGGCGTGGTTGCACACGTCGTCGACGCCATCAGATTCGACGTCCACACCTGCATCTGCCTGCGCGCCACCGCCACCCCCCCGAGTGGCCGTCAGGCGCTTGTGGTGCTGCTCGACGTTGCGGGCGATCAGTTTACCGGCCGCCTCCAGGATGAAAGGCCGCGACCGGTAGTTGAGCTCCAGATGCACGACCTGCGCCTGCGGAAACGTGGAGGTGAACTCCATGATGTTGCTGACGGTCGCGCCTCTCCATTCGTGGATAGCCTGATAATCGTCTCCCACCACCATGAGGCGATCCTCCCCGAGTCGCCCTCCTCGCGCTACGATGTACTTGCCGTCGATTTCCATTTCCGCTCCATCATCGTCATCATCATCATCTCCGTCGCCGCACATCATCATGGCCTCATCATCTCCGCTCAACAGACTACCGAAGTCTTCGTCCTCCTCATCATCATCATCTACCCCCGTCACGGCCTCTTCTTCCTTTACTATTACCGCCTCTCCTCCATCTCCGGCGGTTGTTGTTGTTCCCTCTTCCTCTTCCTTCTCTACTTCTTCCACCTCTTTCAGGTCATCGTCTATGGTCGAGGCGGTTTCTGCGACGTGTCCGTCGATGGCGGAGTTGTGGCCGCACAGGAGCTCGACCAGTCGCATCTGGGCGGGGTTAGTGTCCTGAAACTCGTCGACCAACAGGTGCGCGAACAGGCGCGCCTGGCAATAGGCGCGCAGCCGGGTCGAGCGCTCGAGCATGGCCACGACGTGGAGGATCATGTCGCTGAAGTCGACGACATCCTGGCGCGCACACGCGTCCCTGTACGGACGGTACGCGGCCGCTGCCACGCGTTGCACGTCAGACGTATCAGAAGACGATTGTCGCGACATTTCGCGGGCCGCCTGCTCCGGTTCGAGGCCCTGGTTGCGCCATACGTCGATCGCGCGCATCACGTTGTCTGCTGTGGTCGTAGAATCGTTGGAGCGAACGCCGCAAACGGCCCTGGCCTGTGGGAGGACTTCTTCGTTGAGGAGCTTGAGCGCCTCAGGCGGCGCCAGGACGCTGAAGCGCCCGCTCACGGGGCAACCTCCGAGCTCATCGTCCGCCAACAGGCGCAGGAGGTGCATGCAGACGGAGTGAAAGGTGCCGATGTTGCGAAGCCGGTGTTCGGGGCAGCCGCACCTCGCGGCGGCGCGCTTCCGCATCTCCGCCGCGGCCTTGCGTGTGAACGTGAGCGCCAGGACGCGCTCCGGAGGGACGTCATCACGTCGCACCAGGTCCGCTATACGCGCCGTGAGCGCCTGCGTCTTTCCGGTGCCTGCCGCGGCGAACACCAAGAGCGGGCGGCCGCGGTGGTCCACCACCACGCGCTGATCCGCGTTCAGGTCGGCATCATGTCGTTGCTGTTCCGTTTGCCACGACGGCGGCGAATCCATGTGTGCTTAGTCTTCCTTCCCTAGGTGTCAGTGTCCGTGCTTGATGCGCCCTCTTCTTTTCCTTATGTGTCGAACATTACAGCGGTTTTCAGTTCAGACATCGGACACATATTCGCTGACTTACTCCGCCGATAATTCGTCTTCCTAGTTCATGCCCACAGCTTCCTTTACTTCAGCTGCTAAGCAATCACCATCAAGTCCTCCTATAGACGGTGCGACCACGGTGATGAGGTGCACTTTTTTTCCTTTTTATGATCTCTCATTCATCTACCGAACAAAGGGTGAGGGCGAGCATGATGCCACAAATGAAGACCTTTGGCACGGATGTTCAGAGCTCCTACGACGTCCCGACTCCAATAGGTTCCACAAACGATTGTATGCTCGCATCTCAAGAGTCCATGCTGTCCTCGACTCTCGGTGACTGGTCCTTCGCAGTTAGGGCAGAATGAAGATGTGTAGGCTTCGTTGATCGTCACTGTTGTGATTCCTTCGGTCGCATCCAAAAGACGGCTAAGTCCGATTTCGGGAGTAGGCGCCTGATGTTTCAGGTCGGGGCGACGTCCCCAGTCTCCATAAAAGGTCTCCCTAATCCTTTCAATCTCAGGCACCGTAGTCCTGCTATTGCACGTGCAGATGATGCGTCACGGTCGTAGTGTTTGCGCCTTTCTGGACAGAACCGCAATCCACGACACTCTATGTAACGCATCTCTTCTTTCTTCTTTTTATCTTTGTCGTTCTCATTCTCTTTTTTTTCGTTACCAGACAATTGTCACCAGCCATCTTGCTTCCCGTGTTCCACGATCTACGACGTTTCCCTCTTTCCTTGCTCTCTTGCAACAATCCTGGTAACAATCGCTCTGTCTTCTTCTTTGACTGGCGGTGGTCTTTTACCCCTCGAATGCCACAACACCGCTTCTTCTCCCCCTTCTTTTATCCCGATGTAGGTCTTTTTCGTTGTGGGATTAGCTATCCGAAGACGTTCAAAGCGCACCTACGGTGTAAAAAAAAGATAACAACGCGTCTGAGAGCGAGAGAAGAGGGTCATTATGAACGCGGGAATTCGGGAGGATTCACCGCAGCCAAACATTCCTCGATTCCCTGGAGCTCGAACGTGTTCATGATGATCTGGAGGTCCACGTAGCTCGTACGCAGCGAATCGTTCTCTACGCACGACGTTCAGGACGCTCCTGATCTGCGCCTCTGATCCGGACTTCGGGATGCGGAACCTCCGCCACATGTACAGGGTGACCATCGAAACGAGCACTTCAGGCCAATCAGACGGTCCGAAGGACGGAACTAACATGTTATAACGTCCCGACTCCATGACCAGGACGTAGCAATACACTATTGCCTGTACGTACTCTCTGGGAAAGCCCAGGCGATCGTTCAGTTCGTCACATAAGGATGGTGTCGTCGAGTTGGACATCTCTGCTGCCATGTTTGGGTGGTGGTGTGAACTCGCGCAGTGTCTGGAGTGTCTGGAGTGTCTGGACTGTGTAACCGTGTGTGTTTTAATTGAATAATGAGCATTCTGCACTCCGCACGTTTGTCTCAATTTTTTGATCGTTTGCATCGATGCGAAGAACAAAAAACACGTCTGGAAACTCAGTCGCGGACAGTATTATACGGATAGCGGAATATTATCAGAAAACAGACGTCAACAGAAACGATATAGACATCTCGAGAAG
>Ga0306901_1000168_pt1 | contig 33519 bp, 28 predicted proteins | sample AntRauMFilla3767_FD_190431 | JGI IMG/M metagenome (GOLD analysis project Ga0306901, IMG submission 190431) | Saline lake microbial communities from Rauer Islands, Antarctica - Metagenome Filla 3 #767 (v2) (version 2) | ecosystem: Environmental > Aquatic > Non-marine Saline and Alkaline > Saline ... | reverse complement strand
GTGTGTGCATCGTCGCCAGGAGGATAGAATGGCTTTCATTTCAACTTATGTTGTTTTGTTTAGCTAGGAAGACGATTTACAGTAGTATGGGCAGGTGTCCCATGCTTGTTTTGAAAACTGCTGTAAACAGTATGCTCGTGACAGAAACGTTCATTTGCTGTACGTGCCCCCATACTCTCCGTGGTTCAATCCCGTAGAAGGAGTGTTTTCCATCGTCAAGCGCAACTACTATTCTACTCGAGATATTCAGCAGTCATTTCAGTGTGTAAAAGATATACACATTCGATCATTCTTTCATCGCTCTCTGCTGTGCACGGGCGCGCCGGATGCCATGAAGACAATATAAATATTTTCCAGTCATGTTCCATGGCGTCCAAGATGTCAGGCAGGTGCAGGTGCCGAATTCCTTCTTTGACGCGACATTTGTGCGTCAATTGATGCTGGGAACTGCAGATGCGGTGAAACCGGACGCACGGGTCAGAGCGTTGCACGACCAGCGCCCTGAATTGCTATCGTACAAAGAACGGTACATGGGCGACAGGAATATCTATAGCGCGGGCGCACGGTTGTACTGCACCAACCTGAAAAACCATCTAATCATGAATCTGGAAAGGTTCATGATACGTGTCTGCAAAGCGCACCCGTCGTGGAGCAAAGAGCACGCACTGGGGGTCGCATGTCATATACGGGGATATCTTACGCAGAAGAGTATTCCCGACACTGAGGAGGCAAGTGCGTTCATCCATGCGCACAGATCCGTGCTCGGGTTCGTCGGAGATCGAGATGGCATCAATCCGCAGTGGTACAAGAGTAAGTCTACTGTGCCCATCATCCTGCGATACTTTGTATATCTGGGACGCACTCTAGAGAGCTTTATAGCAGCATCTCCGCTGTTCGCCGATGAGGAAACTACCCAGAAGGAAAGGAGTAAGCGGATCAAAAAACGTTTTGACATCGTCCCGATTTGTCAAAGTCGTGCGCACTTCATCACTATAGACACATCTGTATTGTATGGTATCTTGAGGGAGCTCAAACTCGTATGCTGCAAGAGTGCGGAATTCGAAGACTGTCGCACCGAACATTGGAACAGCGTGTTCAAACTGGACCGGTTGAAGGGTAAAGGGTGTGAATTCACGGAAACGATCAACAGCGATGGTTTGAGCGCGTGTGTCCATATGTGTAGACCGGTGGACATACCCCTTACAGACAGCTTTCAGATGGATGTCCAGTACAAGGAGGGAGACTGGGTCGCAGGAATAGATCCGGGTGGTACGACGATCATGCATGCTGCAGTGAGTTTACCTGTTGATCCGTCTATAAAGCCCAGACAGGTCAAGCTCACGCGGAAACAGTACTACGTGGAGTCGGGCATCACCCGATCTACGGCACTTACTGCGTCATGGAACGCAGATGTTCAAGATCACTTAGATGCAATCAGTACGGTTTCTAGTCGGGGCGTGGACTTCCCCTCGTTCGTGAACTACTTGACCGTTTGGAACGAACACCACGAAGCGCTGTGGACAGAGCATACCAAGCCTCGCTGGTCGAAACAACGCATGCGACTGTATGGCGGGAAAAAACGCTCGGTGGCCAAGTTTTTCAATCGGTTGGAAAACGTCATGAAAGAAAGTCATAAACTACAAAAAACGGATGATAAGGCGTTGCCTCCTCGTTTGAAAGTGGCATACGGCTCTGCTCGATTTGCACCCGGTGGTCACGGACGCGTGTCTGCACCGACGACGTCTGTCTTTCGAGCGTGTCAATACCGCTTTCCGACTGCGGTGATAGACGAGTTTAGGACAACAATGATGCATTGTGGTGGTCAAGGTGCGCTGAAGCTGGTGTACAGCCGACGCATGCAGGATACGGTGAGGGGCTTGCTCTGGTGTGATTCCACCAGCCAATCTGTAGGCAAGCACTTCGTAAACCGTGATTTCAACGCTGCTCAGAACATCAGTCGCTGTTTTACAAGCCGAGTTCGCCCCGAGGAGTTGACTCGTAGAAAAAACAGCCCTCCGATCCGCAAGGTCGTAGGTGTTCGTATCAACGTTTGAATCAAACTGAAACCAGCAAGTTGCCGCCCATTGTATACAAGCGGGAGAAACTACTGCTGAGAGAAGTACTCTTATACGATGATGGTCATTGTAACAAAATTACATTGCCGGAGTATACCAGAAACAGCATCTGTGCCGCGACACAATGTGATGTAAAGCGTTCGTGATGTATGCATGTGAAGGCGTATCTTCGATGCCCCTGATGCACACGAACAGGTAAGTAGTGCCATCGTCGTCCCAATAGGGCGTGATCTCGGGACGTGCGTTCAAGGACGCGTGTTTCTCGCGCCTCGCGTACCTGACCATTTCGTCGGCCACGCCGTCTAACCCATTTGACGATCCCGGTTTGACGATCGTGCCGTTATCTTCGTACATGAACCAGAACGTTCTGTTTTCGGGCCAGCAATACACACAACCGGGAAGGACAGTCGAATGGGCGGGATCGGGAGGACGTACACCGCCACATCCTAACCATCGACGGCCTATAGGTACCGTTTTCTCGTGATCGAGGAGGTCGTAAAAGCAGTCGAAGAGCGCGCGGGCCTTCACGAGAGCCAAGGCGGCCGTGTCGGATGCGGATACTGGATGATCAAGTTGCGGTGATGACATCGTGCGCGCAATGACAAAGAGCAATGACAATGTAGTCTTGTCACTACATTATATTTTATGTTGAAAAATTGTAACGTACGTTCGTACGGATGCTTCGAACAGAAAGAGGTTGCGTGGACCAGGTGTCCAACTTCTCATTGAAATCGACTGTAAAATGTTTTTAGGGGAACAGTCTCATAGCTAAGAGGCTTCATTTTTATCGGTATACTTGTAACCAGTGCATAACGTGGAGGTGCCCGTTAGCTGCCGCTCCGTTCACGGCGTCAAATCGTGCAACCCTCCGTCCTGTTCTCGTGCAGCCAACGCACGACGTCCAGTCGGACAGTCGGTTCGACACGCAAGTTACGCGTTCTTGTGGTAAATAAGTCTGCACATTTCGAGCGAACGAACAGATGACTGAATATTTATCTCGACAGATAAATATAATAACATCTACTTGCACACACACACATGCCCCGGACGATGGATGGTGCCGCTTCGACGACCCCGTCTCTCTCTACTCGGTCACACGTTGGTGGAGGAGGCGGTGGGTCGCTCTTGTTGTACGTGCTGATGACGATAAGCTTGCTCGCTTTGATCGGCGCGGTAGTAGCAGTGTTCGTTTCGCGATCACGACGGCTTCGAGACGACGACGAAGCTTACAAAAAGAGACGGGAAGGTTTCTCGCAATTCGAAGACGAAGATGTCCGTCACCCCAAGAACGGCTGGTACTACCGGTTCATCAAGACGCACTTTTCGGACGGCTCTTCCAACAAGAACGACGAGAGCGAGATCATGTTTAATCCGTCCGTGACCGACGTCGCGTGCGTGGCTCTCGAAGACGACGTGCGATCCACCGTCGATTGTTCATCTGCGCATCTAGACTCGGTGAGCGTGCGTGACAGATCTCCCTCGACGGAGACCATATCAAAGTGCCACTCGCTCGCCACTTCGCGCGAACCTCTCGACCCACGAGATGCCGAGATCAGAATCTTGGACGCGACGTACACCCTGCGCAAGGCTTGCATCCGCCTGAATTTAACAGACATGATCGTTTCGGAACGAGGCGAAGACATGCTGATGCTACGCCTTCCCAAGGACGCGCGCTCGACGCTCTTCGTGATGTTGTCCCGTCCCGTATTTATGGTGGTCAACGGCTCGCACCTGTACCAGATGTTCCAATACCCCGTTCGAGAGTACGTCGCCAGAAAGGACATGTTGCCGGTCGCCACCGACGATGACGACGAAGACGACGACGACGAAGACAACGACGACGCGGTACAGGTGACACTTCAGCGGGTATCGGACGAACGTATATGGAAGACGGGTCCTGACCTACGACACCTCCACGAAGTGCATCCCGACGTCGAAAGCGGCGCTACCGGCACGATGTCGGCCACCTTTTATTACCTCAATTACGAGCACCCCAGTCGGGTAGGACTTTCGGAAGTGTCCTTCCCTACCACCCAGGTCGCGACACTCGTGTTTCGTATAACGCGCGACCGTCTGGACCAGTCCACTTGGCTACAGACTACATCGCCTTCCGTGAGGGTGACGCGTCGATCCCTGGAGGACGATGACGACGTTGGCGACGGCGCCGGCGGAGAGAGAGACGAAGGGGGTCGGTTCAGGTCCCAGGTATTGACGGTGAACGTGGCCGGTACGTTCAGTCAGGACTTCGTGGTCGGAGACGAGGGCTACTTCGTGGTTGTATGTTCCACCGACGTCGTGAACATGTGCTACATGACGCGCACCTATTGCCGGGTGTCCACGTCCAGCCTTGGTGGCGGCGACAGGTTCTCGATCTCGGAATCCGACCGCGACTCGTTCGAAAGTCAGGTACGTTCGTCCGGCGCGTCTCCCCCTGCGGCGGCTTGGCCGAACTCGTTGTTCGGCATCCCCAACCTGTACGACCTGTACGTCAAGCTGGTGTCGTTCGGTTGACCCGTCAAAATTATATGTATAGTACAAGGCAAAGGCAAAGGCGGATCGATCAAAGGACGACGACAGACATGGTGTACGCCGCACGTGTAGTGTACAGCGTCCTCTTCTTTCTGATGACGTCCGCATTGATAGTAATCGTTCGACCGTCCACCATATTTTACGACCAGTACCCCGAATATGGGCACCGAACAACCGGTGAGGACGAAGGATATTTCGGTCGTTCACTAGACGTGTCATCGGCGCTGGCCAAGCCGAAGCCGTTCGGCGTCGGACCGGGGAAGACGCTCTTCTCGTTGGGCGTGGTGTTCGGCGCTCTGGCCGTGGCGTCGTTCTACGTGTTCGCGCTGGTGGACATGGTATACGCGTGTTCGGAAGCGTCTGCCGAGACCGTTCGTGGTGCACAGACCATCAGACCCGCCGCTCCCGGCGTCGGTTTCGGCGCCCCTCGGTCAATGAACGGTACTTTGGGAGTGGAGTCGTTATATCCTCTCTACCACCCGTTTGCTCCCGACCAATCCTCCCGTTTTCGATAAAAAATGACGATTACACTACATCCTATTTCATGTGATTATGTGTACGATGATATATAAGGCGGACTAGACCGACTCCACCATTATTATTGACCTGTGGTGCGCCCAAAATCTCAATTTTAATGGGATCGTCTAATTTATAAAATATAATGCGTTCGACGAGCCTCGACCAGTTGCCTCCTCCTTCGAACACGTCTCAGACGTCCGTTATACCTTCAACATCTCCGTCGATGTCGCCACAGATCGGGGGACCTCCCGCGTCGACGTTCGTCAACGATCCACACCGCCACCTCGTGACAGAGGCCCAACAGGCTACTCAGAATTTTGTCCCTCCCCAAAACACTTCTTTACCCTCCGAGGTAAATGACGACGACTCTACCGTAAGAGAGGTGTTCGACAGTTATAACATGGCCGCATCGGGTGAAACCGAAATAGAAGACGACGGATCACGTCGAATGTTCGTCTCTCCACTACCTCGACATGAACTCCAACACGAAAACGACGAACACGAAAACGAAGACGACGACGAAGACGAAGACGACGACTCTTCGTCTTCTTCATATTCAGACGACGAAGACGAGAAAAACGCATACACCAAGAGCCGAACTCGAAGAAATTCCAACAAAATCAGGAACAGGGACAAAAAGAAGAATCAAAATCGAAGTCGAAGTCGAGCCAGACACACCGAGAGAGATTCTCGAACCGGGACCGCGACCGCGAAATATCCGTTCGTAGACGTAGACGAGAGTGTCAAGTCTTCGAAATCGAAATCGACGGTGACGGAAGACATCAGGTTGGCCGTGTTCGTCGTCGCGCTGTACGTTCTGACCTCGCTCGTGCCCGTAGACCGGGCGTTCACAACGATACCTTTTTTGAAATGGGCGGATCACGTACCGTATTCTTCGCTAACCGTCAAATCTCTTTTGGCGGGTATCGTAATGTTCATCACGCTTCGCCTCGTTTTGTGAGGTGTTGTCCGCGGACGCCCGACACGCCCCGAAACCCCTCCGAAATGGGCTGCTCACGAACCTTGGAGGCCTCCTTAGGGCAAGTGCTCCTGTCGGCGTGATACATGTAGCACGTGTCCGACTTGTCTTTGTACACCACTTTCCCGGCGTTGTGGGGTGAAGGGAACTTGACGACCACCTGAGGAGGAGGAGTCGACACGTAACAGAAGAGGAGCCCTATGGCGAATGCCGTGATAAAGTACGGGAGATTGATGCGAGATATCAGGAGCGACATTATGGACGCGTTCCGACGTATCTTTATTGTATTACCACATATTATGTAAGTGACGCTCGTATTCGTCCATCTCGAACGCGTAGTCCGGAGACGGAGCTTGGTCTCGACAACACCCCGGTCCGAAAGGGTCGCGACGACAGCCGTGACAGAGCGGAAAAGAAGTGTCCGACTGCGAAGAATGGCCGCGATAACCCACTCTTTCTACGCCCAACGGCATCTCACAATGTCCGTTCACGCATCCTCCCCTGTAATTGGGATATTTGCGGTTGGTCTGAAAGTACGGACACTCTGCGTCGATCATACACGGCCTGTCCCACGAACCTCCTTCCGCTTCGCACTGTTCGGGGACCAGGGTGAGAGGCGCGCCGACACATCGGTAATAAGGGTTACGTCGGCGGTCGTCGCTTCCGACTAGACCGTCTTTGCGCATGTCCGCAAGAATTACCGTGCTCTTTCTAAGAGTCTTCGTGTCATTTTTTCTTCGTACGGTCCTCTTCTGAGCCCGGACCTTTCCTAACACGCCAACCTCTCCGACGTTCGCGACAAACACTCCGTCCCCTTCGCTTAACAGACCCATGACGAACCGCCTCCTATCCTCTTCACTCCCTTCGGCGTCATTCCGACCGCCGAAAGTCAACAGCACGTCGCTATCGTTTTTCTCGCTAGAACCCTCTCTCCCGCTTTCGTCGTCGTCGATCACTGCGGCTCGATCGACCTCTGGATCATGGCCATACCGTACCCACAGCGGACTGGTCATAACGCACCTCTCGTCGCTTCGAGTCGTATCATCGTCAGAGACTCCCTCCGCAGTCACGACCACGTACGACCCATTCTCCGTTTTTCTTCTCTGACCGCCGAGATTTATTCGGTCACCGACTTTCAAAGCAACGTCGCGGACTGTCGCGGAAGGAAGTGTCATCACCTTGACGTTTCCCCCATGAAGCGTGGTATGGAACCCGCGCACTTCTTCGTCTGTCACGGCTAACGTTATCGGTGCCTCGTCTGCCTCGCCGTTTCCTTCGGAAAACTGTTCTAGGACCTGGAATTTGGGACGACCTACACTCAGAGGGGACGTCGCCGTCGTGAACTCTTTTTTGTACGCCTCGTTATCCACGGGACGCATGACTTCGCGAGCCTCGTCGAAGAACGGCAGACCGTGGTACGTCAGAAAGTTATTGGCTGTGGTGACGAATGATACGTTGCCACGTTGGTCATCTTCGACACCGCCGTCGAGGACCAGTGACCGAAGGACCGCAGAAAACATTGGATGACCCGCGACGCTCGAACTCCCGTACACTATCGAGTTCACGCTCAATACCGAATAAGTCTTACGGATGCCTTTGACGTGTGGAAGCAGTCGTTGGCGCACGTCCACTGTTCCCGGGTGACAAATCGGCACCCGGAGCCGCATGACGTTGTGATCAACGTTTTCGTATCCGTACCATACAGTCGGAACGTTTTCGAGCTCCTCTTTCCACGCCGGGTGACTCGCGGATAAGGTCAGCACGGCCAAAGTAGGCACGGCAGTTTCGTCCGAAGCGTTCCGGACGGCGCGTAAAACGGCATCCGGTGTCTCGACGCGTATTATATCCATATCTGAAGCCGACTGATCGTAGTCTTTCCGTAAAAGAGAACGTGTAGCTCGTCGTATTCTTTTGGCGGCAGATGGTCCGACGACGCCTTTCTGTCCCACCGAACTCGCCAAAAGAACCGCCTCGAGGAGCCACTCGTCGACGCCATCCTTCAGACAGACCAAACGGAAGAGAGGTCGAGTCCGAGTTCCAGTTGTATTTGTAGTGCGAGACGCCGACGCTCGTCCGACGGCTTCGAACAGAGTGACGACCGACATCTCGTCCGCCTCTTCGTACTCCGGGTCGACGAATAGAGCGGACGACACGTTACCGAAAGCGCAAAAGTGTTTGTCTTCGTTTCGGAGCATCGTGACGACTGCTTCACCGTTCTTTTCGTTTCTTTCTCTCTTTTTGATTCGTGTGTCAGAGTTCATTTTCCGCCAAAATCGGAGCGCGTCACCCACGACCAACGTCGAATCGGCTTTTGCATCCGTTTTTGCTGGAGCAATCGCAGAAGACGAAGACGAAAAATCGACAATGGAGACACCGACGTCAGCGAGTTTGGGGAGGGCCGACCAGACGGCCGTCTGGTGGGGACTGACATGTTCGGTCCGAGGAATCAGGAGGACGAGAGGCTCGGTCACCGCACCGGATGTCCTCAACACTTTGAACGCCCCTCCGTCCGAAAACCCCTCTTTTTCGTGACCACTATTCACCGCAAAAGACGCCGCCTTTTTCGAAGACGTTATCACCGTTACCGTGACACCCACTATGACGAGTAAGGTCGATATGACCAACGCCACCAACACTCGTGTGAGAGAGACGCTCTGTTTGCCGCCTGAACTCGTTTTCATTCTCGTTCCCATTCACGCACTAGATGTAGTATTGATGATGTATAGTACACGGTGACGTACCTAATGTACACGAAGATTGTATTGTCGGGTGTCGTGTCGTGGCTACGTCTGCAGCATCAACAGACCTTCCAATGCGGATCTGACCAATTGCGCGCTTTCGACGCCTTCTCGTGCCTTCCTCTGGGGGAGGAACACACCCGTTTTTTTTTTCGAAGATTTCGACGTGTCTCCGACGCCCGACCGGAACACGTTCGCGAACTTGGCCGCATCTCCTATGTTTGCGGCGGTGATCGATGAAGACATGTGGCCTATGGAGCACGACATGGTGGTGTGGTCGGTGTTGACATCCGTGGCTTCGTCCAACTTTCCGACGATCTCTGCCAGTGCATTCTCGTTTTGTCCGCCCATTCGGTTCACAAACCTGCCCAACGCGTGAACGGTACGATTCAGGTACTTGCTCAACGACCGGGGACTCGCCGTGGTCGTCGCGACCAACATGCCGAGGTTTTCGAACGCCGAGTCCATGTATTGCGATGCCGTCAAATCGAGAGGAGTCCCCGTCTGGATCTCGACCAGGACGTGGAGGAAGCCCCCCTGCGAATGGTACGCGTCCCCCACGAAATACGTGGTCCGACTCATGAGTTCGAGCACCTGACACGCGGCGGAGGTCGACGAATCCGGGGACGACGTTCGCATCGACGACACGCCCTTGTCTATGCCGTCGAACGTGTTACGTTGTCTCTCGACGTCGTGTTCGTCCGTAATGATTTTACCCGCGATGTCAACGTCGTGATCGAAAAGGTCCGGGAATTCGTTCCGGAGACGCCGGGTCGCGTGTAAACGCTGCGACGACCGGCTTCCGTCCGTGTCGCACTTGACATAGGACAACAGACCATCCACGTTCACCACGAACGAGTTGAGGTAAAACGACACGTCGAACACCTCCTTGAGGCTATCGCGCGTCAGCCCCCCTTTTCCTTTTCCTTTTCCTTTCTTGAGCATTTCGTCGACTGCTCGAAACCGCATCTTGACGCTGGTGACCAGACGGTCGACGATCTCGAGGTCGGGGGGGTTGATGATGGTGAGGTCCGCGTCCGAATCGTCGTTCACGCTCCCGGAGTCCATGATGAACGGTCGCATCATGTCGCAATAGGGGACCGAGTCTGAGTCGGTGGCGGAGTCGGTGGCGGTCTTCAGAGCCACCAGGCTGGGGATGCTGACGTAAGATAGTCCGTCTTCGGTGCCCTTATCGCTTTCGGCTGACGTTCCCCATAGCGCGTCGCCCCGCATTCGACGCCCGACTTGACAGCCGATCTGGTACTTGATGTGGTCCACCACTTGGCGGCGAAGGTCCACCAAGCCCGTGCGCGCCGGGTCGTCCGCTCTCAACGACGCTACGTATTCTTTCCAACTCTTGTGCACGTTACCGTCGCTCAAACGGGCGTACAGAGCTTTGCCGTGCCGGTTCGAGGTAGCAAAGGCCACGTTTCCGCGCGCCATTTCGCATATACAAGTACGTGAGACGAAATTTACGGGGCGTTCAGAAAGGCCGCCGTTTCGAATAGGTGCTTCGCGTATTGCGCGGCGTGCACGGAGCGTGTGAAGTCCCTCGCCACCTTGTTGGCCGCGTCACATAGAGAGACACAACGCGCCTTGTTCGACACGACCATCGCGTGTTCGCGGAGTAAGTCGTCTCCCACGTCCCTCACGCTCACATAGTGCGTTCCGTCTTGTAAAGCCGGGTACCACCACGACATGTCGCGTTGGTGCAGGTCGAACAACACGCTACGACTGGACAGTACCGCGGGCACGCGCGACCAACTGCAAGTGTTACCCGCCACGTTGAATGCGGCACGATACCCGTGATGATGCGCAAAGTGCACCGGATCGTGAACTACGCGACGCGACTCCGGCACGCGCGCGAACAAGTCGGCCGCGTCCATCTGCGCGACGCGCGTCAGGTAAAACTCGGTAGTGTCACGGTGCGCCAGAGACCAGACACAGGCCCGCACGCGCGCGTTGCACGTGGGATCGAGGTTACCCGTCGTCGTGCCCGCGAAGAATAGCACCGGCTTTTTCTTCTCCCAGGGTACGACGTCCGGTCGGTCGGTCGTTCCTCCGTAGTTCGTGATTTGAAAGGGGTCGGGAAAGAGGACGGGGTGTGAATGTCGGCGATCCCTCGCGAACACCAACGTGTTGGCGTAACTCCGTTCGTCCCGGTCTGTTTCAGTCGTCGTTCTCGTGTCGCCTAGACTACGTCCGTAAGTGTAACTGTCGTGCAACTCGATAGGGTAGACGCCGTCTGGTTTCGATTCGTCACAACACGGCAACACCAGTCGGTTCAAAAAATCGCAGACCACTCGCATACGAGGACCGTTTGGGTGGCGAGCGACCACTTCCTCGGTCTCTAGAGGACGACACGTGCGGCCTTCTATCTGTACGTGCAACACGCTTCTGCTCCTGGACCGCGGATCGTCGGTGGTCGTCACGTCTTCGACTCGTAGGGGTCGGAGACGACGCCCCTCCTGCTCTCCCAGAAACTGGATGAGGTCAGTGCTCTGCATCACGGACTTTCGCCTGATTTATTCTATTCTATTTTACGGATAAACGTCACATGTCTTTATAGCGGGTAAGATGGCTTCGTCTGTGACCAGATGTATACCACGGCGATCCCGTTACCCTTCTCTTTGTAATAATCGGGAATTTCGCATTCGGCTTTGAATCCTAGACTCTCGTAGAAAGATCTTACTTCGCGACGCCACTCGAAAGTGTGTACGTACACTTCTTTCATTATTTCGCCATTACTTTCGCCATTACTTTCGCTCTCGCTATCGCTCTCACCGTCACTGTCACTGTCGAATTCCAGTTCGAATTCGGTCTCACATACTCGCTCTTGACAATGCCGGACCAACGCACTACCCACCCCTTGACGCCTGTACGCCTGATCGACGCAGAGGAATGCGAGATTCCCGTCGAACGGAGAATAGATGGCACAACCTACCAAGCGTTCTTTTACTTCATCCTGACCCGTAGAGAACGCACCAACGGCTTCGAAACAATCTTTTTGCATGTAAGCATAGCAATAATCGCCGGTATCGTCCTCGAATGCAGCATTAGCTAAATCAATTATTTTGTACATCATGTCGTCTTCTTCGGAACTACATGGCCGTAAATGGAAGGTCGCCATCGTCGCGGAAGGATGATTTTTACTTTGTAATTTCGCTAGTGCGCGTTGGACTTATATACAACGATGCGCATAAAATGGGACAGCTGACTATTTTTATGAAATACGGATAACATCATATCGGCCAACCCTTGAAATACACGACGGACCGGCCAACTCCGACTCCGACTCCAACTCCAAATTATAGAGCATGTCTAGGGTTGGCCAGTTCCGTATGTTTCCCTGAAAACGGTACAAGGATAACTCGAGTCCTTATATCGTTTTCTGGGAAATATACCGAACTGGCCAACCCTAAGCATGTCCCACAACTTCTATGGAACCTGTCCGGTACCACGAAGAAAAACAAACAAAAATTGGCAGCCGACTAGGTTCGGTAACAAGCAATTTGACTATTTCTATAGAAATCCACTGTAGCGGGAATCTGAAAGTGGAAGACCCGTGCTAAAATTATATATACACGGAATTGACAAACTTTACGGTAAAGCGAAATTTTTCAGCATTTCGACGAACTTTGTTTCTTTCTTGTTGTCTTCTTCAACTCCCTCGGATCTGTGTCGCCTCGTGGCCAAGAGCGCTAGTAAGTAGTCTTGGAACATACCCAATATCCATTTCGTAGACGCGTCGTATCCGACGGGTATTTCACCTAGGGATTGGACCTGACCTTTGTTTTCGTCCAGGCGAATCAGTGATGTCAGGTATTCGGGTTTCGTTTCATAATTCGGCGCTGTGGGAGGATTCAGTCCTATATACATGAAGCTTTGGGAATTAGCGAGATACTTAGAGAAGCTCAGAACGTCATCGGTCGTGCCTTGTAACGTCATTTTAATGTGGTTGATGTAGGCTGACCGTGTGTGACTCTCTTCGAAGCGTTTGAAGTTGGCATGATCGTCCAAATTTCCTTGAGTAATTCGGAGGTTTTTTCTTGCTTCGAACGTGTGGTCGACTATTAACATGCTTATATAGCGCTCGACGATTTGTAACCACACGTGTGCTAGGAAGGGATGCGTGATTTTGTGATCGAGGTCGCTTGATTGGAGCTCGAGTAGCTCAATTGTTTCGGTTTCGACCGGTGGCGGTAATTGTAACATATATAGCGTATTGTTATCACTTTTTTCATGAACGCTAATGAATGATTGTTCACCCGGTTCCATGTTAAAAACTTGTGACCAATGTTCATTCAGTGCTCCCACGATAAAATCCATAGACTTACCGACACTTTCATACGTGTCGTCTCGTGCTTCGAGTTGCCCGAATTGATATCGGCGTTCGGCATTCAAGGAGTCGGAATGTGGATATACCTTACTCGTGGTGATGTCCGTGTTCGTGCTCGTGCTCATGGTAGTGTGTACACGAATCGTCCTCCTATTCTATATATATTCATGATGGATATTAAAATTTATGTGTCTTTACAGCCGATTTCAATAAGGAGTTGGACACCCGTTCACCTTTTTTTCTAGTCTCTAAAATGGAACAAATATGACATCCATTTACAGGATCGATACTATCGTCCATGCGGTAAAGAAACATCTTCAGGGAGTGAGTCTACGATTCACTACTGGGTAAAACAGTTCAGTTGTTGGTTCGACCGTAAACATAATACAAAAAATAGAAAAATTACGAGAATACCTCACATCTATCGTCTAGGACACTGAATAACGGAGAGCGCCTCCAATGCAGACGCAACGAACGTTTCGTGAGGCTCTCTTCCTCCGAGGTCGCTCTTCATCTGTCGCTTCAACGCCTCTTTCGTGCGCGTGGAGTTTGTTGTAACACTCTTCTTTCTGGTCCCGTCGGTAGAGTATGCGTAAGCACACACGGTGCAATACACGTTGTAATGCTCCATGAAGGTCAGTCCATTCGGCGTGTCCAGGTGGAATGGTCGATAGAGAGACATGTCTCCCACGCGCTCCTCCAAGTGTTCAGAGTCGGGGTGCAATGTGAAGCTGTATTCGTCGAAGAGGTAGTGGACGAAGTACCGACGGATGCACCGCAATGTATCAAAATACTCGACGGGCACGCGCCTAGATATAGCCCACGCTTTTGCGTCGAAAGCCATCGCCATCGAGCGCATGAGGGCGCGGGAAGCGTCCGGGTCGGAAGATTCTTCCGAGTCTTCCGACGATTCATCGTTTTTCCCCGCATTCAAGATGTCTACGAAATCCGCCAGGTGATGTAACAAGCGGTCCATCGCCACGACGCCTACTCCCCAGTGCAGCAAGTAAACGACCAAACGCAATGCTATGCACCCCATCACAAATCTCATGGCGTAGTCGTGTAAGACGGCATTTTTTGCGGTATCTACAAATTCAACAACCGACTCTCTGATGAACTTGGTATAATCAGCGGACAACATTGTACAGTATGAACTCGTGATGTGCGATGCTCTTTGGCACAGGATCGCAATGCTAGGTGAGCGTCAATTTTTATCGTGGGTATTAGTACTATATATCACGTCATTCGTTGTTATCGTCGCGACGATGGGCAACGCTCCTTCATCTCCTGCTTCTTCTCCCGTGCCAGTCAAACGGAGAAGACATGCGGCTCTCTTACGCCCTCCTCCTCCTCCTCCTGACTTCGAAGGGTGGCGCGTCCGGAAAGGATATTTTCGGACGCCCGTCAAAGTCGAGAGCGTCGCAGACTTCGTCGCCGCTAAAGTGCCTTGCTGGAACATGGGAATGCCACACCACTTGGCACTCACTCGTCTGGTGGCATCTCGTTCGAAGACTCCTCCCGATCTCATGGAGGATACACGAGTGGTCACGTCGACGTTTCTGCGCGTGCACTTCCCGGTGTTCAACGCGTATTATGCGGTAGTCGAATTCAAAAAACCCAGGACCGTGGCGAAAAAATCCAGCGGTGGACACAAAGGATTCACGTTGGCCGAGGTCATGGGCCACGTACATGAGACCGCGACTCTCGCCATGGCGGGTTACCTCTCCGAACAGGCGAACGATCGACCCGCAGCGACACCCTCCGCTTCGATTGCATATCGTCAAGCGCAGGTGTCCGCGCTATTGAAACGGCAGCGCGTGTGTAGGCTCTTGCTCTCCAAAGCCGACCCCCCCGGCCAAGACGTGTTCGTCGTCTTGGCCTGAACGGAACGTATACAATTTGGGCTCTTCCTCATGCGGGTGGTGTACCACCATGATATGACGGTTAGGTACCTATTCGACGTAAAGTGCCTCGCTCCGACAAAGTCCGTTTTCCTCCAGAGACCCCTGCGCGTACCCCTCGCGGAACTGGCGAACGGGGTGCGTCGAGACGAACACGTGCGGGGAAGCTAACCCGTTCGATCTCTCGCCACAAAACACGTCGTACGCGTCGAACAGGGTCTGTATGGGGTCCGACGCGCGACAGTTGCGCACGAATTTTTGGCCGTCAGGACAACGTACCGCCAACGAAAACCACGCCTCTTTTTCGTTTTTGTGCGACGTCTCCTCGTAAAACGTGACCAACGCCTCTTTTTTGGCTTTCAGGCACTCCTGTCTTTCGCGCTCCGTGTTCTCCAGTGTCCTGATGCGCTCGCGTTCGGCTTTTCGGGCGCGCTCCTTCGACGCGTCCTCTTTTTCCGATTGTGAAAAAGCGGTATCCTGTTCTTCGCGAAGACCTCGCGCTTCGGCGAGGGGGTCTGAAAACAAAGCAGATTCATGCTTCCACCGAGGGCCTGTGTCGGTGTCTGTGTATGTGTCGTCCAGCGCTTCCACGTTCCGAACCGCGGTTTCGTTTTCGTGATCGCGTGCTCTTTCATATTCGCCATTTTCCAGGAATGCGTTGATCGCGACACATACTATAGATGTGGCGTCGTCTTGGTCGTCTCGACCTGTCCTATCTGTCCTGACCTTGGCTCTTTCGACATGTTCTTTAGCCACGGATCGATCGTGTAGACTGGTGGCGACACAGAACGAGTCGATCATGTCTTCTGTACGTGCGTCGTATCCTCGTTCGTTTTCGTTTTCGTTTTCGTTTTCAGAGACGGACGACGCCGACGAAGACGTTATCGTCGACAAAGACGGCGGATATGACGTATGACGCGGATTCATCGGAGTCTTTCGCCGCGCGTGCCAGATCGATCCTTTTTTATGTCTCATACACATGTTATAATGGAAGGTTCCACAATATCCACCGAACACGACATGGCACCGGACACTGGTACCACGGGTACGGATGGAAAAGCCGTCAAGATGCTGTCGACCGAATCCGACGCCGCCCTGGACCGATACTACCGTCACACCCGGTACTTCGTGACCCATCACCAGCTCCAATCCTACAACAACGCCGTCCATCACCAACTCCGCGAGATCATCGCGTCGATGAACCCCGGATTTAGGATGGCGGACAAAGACGGAAAGAACGCCCAGGGACAACCCGTCAAACAGGGCATACAGGTGTTGATGGGCGGCGACGAAGGCGCTTCGCGCGTCTACGTCGATCGACCCACCTTCGTCGACCCGAGCACGGGAGTCGCCAGGTACCTCTTTCCGAACGAAGCCCGTCTCCGGAGCCTGACCTACGCGTGCAACGTGTACGCCGACGTGCGCCTGGTGTTCACCATGGACGGCCAGGTGGTGGGGGACCGGCTGTTCGAAAAACACCGCATCGGGCACCTCCCCATCATGCTCCACAGCGACCTGTGCGTGCTGAGCCACCGGTCGCCGGAGGTGTTGCGCGAGATGGGCGAGTGTCCCCACGACCAGGGGGGCTACTTCATCATCGGTGGCCGCGAAAAGGTGCTGATGGCGCAGGAGCGGCAGGTGTTCAACCGCCTGTCCGTCGTGCGCGGCAAAAAGCCCGACGACGTCGAGTACGACGCCAAGGTGCAGTGCGTCGCGCAGGGAGGAGAGTCGCTTTTCCCGAAGTCCGTCTACTTCCAGGTGCTTGCCAACGACGCGTCGCAGACGCGCAACGTCATCCGCGTGACGCTCCCGGGGTTCACCGGAGCCATCCCTCTATTCGTCCTGTTTCGGGCGCTGGGCGTAGAGAGCGACCGCGCCATATTCGAAGTCGCCCTCCGAGACCAGGCCGATGGAAAGGGGGAGGAGGAGCGCCACGCCATGCTGCACGTGTTGAGGAGTTGCGCGATGGCCTCCGCAAAATTAGGCGTGTTCGATCGTTTGACGGCGACACGTTACCTCCTCGAGCGCATGACCAAGGCGTCCTATCGATCCATCGACCGTCTGAAAAAAACGCTCCAGGACGACGTGTTTCCGAACGCGGGGCTGCGCTTTCCCAAAAAAGCAGCGTATCTAGGTTACGTCGTCGGGAGGTTGCTGCGCGTCGCTACCGGACTGGACCCGGTGACCGATCGCGACACGTACGACAACAAGCGACTGAGCGTAGCGGGCAACCTTTTAGCGGTGCTTTTCCGCAACAAGTACGGCGTTTTCAAAAAGATGGCCATGAACCTCTTGGACCAAGAGTTTTTTTATCACCTGGGCGAGATGGGAGACGTGCGGGAGATGGTGGGCTTCGCCAACCTGGCCAAGATCTTCAGCCCCCAGTTCATCGACGAGGGCATCACGTTCTCGTTTCGGGGCGCGTGGAACGTGGACAAGACGGCCCCCAAGGAGGAGCAGTACGCCGAGGATGGCGTCGTCCAGGACCTTAACCGCATCTCTTATCTGATGTACGTGTCGCAGGTGAGGCGTGTGTCGGGAAAGGACGTCATGAATCTACACACCCCGCACTATCTGTACGGAACACAATGGGGCGCGGTCTGTCCGGTCGAGACGCCCGAGGGCCCAGATGTCGGCATCACCAAGCACCTCTCAACGCACTGCCACGTCAGTTCCAACATCGATCCCACGCCCCTCACGCGTCACCTCCGCGACCTCGGTCTCGTCGACGTCGATTTCGATACCTCACGGTGTGTCGGTGATCCTTCGTCTTCTGCTTCGTCTTCTGCTTCGTCTTCTGCTTCGTCTTCTGCTTCGTCTTCTGCTTCGTCTTCTGCTTCGTCTTCTGCTTCGTCTTCTGCTTCGTCTTCTGCCGCACGTTTTATCGTGAACGACATATTGGAGGGTGTCGTCAAGGACTCGGTAACGACCGAGCGATACCTGTTGGCTCTCCGTGGAAATGGCCTGATCCACCCCCTGACCTCCGTAAAATGGGACATATTTCGGCGCGAGTTTCGCGTGTTCACGGACGCGGGTAGGTGCACGCGCCCCCTGTTCATCGTCGATCACGATGCGCCTCCGGAGGTCCCGGGGCTGACCTCCACCCCCGGGAGGATCAGGGCGGAAGCTCGGCGCCCTCTGACCTCCAGCGAAGACGACGGACAAGGAGGCCAGGACAGTGCCGGAAAAACACATCTCGACCTGTCGTGGAGGGACATGGTGCTTGGCTCGCTCCTGACGACGGAAGAGAAGACGACTGTGATGCCCCTGTCCGAGGGTTTCGCCGTGAGCGTCCTGCACTCGACGCCCGGGACGTTCGCAAAATATGCGGCCAAATCGGCAGATGACGTGCTTGCCGCCACAAAGCGGCTATCATCGACGACCGGTTCCGTAGAGTTTGTGGACGTCGAAGAGACGGGCGCCAGGATGTTGGCCATGACGCCGAGCGACCTCGAGCGCAGACCCTGCCAGAGGTACACCCACTGTGAGATCCATCCCGCAACGATCCTAGGTATCCCCGCGTCGTGTATTCCATTGATGCACCACAACCAGGCGCCCAGGAACGTGTTCTCGATGGCTCAGTCGAAGCAGTCGGTCGGACTGGCCATGACCAACGCGTCGAACCGTCTGGATACTCTCGCGACGGAACTTCATTACCCCCAACGCCCGCTCGTCACGACAGGTTTCGCACACCGTCTGTTCGGTGGCGATCTGGCTTACGGTGAAAACGTCGTGGTGGCCATCGCTTCCTTCATGGGATACAACCAGGAGGATGCCGTGATGATTAACAGAGACGCGGTGCAACGCGGTATGTTCAACGTGTCGCACTACCACACCTCTATCTTTGACGAAAGTGTCACGGGAGACGAGCGCATATACGTGCGCCACCCGGCGCTCGACCCGGAGCTGACAGAGCCCGAAGACGCGACCGAAGGCGTCACGGTCACGGAGGTCGAGGCGCGCGCGCGAAGGGAGCGACGTCGACAACGTTACGCCGCGCTCGACGACGAGGGCCTTCCTCGCGTCGGTACGGTCGTGAAAGAGGGCGACGTGTTGATAGGGAGGGTGCACGTGCGTCGCGAGGTCACGCGCGCGCAGAGCTCGATCGGCCTGGCGCAAGTGACCGAACGCGAGATACACACGGACGCGTCCGAGAAGGTCGAACGCGGAGGCGCGGGCGTCGTCGACCGCGTGTTTCGGAGCGAGGCGCCGGGAAACGAAGGAGGGGCGCGCATCAAGGTGCGCATCCGCCAGGAGCGCCTCCCCGACCTGGGCGACAAGTTCGCTTCGCGTCACGGACAGAAGGGCGTGATCGGCCACATCGTGGCGGCCGTCGACATGCCCTTCTCGCCCGCGTCGGGCGTCGTGCCCGACCTGGTGATCAATCCCCACGCTTTCCCCAAGCGCATGACCGTCGGACACTTCCTGGAGTGCCTGCTGTCCAAGGCGTGCGTCGCCGCGGGTCGAAGGGCGACGTGCAACACATTCGAGCGGAGCGACGTGTTGGGTGCGGGAGAAGACATGGAGACGGCTTTCGGACTGCAGCGACACGGCGACGAGGTGATGCACAACGCGCGCACGGGCGAACAGATGGAGGTCGCCATCTTTTTGGGCCCCACTTATTACATGCGCCTCAAACACATGGTGGCGGATAAAATAAACCACCGGTCCACTGGTCCAGTGACGGCGGTGACGCGTCAGCCCACCAAAGGCCGTGGTCAACACGGAGGCTTGCGCATCGGACTCATGGAGGGGCAGGCCCTCCTCAGCCACGGAGCATCTGCGTTCTTGAAAGAGTCATTCATGGAACGATCCGACGGCCACTGGATCGATGTCGACGCCGATTCCGGCGTGCCCGCTAGGGTCACGAATCCACGGACTTCCGGTCGCAGGGTGGCACACAACCCCCTCCACGTCGACATTCGCCGTATACACGTGCCGTACACTTGGCAGCTCTTACAGCACGAACTCAACGCGATGGGCATCGACATGCGCGCTCTCTTGGACACGGACGTCGTGAGGCAAATATCGGATTTAGAGCCGGAGTCGGAACACGACGACAATGTCTCGACACGGACACCGACGACAAAAACAGTTCCTGAGACGTTCGACGCCGATCGGCTCGAGGATCTAGGTCGCATCCATAACGAGGTGCGTGACCTCCTCACCCTCGAGTGCGATGTATAGTGCCCGCCGGTCTTTCATATTATTTCCTCACGAAACAACAGAAACCGAACACGGGAACGGCGCGAAATCGAAATCAAACATGGTGGCTACGTCTACAGATGAAAGTACAACGTATTACTCGAGCAAAGTCATGGAGACTATACGAGGACGATTCGAAGACAAACCAAATACCAACTGGTACAAGAATAACAAAGCAGCAATACATCAAGCGGCGACGATCCTCGATCGATTATCCCCAATCAAAAGTGATACCCAGTCCCCTTGGATGAAACGGATGTTGGTCGAGTACTTTTTGGCCAACGTTTTGGAATTGCGTCGTGACAAACACGGAACTGTCGAAAATTTGAGTAAAAAGACGGAAGCAGCGGTATCGGCTTTCCTGAAGCTGAGGAATAGACGGCAAAGTGAATTGAATTGAATTGACTTGACTCATTTCAAATGAGATGGCATTTTTCTGACGACGGTTTCGATCGCCAGAAGGACACGGGCGTCTATCCGCTCGGATTCGGAGTGCACCCACACGCGCAGGGTGTCGAAGGTCCATCTGGAGCGCGGCGAGTCTTACACCACGAACATGTAGACGTGAGCTGCTCCGGTGTCTGCCGTGCCCTTCTTGACCAGGTCGAAGAAGCGCGAGACCAGTCCGCCGTTATTTATATATAAAACGCCCCCCCAATATATTCATCTGGGTCGTACACGAAGCGGTCTGTCATGACAGGGTCTTCACTTTGGCAGTGTTTCGGGCTGAATCACAGGGTTTCCCTCGAGACGGTGGACACCGTACTGACGTTCACGTTACCGTCTTTACAGAGGGGGATCGACGACGACCACGTGCGGGCGATGGTCGAGGACCAGCGCACCGAGTTCGATCGACGCGGCTATTTTTCGCTACTGCAGAGCGTCACGGTGGCCGGTCTGGGTGGACGGGTGTACGTATTGGACGGACAGCATCGCATCAAGGCCTACGAGTATTTGCGCGGCCAAGGGCTCCCGGTGGGCCACGTCATCCTGCCCGTGGTTCATTACACGGTCAAGGACCTGAACGAGCTGTCGGAGTACTACGCGCGCATCAACCAGCACAAACCCGTGCACCCACTCGAACTGCGCGACACGTGGCAGAACTTCGACAGACCCTTCGTGGAGTGGATGGTCGCCACCTTCAGACCTTACATCAAGAAAGAGAAAGAGAAAGAGAAAGAGAAAGAGAAAGAGAAGACGAACCGCGAGACCGGCGGCGGATTCGGAGGGACGCGCGCGCCTCACATCGGTTCGGAGCAGCTCAAGACGGAGATGAACAACAGGAGCGCCGAACTGATGCGCGTCTGTCGCGGAGATCACCGGGTCCTTTGCGATGCGGTGTCCTCCTTCAACGTGCACGTGTCCGACCTCGTCGACGAAGGAATACGAGGAGGAGGAACAAGGACGTCGTCAGATATACACGGACGCGTACGGATCGACGAAGACGCGTGTCGCAGAATCATAGGGTGCGTGACGAAGAAGAACTGCAATACCCTCTGTTTTTTAGGCGTTTTCCGCAGGTTCGAGTGGTTGGACGCCTGCATGCACTGCATCGAGGTTTCCAAAAGGACGGACGAACACGCTCCCGTGCGCTTCGACGCCGAAACGTGTCTGACACTTCTTGCGGGAAATGGATATGGTGGATATGGGGAGTCGGATTTTGGTCACAGGTCGTCCTCGTCAAAGAGGAGGCCACATATACCGCACGAAATCAGACAACTCGTTTGGAACAAGACCAACGATCCAGTAGCCAACGTGGGGGCGTGCTACACATGTGGAACCGAGCTCCGCTTCAGAGACATGGAATGCGGCCACGTTGTAGCCCACGCGCTGGGAGGTAGCACCGAGCTGGCCAACCTCATGGCGGTATGTCGCACGTGCAACAGGGACATGGGCATCCGTAACCTCGAGGCGTATCGTCGGCGTATATGCGAGATGCGGGGAGACCTAGACGCGGAATCTGAATCGGAGTGGGATGTGCAAGACACGGAGATGACATAAGGCCGTGTCTCCTGAGGCCGTCACGCGTATGGACGTCGGAAACAGCATCGACGAAGTAGATCGACCGTCACTGGAACGTACTCGAGCTTCGATTGCTATACACGTACCGTCGCGCGCTGTCTTTGTGTGCGTAAACGTGCGTTGCAATGCGTTGCGACGATCTTATGCGCCCGTATCTATCTCTGCGTCGGAGAACGCATCTCTCAAAACGACGGCCCAGGGACGATGATCACGAGAGATGATGCAGCCAATTGGCGCTTGTGAGAAGCACGTCTGTCTGTCGTGTTTGCCTGTGAACTCTTCGGTGATTTTGAACGGTAAAATATTTTATGCTACACGCTATTTTTCTTTGTTGTTGGGCGCTCTGTCGAGGACTGCAGTATGCTCGCATGAAAATCGTGCGAGGTGTAGTGCTCCATGTCAAGCAGGGTTCGCTCGTTTTTCGGGAGCACGAGCAGCAGCCTCTTTTCTTTCAGCAAGCGTTTCCATACACGCGGGTCGACAGGTGTGTGCATCAAGCGGAAGTGGGGAGAGGTCCAGGTGTGCCACAGACGAGGAGAGAAGGTGGCTACGGAGAGGTAATGCCGCCGACCGCTGTCGTTCAACGCCCGGTCTAGGTACCACCCCTCCGTCCGGTAACTGTATTCTCCGAATTACAGCAGTCAGTCTGTTTTTGTAGTATTTTGGGTGGGCAAGTGTCCCATGCTTTTTTTGAAATCTGCTGTAACCGCCTCCATGTTCCCATTCTTGATTGCGTTCTCGATTGCCTGATCGCTGTAATGAAGCGTGGCCCCGTGGTCGAACAGCTCTCGTAAAAGGCGCGAGTCGTTTCTCTCTGCAGCGATACAGATCAGCATCTTGGGAAACAATACGTTGGAATCGGTGTCCCTGTACCGTGTTTGGGCGTTGGCCCAGTTCACGCGCCCGTGACACAGAGGAATCAACAGGTTCGCGACATCACCGTGGTTGTACAACACAGCATTTCCCAAAGCGAGTCTGTCACGGGCCTCGGGATCAGCACCGTGACTTAGCAAGTCTCGCACGATATGAATATATCCGTCTCGCGACGCGTCCGCAAGAGCTTGGCCGTCACGTGCACTGGCATTTGCACCGCGACTCAACAGGTCGCGCACATGATCCGCATGGCCGAACTTGGCTGATGCGCACAACGCATCGTCGTCGTTCATACGAATGTCACCTGAAGGATCATCTAGGAGTTGTCGTACGGCGTAAAACGTAGCCACTGCAGACATATTCACAGTCAATTTCAATAAGGAGTTGGACACCCGTTTACTTTTTTTTAACGTATCTTCCTTTATACACGGGCCGCATTGGCGTCGGTCACAGTCGAAGCGCGAGACAGTCTTGTCATAGTATACACACAATTACGGAGAGTCTACACCGCGCCGGAGCACGTTTCGTAAAACAGCCACTGGAGTTGAGGTTGTTCTACGTCGAGGAAATCACACCTCCCGTAATCGCTTTTCAGACTCGCGTATCGGTCTCTAATATTCGCGGACCACCCTATCTTTATGACAAAATCTGATCTGGGATCATACTGGAGGAAACTAGCGAAGCCGTGTGCAAACAGACGTTGGTCTTCATCGGTAAAGTTAGAGTAAACCTGCGGATGAGTATAAAAAAAAGGTGTGAGTCGTGGCGACTCATCGCGTTTTTAGTATTATAATTATCGAACGGAGCAGATTAGTCTGCTCCGTCCTTTTTCACAAAGTGGAATGTTTTGTGTATGATTATAACACACAGACCCAAGCCGGTCATGATGTTTAGGGCCAATACTTACTGGGATCAGAATATTCAAAGTTGCACCGCCATGGCTAGGTGTACATCGCTGTTGATAAAATGAGCATTAGACTGATCATTGATAGTACTTTTTGGACACCTGGTACAACTCCGTATTGAAGTCAACTATAGTTCACTATCTACATATACCTTTTTTTTCTTATTTTTATTGCGCTTTTAGTTGCTGTATGCACGGTATACCCGCGAGATTTCTCCCGCGGCCGGACTATACCTTAGGCCGTCATCGGAGCTGACTAGGCTCCTCGGACCCACCTCCATCTAGTCTCTGAACCTTCTCCATACCCTGGTCGTTGTCGATCTGTCGGGTTTAGGAGCTTGGCTGCGGATTGCCCAATCCCCAGGATTGTTACCATACCGGACTTCGCTTGTCCGCCACGGCGCGATTTCTCGTCGCCGTTTGGTACCTGAGGGCTCTAAGGGGGTTCCCGCAATTTGGAGATGTCGCGGGAAGGAGTGTATTTCTACCTCTTCCTTCCCACTAGCAGCTGGCTTCAGCGTTTTAATCCGCGGGTTTATGCGGCGCTATCGGAAGCACAACGGAGTTTTCCACGGGGTATCCGAATACCCGTGGCCGGCTGCTTTTCGGCCCTGCTTGTTACAACCAGCTCGTAATTGAATTACGTGCTGTAAGCGAGGCCACCCATTCCGCTCATGATGCGGAGTACATTATAAGACACGGCGTACACACGCACCTTGCAAGTGCGCGATCCGGCCACGGATGCCGCGGTCAGCTGCAGGTTGAGCGTAGCGTTGTCGATGCGCGACATGTTGCAGCTTCCGGCGGGCTGGTGCTCCTCGGGCTTCAGGCTGAACGAGTAGACGTTGATGCCCCTGGAGGGCACGTTCTCGTGGTGCTGGTAGGGTTGCACCAGGTTGAAGTAACGTCCGTCGCGCTCGGAGAAACGGTCGTGGCCGTTCAGCTGCAGCTTGGCCATCTTGATGGGGTTCTCGCCGCCGTCGAAAGAGGTGGGGATGTAGACGCCGTTGGAACCACCCGCGGCGATACCGGGGAGACCCGCGGAGTTCTCGTTGGGAGTGACCAGATCGGCGGAGGCCATGTTGAAGGCGAACTCGGGCATCAGGGACATGTCGTACGCGTCAGTGTAATTGAACCACTGCTTGCCGAAGGGGGCCTCGTCGCTGGTGTTGTCGTCGGGTTGGACCACCCACACCAGTTCCTTGACGGGGTGGTTCAGGTTCAGCTTGAACTTGTTGTTCGCGGTACCGGTCGATTCGTCTCCCGTGAACTGCAGCTGCTCGATCAGGTACTCGTGGGAGACCTGGGCAAAGCGCCTCCTCTCTTCGGTATCCAAGAAGATGTAGTCCACGAAAAGGGAAGCGGAGTTCAGAGAGGGCACAGTCGCCGCGGAAGCGTTGTACTCCCAGTCGCCGCTACCGTTCCTCTTGCCCGCCCAGTAACAGTCCCTCTTGTCGCCCAACTCCAGGTTGATCTTGACCTCGTGGTACTGCAGCGCAATCAGGGGCAGAGCCAGGCCGGGGTTGCGGCAGAACCAGAACTCCAGGGGGATGTACAGGATCTGGCCGGCCACGTCCTTGGTGTTGGTGGTGCTGGTGTTCTCGATGGGGTTCACCAGTTGGGGGATGTTGCCCAACATGTTGGCGTAGCCCAGGTGCTTGCCCGCGGACTGTGTCAGCTCGTTCCAGATGTGCATCCAGTCTCCGTAGTGCTTGTCGATGCGCTGGCCTCCGATCTCGATCTCCACCGAGCGGATCAGGATGTGGCCCAGCCAGTTCAACCAGCGGAAAGAGCTCTGGGGGTGGATGGTGACGGTGGGCAGCTCCACGCGCAGGTAGACGCGGTGGATCAGATCACCGTTGCGGCTGACGGTGCACGTGACCTTCTTGTTGAAGTCGGCGGATCCGTTGAAGGTCTGCTCAATGGACTCCATGGCAAAGTTGGTGTGCCTGCGGTACACAACCTTGAAGAACGTAATCTGCGGATTCCCCGTTAAAAAAATGTCCTGCGCACCGTATGCCACTAATTGCATGAGTCCTCCTCCCATTCTGTCTGGAGGTGTGCTAAAGCGTGTTCGACGAGGTTTGTATAATCTTAGGCAAGAAAATAATTTTGCGGATCTCCCACGGATCCGAACGCACCCTTCGACTCTCGTGCACCACGCGGATGCCATCATCGAACGTCCGCGACCAACCATATCACCGTCGACCATTACCGCAAGGAATAAAACCGTCTAAGCGACTGTAAGTCGCTTTCGATAAAGACGTCAGGTGCGCGTGATCTTGAAACGACGCCAGTACACGTTCCACGGCATAAACAAAGGAATACGCCCGAAGAACAAAAACATGGTCCTGACTGCCTTGCCCGTATTAGCCTACGCCGCCGTCTCCGGAATCGTGAGAGCTTATCCGAGCATCACCGCGTACGTCCTGACGACGACGACGTACGAAATGCTACGCACGCTGCCCCGCATCAGAAACGCCCACTGGCTCGCGAAGTCGTTCCGGAACGGATTTGAAGGCCCCGATGTACCCCTTCTGATCACCGAAAAAGTGGCCGCGGGCGTTTTCTGCTCTTTACAGGGCATGTTGGTGGCACCGGTGCACCTGGTGCAGGACGTCAAGTGGCTGGAGCTCCGCGCGCGAGGCCTAGACCCGCTTCTATACGGCTACACGAAGGAGGACGTGCAGGGAGGGAACACGTACAAGGACTACTTATCGATAGTGACGAACGAGCCCCAGCGCAATAGTAACCGTGACAGCGCAGGCGAGCGTCGCGAGTAGAACCATGAATATCTTTCAACCGTTTTAGCAAAATATACGGAATGGGCCAACCCTATGTATAAACGACCAATTCTATTTGATATTCCAGACCGTGAACACGCGTTCCGGTGCCGATATTGTACGTTTCGGGCCATACTCGACGACCATGCAGTCACCGCCTTTTCGACTCCTCTCTTTCGACGTCGGCATCAAGAACCTGTCGTTCGTCGACCTGTCGTTCTACGGCGAACGCACTACGCGCATCAACGGGTGGGACGTCATCGACGTTACGGAAGGAAGCGACAACCCGGCCAAGACGATGCGGGACATGGACGAACTGACGCAGCGCACGCTGACCGTCCTCCGCGATCGCTTTTTCGCGGCAGATGCGAAAACGGACGCGCACTACGACTGGGTCATCATCGAAAATCAGCCGGCCAACAAAAACCCCGTGATGAAGACGATGCAGGTCACGCTCTACACCTTTTTCCAGACGGTCAAGATGCTGTTCGGTGCGGTTTCGAACGTGCGGCTGGTGTCGGCCATGAACAAGATCCCGACCGAGAAGGGCGCGCCCAAGCTGACGTACGCCCAGAAGAAGAAACGCGGCGTCGAACTGTGTCGGGAGCGCCTTCGCGACGACCCCGACCTGGTGACAACGACAACGACGACTGCCACGTCGTCCGTCGATATGACCGACACGGAATATGCGACCGCATCCACCCACGCGGGAATGGAGTCTTACTCGACACTGTTCGAACGTCACAAGAAAAAAGACGATCTGGCGGACACGTTTTTACAGGCCACGGTGTTCATCAGCCGACATCTCCGGTGTCCCTAACCCTCTCCGGCGTGCGTGCGTGAGTCCTCTCGTCAAAGGGAACGACCATACATCATCCCCGTGGAGTCTGCGATCCAAGACTCGAAATGGTAAAAATCGACGCGGTCCACTCATTTTCATTTTCATTTTGTTATATATTTACGATGAAAACCACGATAGAATTCCTTCCCGATGATTTGCTACTTGATGTGGCAACACGTGCATATGCTTTGAACACATTGGCTCACGTGTCCCTTCTTTTGAGATCTGCTGTCCGCCGTATGAGCACGGGTGTCGTCGTCAAAGGAGCCGACATGTCCGGTGTTGCTCACGTGCTGCTCCGAGAACGCTCTAGAGGTGGAACCTCGTTGTCACGACTGACATTGAAGAACGTGAATGTGCAATATCAGAGCGACTGGAACGACTTGAAAGGGTTGTCTTTCATCGACACCCTAGAGTCTGACATCATCCGAGGGTCGTCGGCCCTGGCACCGATCGCACACCTGACCGGGTTGATATCTTTGAAATGTGTACTTATGTATACGGTCCAAGACCTGACGCCGCTCAATCATTTGACCGACCTGCAAATCCTTGACTGTGAAGGATTTTACAGCGCGGATATATCCAGTCTGGTGGCTCAATACGGGCAATTTGAAGTATTTTAGGTTTCTTACCTCCCGTGGCTGACGATGGCTCACCGCTACCACGCGCTCGCGCAAGACTGGCTTTCATGGCCTTATTTTTCTGGAGGTGTTACGTGCCCCCTTCGAATCCTGGCAGTTCTAAAAAAGTTTGACTAAACAGTAGATATTCGTAGGCCTTCGGGCTCCGACTTTTCGACGACAGCTACCTTGGGAGAACATGCCGTCGAGAATTGTTTTTCTCGGATGTGCAAGCTGAAATACGGACGAGGAAGATGCACGTCTCGACATCCCAGCCTAGGCGACTACGTCACGCTCCTGGGGGTAGATAATAATAATTCACGACTTCACGACTTCACGAGGCCATGTCGAGACATACTCCGCGGATTGTCTGCATAGCCGTGTTCCTAAATATCGCTGGATGGAGCAGAGTAGAGCGTGCGTTGCGTGCGTCACATACACATATTCGCACATTCTAATATACAACCAATGTATCAGAGCCAGTGAGACGCCGTCGGTTAGTTCGTGATTCGTCACACGTGCAACATGAGGAGAGAACAAGGAAGGCACAGCGATATAACACACAAAAAATATTTCACGAACGCTTCCATCAAGAACAACCCATGGTTCACCGACCCGTTTTACATGAAAGCTTTGAAAGAGAAGATGGATGCGGTGGCGGAAAACAATATGCTATATCACTCAGAACTAGAAGAAGATCGTGCACATAGCTACAGGGAGGACCTGGACGACAGCAGGTCCAACAAACGGTCTGCCAGACGGCAAACCGAAAGGAACAAAGACAGATACAAACGTCCGGATAACTCGGGCGACGACGAAAGCGATGGTCAAGACGACCATTGCCACCTCCAGCAACCGATAATCAGGGGTTGGAATCACTCTCACGCGGTGATGAGCAGGTCCGACTCGAGATGCTCGCATAAGCACCGGGGGGATCGGGCGGAAGCCGTCAAGAAGTCACACAAGAAAAAAAGAAAAGAGCTCAGGAGCACGACTTTACTGCGAAGGGTGGATCTCGATCACGTCTAAACAACTCTGTGCCGCGTCTTGACCGCCTTGACCGCCTTGACCGCCTTGACCGCCTTGACCGCCTTGTATGGATAAAGCGGATGATGCGAAAAAGGATGATGCACACGATCCTCGTACTCCGACGACGACCTAATGTCGCGACACGTTGGAGACATACGAGACATACGAGACATACCCCGCGATTGTCTGATCAACATCGCGCTCTTCCTCGACGACGCCGCAGACGTCGTCGAGTTCGTGGGGTTCGTCGAACTCGCACAGAACAGTACGAAATACGCGATCATGCTTTGGACGCCGCTTTGGAGATCGTGGATCGACACAGACAGGGACTCTAGGGTTTCTACAGGACTGGCGTGGGCATTGGACTGTTCGGATCGAACGAAAGAGGAAGACCGTCATGTGCTCCGTCTTTCGATCGCCAAGACCATCCTGAACCACTTGGCTTCAAAGACGACGATCGGGAAGCGCTTGACGCTCTTCGAGGCCCGCGCCGCGATGTGTGTCGCGATACGTGCGGATAACGCATCGGGATTGATGGCGATGATTTGTGCGACGCGCACCGAAAACCTGCACTGGGACGAGTGCGGGGAAGGCAGCGATGCGTGTACGCTAGCTAGCGACCCCTTGAAACAGGTCATACGCTCGTCGAATGTGCGCCTCCTTCGCATGCTCCTCACATGGAAACGTAAACGTGCCGAGGGCCTAGTGTGCTACGCTGCCGTAGAGGGAGACGCTTCCACGATGAGCGTCCTGTTAGATGACGGATACGACGGCCACGAATGGAACGACCATGCGTTATGGATGGCGGCGCGCCTGGGCAAAGCATGCACAGTTCAGGTCCTCCTGTCCGAATCCTCGCGTTTCGAAGAGGACGCGCTGTGCAATGCCGTCGTCTGCGCGGAGCGGAAAGGTCACGCCACTATCGTCGAGGCTCTGATCCGCGCTCACGACAGTACCTCACGGTGGTTCGGACGCGCCAAGAGGTCGAATGGATACGGTTGGAGGACCCTGGCGCACTCTTTACGTACATGAGTTTTTTTCGACGCATGATCCGACGTAGCATAGCAGAGCGTCCGTCATTCAACCAATTATTTATTTTGTACTCATAGGACAAGATACTATTGGACGAGCATGGCAGCCCCCGCAAGATGGATGGTCTATTTGGCAGCGTTCGCTGTAGTTGTCGTGATATACCTGGTCGTCGTCACGAAGCAACAACAGAAAAGTCGGCAGCGCAAGAGCAAAGAAACGTTCAAAACTCACGAAGACGACGATTACGGAGACGAAGACGACGAATTAGACGGTTCGAACGATAAAAACAAAGACAACGACAAAAAACGCGACCGAGAGCGCGAGCGCGAGTACGAGGTTCGTATGTATGCCATGAAGCTGTTCGACGCGGTCCTGAAGAGGCCTGCCACGAACTCCGAGATCGAAAAGTACGCCGCTCTTCCTACAGAAGACGCGGTATTAGCCTCTGTGCTCCGCGATTACGACTTGTTGCGTGATTCTGATAGGGTGACATCCACAGACAGAGATGCAGAGACAGATACAGTGACAGATACAGTGACAGAGACGAAAAACAACAGCGAGAGCAAGAACAAGAGCAAGAGCAAGGCGAGCGACGATCCCACAACCACCACCTACGGCCATTCGAAAAGAAAGAACGAAGACAAAAAATATGAGAGTCAGGATAAAAATAAGAATAAGAGCGAATACGACATGAAGGACTCTAACGGTGCCCAAGACGAAGACGAAGAAGATAGTGACGGCGAGTTTGTATCGGACGTTGCAGCGTTTGATTCTTCCGCTTCCGGAAAGATGAACAAGACAAAATTTTACGAAGAAGACATGTCGTTTTCGGAGATGACGGGTTTGAACGGAAGACAGCAACGGACTCTCGAACCTCCGCGAATTTGTCTCGACAAGACCGACGTTTTGCGGAGGTTGAAAAAAATGTCGACCGAGATCAACCAGTTTTACCACATGGTGAGTATGTACTGAACGATGATTCAAAAAACAAAAAAAAATGGAAGATCTTCCCAGGGACATCCTCCACCTCATAGGTGCTCGTCTGAACGTGTTCGAACTGCGAGCCATGCGCGAGACCTGCAAGACGTTCGCCTCAGACATATGCAAGGAGAGCGAGCAGTGCGTGTCAGTGGTCCATTCGAACGAACACGTCGCCCAAACGAAACTGGTCACCAAACTTTGTCTGAAGCCGCACCTGCGCAAATTGGTCACCGTTTTCAACAAGCGCACCGACCAGGCCACCATCGACGCCCACTTCAATCTCCTTTCGACGCACCCCACCACCTTACACCGACTCGACCACCTGGTCCTGCAACCCCTCTCCAACACGCCCGTCGTACGCCTCCACCTCGTCAGTGGACTGGTGGGTCTCCAAAAACTCTCGTTGGTCGGTTCTAGAGCCGCGTTCGACGTCGAACAGCTCTCCCTGTTCACCAGACTCACATACCTGTCTATCAAATGGGAAGACGCAGACACCTGTCCGTCAAAGTACTCTCGCCTCATGGCATGTGTCGGTGCTTTGACGAACTTAGAGAGGTTGGTGCTCCCTACGCACTTGACGCTGTCCTACGTACACCACCTGTCCGCCCTCACTCGTCTCACCCGCCTACGATTCATCGGAGAAAGTGGCGGTTTGGTCATACCCGACGACTATCTGGCGCTCGCCCACCTGACGTGTCTCAGGTCGTTGGACGTGCACGTCCCTACCTGCGTGTGTCTGAAACCCCTGCGAAACCTGCACTTGTTGACGGGAGATGAAATCGACGGGGGACTCCGTGTGCGTACGACCACCCCCCTGTGCCTCAAGATGTACCTGATGTACATGACGACGCACCTGCGTAGATCCATTACGGAGGTATCGATGTGTCGCGTACAACGCATCGACGAGCAAGACATGCGGCTCTTGGCGGGTCTTACTCGTTTGAGACACCTCGAGCTCAGCACGTCTTTTTACGCGGCCACCCACACGTGTGACGACCTCTCCTGTCTGTCGTCCCTCACACAGCTCCAGTTATTTTCCTACACGTTTTCTCACGTACGCAGCGTCGGGTACACGAGTTCGGCGCTCGCGATACTGTTCGACCGGTGGTCGACGACTCTCGTGCACCTCACGCTGCACAACGTAATCGCGAACGATCTCGTCGCCCTCCCGCATCTGAGGCGCCTCAGCAATCTGGCACTCCGCGCAGATGACCAGGGTTCGTCGATCAGACTCGATATGTCGCGCTTACCGTCCTCTCTGTACAGTCTGTCGTTAGCGGGTTTCGAGGTCACCGCACCCGAATTTTCGACCAACGGTGAGAGGCATCGTTTAGAAGCATGCAGGGCACTCGTATTACACGGCTGTACGACCCGCGATACCCACAACTTTCGGGAAACTCTGCGTGCTTTACCTCTACTGAACAGCCTACAAATCACCGAGCTCCACGATCTCCGAGAGGGGCATCTGATGGAGATGGGATCACTCCGCCATCTGACCTCGTTGGGAGTGATGGCCATCGGAAACGGTGCAGTCAACAACTCCATGATGTGCCACTTGACGCCCCTCGTCAACCTGCGCCTCTTACAGTGGCACGTGGGAGACGCCATGGACATGATGATCGACCCACATTACATCAAAAACTTCCGCAATCTCCTCGTGATGTGCATCACCAACAGGGAGTATCAGCGGATGGTGCGATGGGGATCGATCGAAGCCATTGACCACTTGGTCCAGTGCCAATTGCGCGTGTACGCGTAGCATCACGGAAGAACAAAAAGAAATAGCAAACTAAGTCTACTGGACATATCTAGGGTTGGCCGATTCCGTATATTTCGTAGAAAAGGATATAAGGACTAGAGTTATTAGCAAAATATACGGAATTGGCCAACCCTAGACATATCCCCTGTGCTACGAGAATAGTCGGAACCTTCTTCTTCGTCTTTTCCAGCACTCTTTGCGAATATTCGTGCAAATTTTGATCGTGCAAAATATGAGCATAAGGATTACAGTGCATAAGCAACTTTACAGCAGTTTTCAAAACAAGCATGGGACACCTGCCCATACTACTGTAAATCGTCTTCCTAGCTAAACAAAACAACATAAGTTGAAATGAAAGCCATTCTATCCTCCTGGCGACGATGCACACAC
>Ga0306901_1000163_pt1 | contig 33950 bp, 63 predicted proteins | sample AntRauMFilla3767_FD_190431 | JGI IMG/M metagenome (GOLD analysis project Ga0306901, IMG submission 190431) | Saline lake microbial communities from Rauer Islands, Antarctica - Metagenome Filla 3 #767 (v2) (version 2) | ecosystem: Environmental > Aquatic > Non-marine Saline and Alkaline > Saline ... | reverse complement strand
CACGGGTTGGTTTAGCTTCTACCCCATCGGAGTGCATTACCTTTTGACCCGCAGCTTCGTTGTATAACTCCTCCACACTTTTAAGTCCGTTCTGTGTAGGCACTAAGGTGTTGCCTGCCACACAGTAGCGGGACCAAGCGATAGCCCACGCCTTGTCCTCGTCCATCCCCTTGTCTTTGTGCTCTTTGACGTACCGCTCGACAGTCTTAGGAATGTCCTTTGCTCTCCGTGCCATACTAGCGGCACGGGAATCCTGAGAGAGGTAGGACGCCAGTAGACCGTTCATCTGGTCAGATCGGACTGCAATGTCCAACTGGAGATGATCGAGCAGAGCATCTAGGATCTGGAGTGCCTCATACTCTTTGACCACCAAAGCACGTTCCAACAAGCGGACCGCTTTGTCCTGAGCTTTGAGAGCACCACGTGAGGGGTCACGCTGGATACCCCCTACCATATCAGACAGGAGAGCAGTCAGGCGGCCTTCAGCTACCCCTCCAGTATCCACACCGTCAAGTACCTCGGAGGCTGCGGACTCCACAGAGCCGGTAGGCAGGCCGATCTTGAGGTACCCGATTAGGGAGCGAATGAACTCGTGGGCGTCACGGTTGGAGAGGGAGGCATCATCATCCAGCTCTTCCCGCACCATCTGAGCCAGCTTCGTCTCGGCACGCTGCGGATCTTTGCTGGGAAAAGGGGAGAGTGCCTGCAGGATATAGCTCTTGATACCCTCGATCAGCTTCTTCTGGAAGCCATCGGACAGGTTAGGGAGGTAGGTAGCCCGGAGGTATCTAGAGGAGACCTTGGAGGCCAGAGCGCCTTCACGGCTTCCTGTCACGACGGAGGTGCCGTTCTCTTCCATGTAGTCGAGAAGACTACGGATCGGAACCTTGAGGCCGGGCTCACGGGCTCCCATAGCAAGCAGGAGGCGTTTCAGATCGTCGGGATTCATACTCTAGACCTAGTGGTTAAGAAAAGGGGGAGAGGCCCTTAGAGAGCCCCTCCCCGCTCATTGATCTCGGATTAAGCGAGGCCAGTCGGTGCGCCCTGTCCGTTGGAATAACGGATCGAGCTGCTGGAATCCTCAAACGGGTTGTTACCCGTGCTGATGATCTCGCCGTAGGAGCTGGTACCGTCAATAATGTCAGTGACCTTGATACCTACGTTCTCTTGGACCAGTGCAGAGTCCGAAGAGTAGTCAGCACCCCAGCTTTCCATCCAGCACGCCTCGTAGAAGGTGAGGATGGCTTCATTCACGCCGTCAGACGACGGAGTAACGAGCTTGGGGCTTACCGATTCGTTGGTAGCAATCCGGCTGAATACCAGCTCTTGCTTAATGTCGAAGGGCCAGCGGTGGTGCTTGAGCGAGCGCACAAGACCGTCCGTACCGGCTTTGTATCCGAATACCTGCCAGATGTTGCTCAGGTACAGGAGGGTACGAGTGACGGAGATCGACATTGAAGGCGTGGTGCCGGGCACCAGCTCTGCAATTTGATCACCATAGCCCATACCACGAACCTCTTCGATGGTACGGCTCTCACTCAGGCCAAAGGAACTGAGCACGCCAACCTGACTGAAAGCAGACTTGCCGGTCGGAACAGAAAAGACCTTGTTCTTCTGGCTTACCGCAATCCGGGTGTTGGGCGTGGTTCCACGGCGGTAGATGTAACTATCATTGTCTCGCATGGACAACCTCTCTAGGTTAAGTTAAGATCGGATCTTGATTAAATGTCGAGGTCCATCAGGTCAGGGGCATCAACCCACTCACCATCATCCTCAAACGCCTCTTCAACGGTTTCTTCAACTTCCGCGTAATCCGACCAATTGGACTTCTTCTTGTTGCCACCACCCAGCATCATCTCTTGAACCACGTCGTGGTCCTTGTTGCGGAGGCGGGCTTCCCACTCACTACCGCTCGTGTTGTATTCCTCAGGCTCGTAGGTCGTCAGGTCCTTCATCTGCTGAAGCTCTTCTTCCCCGGCAGACTTCCGGCCAAAGTAGTAGGTCCCATTAGCGCTCTGGTCGCCGTAAATAGCGTCAACTTCGCGCTCGACAATCTCCAGAGACTGCATACTGGAACTCTCAGCCTCGACTAGCTTGGCAAGACGGTCGAGACGGCGGCACGTAGCTACCTTCTCCTCAGTGAGGTCGTTGCCTTCACCAAGCGTGTCAAGCACTAGACGGCTGATCTTCTTGGCAATTCTAGCTTCTGTATCGGCCTTGAGTTGCTTCATATCTCGGAGATTTGTCTCAATCTCCTCGATCCATCGGCTGATTTTATTGAATTCACTCATTTGATCTCCAACTGTCTGGGGTCCTCTGGTCAATGCGGCCACCCAACAGTGACTATCAAAGGATTATTTGTGGGGAGGAGATCACAAAAAAAGCCCCCCTGAGAAAACAGGAGGGCTAGGGTACATCTAAATGTGGAGGTGGGTTAGGAAGCGAGGCCCATCTGGTTCATGGCTTCCTTTCGCCACTCGGTACGAATGTCCCCGGACGCTGCACCTTGAGGACGCATAGGCACACCCAGCTCTTTGAGTGTCTTAGAGAGGGTCATCTCAGACACATCGGGATACACCTCTTGGAGTTCCGCCAGTGATAGGTCCTCTACCACATACAGACGAATAAGTCGCTCAGAGTCGACTTTCTCCATGAAAGGTACAGGCTCTTCGTAATAGCCCAACTCTTCCATGATAGACTTGGCAACGTCCCAAGAACATTCAAGATGCTCAGAGAGGTCTTTGATGGTCATATCGGGTTCCTCTGCCAAGAGGCCCGCTGCCTTCTCCCGTCTCTGGGCATGTAGCTGCTGATGGACGGGAGGTTCTTGCCTCTCCAGTCCCATCTTTCGGACGTGATACCAGACTGTTTGTTTGGAGACGCCTTCCCCGATACGCTCCCCAATCTCACTCAGGCTCAGGTACTCTTCCCCCTTCCGATCGAAGAGTACCTTAATCTTCTGCTTGTCTTCGGTGCTCACTCGTTGTCCCATTGGTGCTCCTTATAGTGCTCACGTTACGACCTCCATGCCTTTGTCTACAATCGTGAGAAACTTGTCTATCTCCATAGATACCACAAGAGAGGAAGTCCGTCAAAAGGGAAATTTATCTGCCAAGACGTGGCTTGGCGTCCTGTCACGCCAGTATCTGACCTTGATTTTATTCAGGCCGGAACGGAAGTCAAAGTTGAGCGCCTCTGCACACCCCTTAGAGAGGTCCATCACGCCCCTCCACCGGCCCGGACTCTCGTCCACATACCGCTTAGGACCCCACCCACCACCTTCTCTCTGCCGTACCAAGTATTGTCCCCCAGAGATGGGTACTTTGATGCCCCAGCCCCCTTCATGGAGGTTAGCTCCGTAGGGGCCACGGTCATTAACCCGACAAAAAGCTCGGTTTCCGGTCTTCACAACTTCCACGAGGACCATTGTGTTGAGCGGGATACTTCGGGACGCACATGTACGCAGAGAGGGGTCAAATAGCTCCCCGGTTGCTGTACGACGTCCGTGCATTCCATTGTCCCCGGAACCTCCACCATACCACGAGGCCACCCCCGCCTGCTGGACAGGAGGGACTTGGACGGAGGGGAGGTCAACAGGCTCACCGGCTTGGTAATGCGCAAACATTGCCGTGAGAACCATTAGTTTTACAACACTCATACGTATCACCATGTATCAAAGGTCATCTAACTAGGGTCACATACCCTAAGATCACGCCCGTGTCAAATATCCTTTTGTAACGCTTAGAAGTACCTAACTTACACGAGGCACCCGAATGTCCAAAAAAGCTCCCCTATGTCAGATCATCAAGCCTGCCCCTTGGCAGAGCAAACCTTCGGATACCTCAGAGGGGCTTTACTGGCGTCAAGACGAATTCCAGACCCCCATCTCAGAAGTCAGCGAGACAATAGCTAAAGAGGAGGCCCCCACCAAGGAAATAGACACGAGGCTGCCGATGCCACAGATAGAGGAGGACTAGGGGAGTCCCGTATTCTGTTTATATATACCAACCTACAGCATGTAGGTATCTCTCACTATTTTGACGATCTTCGGCAGGTTTTGGCATGGCATTCCCCCCAAACTCCCTGTTTATCAGGGTGCGGCATTTGAAAAATAATGCAGGGTCGCTGTACCTAAACGATCTGGACACCCAAGATAACAGGAACCAGCACCTCAAGATTCCTGTCTACGTGCCCTATGGTGCTACGGTCGACATTCCCCTGAATGATGCCGTGCTCATTTCGTACAAGCGCGGGTTGGATTGAGGTTAATAGTGTTGAGGTATCGGGAACTAGAATCCGTCACACTGCTGGAGACGCCACGGCCCAAATTAATCCGTGGTATGGATCAGTCACATGGAATCGGGTGATATTAGATGTAGGTAGTAGCGATATTATCCGCATTGTGGTTGATATTGTGGATCACGGTGCTATTGAGACGGCCATTGAAACTGTGTCAGTGACCATCACAAACCTAGAGACCACCAACACGACGCCCTAAAGCACCCCTTTGAGTGTCTCAATAATTTCCGCACTCCCCAATGCAGTATCGGAGCCCACCACGGCCCCGGAGGAGATAGACCAGTCTCCTTCGGGGTCTACTTCATTGAGACGCCCTAGTACCCTCTCGGGGTCAAGATATGGGACGAGCCCGCTCTTCCTTCCTACCCTCACCTCTTCCTCTCGGAACCAGATCCCACACGTGTATCCCTCCTGATAAAGGAGATCCCACACGTAGTCTTCGGACTCGAATGCCACGAAAGGCCCCAGCTCGTCTAGAACAGTATACTCAGGATCGGGCATCTCTACAGGCGGTAGAATGCCGTCCTCTACATACCCAATGATCATCTGAGCACACTGCGAGATCGTCTTCAGGATTTTTTCCACAGGGACTTGACTCCCTACGTACTGATCTGTAAGGTTCTTTAGCGTATACGTCAGCTCCATGTGTTCCAGTGGGATATGCCCAAAGGCCGGAGGCCCTAAGCGACTCACCAGATCAATGGAGCTGACTAGAGTCGTACAGCTAGGTTTGAGTACGATCCGTGGCTGGATGAAAATCGCAGCCGCCATCAAAGCATCGTACCTGCTCCAGTTGGTAAGTACCAGTACAGAAGGCATGTCTTGGCCCAACAACACACGCTCATGAAACAACCTCAAGGCACCGGGATCGAAGGGGGTAAACCCTTCACCATGATGCTCAAAGGCATAGAGACTCAGATCACGAGTCTCTTCGGGAGAGCACTGCGTTTCAAAGCAGATCACGCCCTCTTGGTAGCCGGTGAAACTTGGAAGAATACGAATCTGACGGTCAGACATATGGTTTGCTCCCTGACGTTTTCGACGGATGGGGGCGTAATTCATTTATATCCGCGACGTATAGATGCTGTACCGATAACTAGATCGACGTGCAGACATAAACTGAGCGGAATCCGTCAATTAGGAGGTTGTCTTGAGTAAGAAGTGGACACAAGATCGAATCAAAGAAGCCCTCACCATTCTTAGCAAACACCATGAGTATAGTCAAGCTCTAGAAGAGATTGACGAGTCCTCTAACTCGCTTGGATCTGCCTTCCAGAGAGGTGGTCTCGAAGCGCCCACCACCTACCTCGCAGAGGATGAAAAGGAAGCGCTCTTCCGCCGCAACAGTCATTTGCCGGAAGGCCTGCGTAGCATCGTGGTGTTCAATGACGTGCACGTTCCCTTCCACAACAAAAACGGCGTGGAGGCTGTGCTCGACTTCTGCCGGGATAACCAACCGGACGTGATCGTGATCAACGGGGACTTCCTCGATTGCTACTCGATCAGTGACTTCCACAAGGCTCCGGGAATGCCCGTTCTACAGGACGAGCTGGACGAGGGGCTGGAGATCTTGGAGAAGCTGCGGCGCTACTGCCCACTCTCAGAGATCTGGTACACAGAGGGCAACCACGAAGAACGCCTTCGCCGTCTGATCAAGCAGCAGCACGGGCTTTACGGGCTCAAGGCCTTTACCCTCGAATCTCTGCTTGAATTCGACCGCCTCGGTATCAACTACAAGCAGTATGGTGACGTCGTTTGGTTTGGCGATCTCGCCATCTACCACGGCACGCACATCAGTGGTCACGCTGCTTACTCGGCTCGACGTGAGCTGGAGCGTGGTGGCTTTAAGTATTGCATCACCGGCCACGTCCACCGTCTCGGGTTTCACCACCGCAAAGGCTACACGGGGAACCGGATGGCCCTTGAGAACGGCGGGCTCTTCGACATTGAGCAGTGTGACTACATGCTGAATCCGAACTGGATGAATGGCTTCTCCATCGTCTACCAAGACGTAGAAAAGGATTTCATTCAGATCAACCCGATCCCGATGGAGTATGACGGGACGTTCATCTGGAACAACAAATGGTACGGCTGCTAAGGCCACCACCCACTACCAAGGATAAAGCACGATGCTACTACTAATAGACGGTATTGACGGTGCGGGGAAGAGCACTCTCCTAGAGGCACTGCTCGACCTCATTCTCGAAGTCGACCACGACTACCACGACGGATTCAAACACGTCGTCAATACCTTCCAGTTCCCCTCTCGTATGCCGCAAGGCCCGGAGAAGGCAGATGCGTTCAGTCGGACCATGTTCCACCTGAATGACTTCTTCGAGACGATGCGAGATCACAAAGGGTTTGACGACATTCGCATCTGCGACCGGTCGTTTATCACCACAATGGCCTACCAAGGTTTCAATGAGAAGGCGGGGGAGGCTCTCTTGAGTCACCGCTTCGAGTCGATCATGACTCTTGGAGCAGAGGCCATGCTCACCACACGGAATCCCTCGGATATGGAGAGCACCAAAGACGTATTCTTCCTGCACGTCAAGTGTGACCCGGAAGAAGCCGCCAAGCGTATCCTAAGCCGTTCTACGGATAGGGTAGGTGAGATCGAGCAGGAGTCCAACCCCGAAGCCCTGAGAGAACGTCTGGCGACGTTACAGGACCGTCTGAACCTGTGTTATGCAGAGACTCGGATGCGGATTGACCCTCTACTCCCCCAGCACAACTACTTCTTTCTCGAAGTGGATAGCACGGAGACGGGAACCAAAGAGATGGCTGAACAGGTTATGGACTTGATCAAGCCTATCAAGTGGCCCCAACAGACCTCAATTTTCTAATCTAGCCACAGGTCAAGTATCTCTTTGACCACGGCAGTGCCGAAATGTTCGGTCCCAGCATACAGATGGATAGAGGTACCCACCTCAATAGCCCGGTGTTTCTCGGGTCCGGTTACTAGGAATGACAGCCGGGCTTCCTGAGTATCACCGGGCTCCAGTACCCCACCCTCCCCGAAGTCAACCCTAACCGTCCACATATTAGAGGCACCCTCGTAATCAGAAGGTACGATGATACCGGTCTTGATAGGTCGGGTGTGTATGCCACCCTCGTGGTACGTGAAGTCTACTAGCAGATCATACTTCATAGGGGTCCTCTAAAAGCAAAGCCGGACCTCCTAGAAGGCCCGGCGAAGGTACAAGTGGGTTAGGCGGTGCCTAGAACTGCAGGATAGTGACACCACGGTTGGACTTCTCCTCGTCCTCTTCCTTATGCTCTTCCCAATTCTCACCGGAAGCTGGGGGAAGGGGGAGGTCTATCTGAGGACGCTCACGTTCTCTCTCACGTTCACGGTCCTTTTTGATTTTGTCGTATACAATGTAGTCAGGCAATCGCATCGTTTACTCCTCAATGAGAGGACAACTAAACTCTCTCTAGTGTCTAATACCCTAGAGAGACTACTGCGTAAAATTTATCCAGTAACTACGGACGACACCAAGAGGTCAGGGTCCACGTCCTTTTGGAGGTACGCTTCCAGCTCTCTAATCACTTTCACATCGAGGCCCTCAAGGCGCTCTACAAATACGGTCTGAAGACTAGCGTCATAGTCCTCATAGACGACCAGTTCTTGGTCGGTGGTAGGCAGGCGTTCCTGCCAGTTGAGAAAAGCGGTTTCTATCTGATCCCTCATTGGGTCACTCCGTATATAGCTTATCCTGAGCTTTCCGGTAAACGTGCTTCCACGTCTTGCCTCTCAGGATATTGTGCATTGATGATGAATTAATTCCGAACATCTGAGCCAGATCCTTCTGCTGAAAGTCACCGGTAGAGTATCTACGGTGGGCCTCCCAAACCTGATCTTCGGTGAGTTTGGAGACTTTCTCACAAAGGTTCCTTTTCTCCGCAGAGGATTTCGTGTGCCCTTTTGCGGGGCTTTCATGGTGCTCGTAATATTGTTGGAGTGACTGGCTAATCTTTTCTCGTACTTCGGGTTTGCGTTCCTTCCCATAGTAGTGATGATTTTCACCTGAGTAATTGGGCCGCTTCTTACCTTTCCAAAAGCCCGCTGCAAACTCGGGGTTAGCTTTGCGGATAGCCTCCTTATGCGCCTCTGACAGATGCCTTCCGGACTTCGCCGCAGATAGCTTTTGCTTTGTACTTTCAGGGAGGCTCTTACCCCAGAGATAGTGATTCTCTCCTGCTATATCAGGCCGCTTTTTACCTTCCCAATACTTGGACGGTGTTTCTGCATCCTGAGCAATGTTGTATAGCTGATCCCACCTATCCGATTCCAGATAGACATTGAAGTACATTTGTTCCCGCACAGATAGAGCAACTACCGGACACTCCTCAACCAGACGGAACTCAAAGGCATCCTCACCATATTTGTTCCAAGCATTTTGAAGATGTTGGTTCACATGCCTCCCGGTAATTAGGCGGTACTTATGTGTGACGTACCGCTTCGATACGTTTTCTGACTGCCCTATGTACCTCTTGCCTGTCCGCACATTTACTATCTGGTAGATGCCGCTGGTCATGCTAATCACTCAGGGTAATCATTCACATGGAAGCCCGGACCTTCTAGCTTAAATGAGGGTGCGGAGATTAACTTCTTGGTTTCGCCCTCGCATTCGGGGCACTCAGGGTCGGGATCGTCGTGCTTGGATAGTTCTTTGAACTCGTGCTCACATTCGGCGTTGGTACACTGATAACGGTATATAGGCATATCATTGACTCTCGACTTGGATACTAAAGGGACTGGCGTCCTCGCAGTACCACGTATCACAGAAGAAATGGAAGGTAGTAGCATCAGGGCTGATACGTAGGACTACTGGCTTCTTAACACGGCGGCGGCCTTTCGTGTCAAGTGCATCGGCCACCGACGTCTCTAGCATGAGGTATCTCTTCTTGCGTAGGATACCAAGTCCCTCTTCCTGTACGGCTTTCAGGTCACGCCCGTTAATCAGGTAGAAGAGGTCTTGCTCAGGGGCGGCTATGGGGTAGTCAAACTGTTCAGTCGTATGCCCTGTGAGCGCCCGGTATTGGTTTCCATCTCTTACATCGAAGTACGTACCTTCTCCATCTTCGAGGGCCTCTTTAATGAGGGCCTCTGGAAGCTCCATCGGCTGGGACAGTTGGAGCCCGTAGACGATGCTCTCTGTGTCGACGAATCCCTCTTCGTCAAGGTACAGGTCGTACCTCTCAGGGTCGTGTCGGAGAGCATCGAGAAGCATCTTGCGTACTTGTGACTTCGTTACGTCAGTCATCACGACCCCCTCTGGGTAAGCGTCGTCAGGTATCCGTTCAGAGCGTCTAGGGTAGTAGCTTGGTAGAAGAACCGGGAGGCTCCACCTTCGTCCCCTGAATCAGGCTCATTAGCATAGTTGCCTCCCGTAACAAACCAACTGGAGGGGTTACTCTTACTTGAAGTAAGGTTTCCTCTACCTCTAGCCCTAAGCATACCACTCTGTTGATCCAGTAGGTGGACGGGGCAGTCAGGTTGGCATCTCCAGTCGTCTACTTCCTCTGTACCATCATCATTGACCAGCCACTTAGAGCGAGCATCCTCAAACTCTTGACCAGAGCCCTGCATGAACATGGAGTTGGTTGTAAGCCCGCTCTTAGCGCCGATCTTGCCGGAGCCATTGGAAGGCTTTACGTTCTTCGTACCTACGCACTCACATTCGGGACCATGTACTAGGAGGAAATTAGAGGGGAAGCGACCGTGATCTTTAATCTCAGTCTCAGTTCCAGTCACAAACCCATCGACGAAGCCGGTGCGGTCTGCTTTTGGCTTTGAGGCATTGGTCCGCGTAGTGTTCCCAATACGACCAGAAGCAATGTCGAGATAGCCAGTCCCCTTACGCACCGCTTGGCTCACTATGGTATCAGCTAGAGGTGCCCGGAGAAGAAGGCCCATTGTAGGTCCGTTAGGGGCTTGGATAGAGAAGCAGTCTCGCACTTCTAGCCCCGCACGCCTCGCTTGGAAACCGGCACGATCGACGGTGATAGGGTCCGTTAGAAGGACTAGGTACTCGCCTGCTTGTAGGCTCAAGTCAGTCATCTTCGGGTACAACCACTTTGATGGTGCCGTGTTCTTCGAGGTCGAGGATATGACCGCCGCCTCCAGTGACGCCCTCTTCTTGGTCAGGCCATCCCTCAGGCAGCTCGTCTGCGAACTTGTAGCGAATCCACCGTGGACCTCTGGAATGTTCCTCGAACTCCATCTCCGGGAAGCAGGCCTGCACTGCCAACTCAGGCTCGGGGGCCGCCACATAGTCGGCCTTCTTGAGAGGCAGGGAGATGCGGTACTTATTTAGGTCGGTGGATTCGCACATAGGAGGTACCTCTACTCGTTGATTATCTCGTAACACTGTCTACACAGGGCTTCGTACAGATCCCCAGAGCCCTCTACAATGCGTGAGGAAGACTCTACTTTCAGGTGATTGCGTAAGGCCGGGTTTCCACAACGGGTGCAGATAGCCAGCATCTTACTGACGTACTCTGCTTCGGCCATCAGGCCTAGTGTGGTTTCAAAGGGCTCTTTACGGAAGTCTTGGTCGAGCCCCGCACAGATGATGCGCTTACCGGCCAGAGCCCACGAGCGGCATACTTCCACGAGGTCGGTATCAAAGAACTGCACCTCGTCAATGCCCACTACCTCTACGGTCCGGTTCTCTGACAGGAGGCGGTCAACGTCTTCGGCGCTCTCTACGTAGTGACCCGTAAGGGATTGCTCCGTATGCGTAGTGATAGCGCCCTTCTCGTACCGGGCATCCTTACTGAATGCTACCACATCTTGGTTAGCTATCAAAGCCCTTTCCAGCCGCCTCAGGAGTTCGGTAGACTTGCCACCAAACATGGTGCCCGTTACTACTTCAATCCAGCCTCTATTTTGTCCGGGTCTAATGTCCATAGTCGTCTCTCAGAGAATCACAGTCTGTTCGGAGTCGGGGTTGGTCGTGCCAATGATACAGGTGGTGTCATCCCCTTTGGTACCGCCTACAATGATCGTATTGCGGCGAATGCGGGGGTGAGCATAGAAACGGTGTCCCAAGAAGGTACCGGAGTAGCCTTTATCAGGATCGTGATGTTCGATAGAGATGGCGTCTGAGCAGTGGAGCCGCAGCAGGTAGTAGATCTTGCTGTGCATGAAGATCCCCAGCTTGTCGAGCCCGGTAGTACCCTCTGCGAGGTCGAGCAGATTCAAAAAGGTTGCCAGCAAGACAGACCGGTTCTGGAACGCCTCAGGCTTGATACGACGATACTGTTTACGCTGTGATCCTGCGTGTAGCAGCGCCGTGAGGGACGTGCTGGCTTCGGGGAAGGTTTTGACTTCCATCTGGAAAGTAGGGCTAACCAGATCCATACTCAACTCCTAGTAGATACTATTCATAGTGATAACAAATGGATTATCTGCGATATTCTCGGGTGATCACCCAAAAAGATCGCCAAAGCCCACTTCTTCGGGCTCTTCGGCGTCAGTATCGGCATCCTCAAAGCCTGATCGTCGAGCCGTGAAGCCAACTCTATCTACAGAAGTGGGGGCACAAAAGACAACCAGATGTTCACCGTCACCGTCATATGTGTCCGGTGTGATCATCTGTCCTTCACCAAGTGATCTGGCATTCGGAAAGAGTATGAAGTGCCCTTCTCGTCAGACTCGACTACGACGTCCCAGCCAGCCTCTTCATAGCGATCTAGTAAGGGGCTTATAGACTCAGGGTTCATTGTGAGCGGCACGTAGCACACCGGATCTATTGCCCACTCATGACTTCTGAGGTAGGCGTCAATGGTCTGTTCCCAGAGCAGATAATTTCGGTGTGCTACTTGGTGTGGGTGAATCATTCAGAGTCCTCAGGGTAGCATGAATTCATGAACATATCATCTTGCGGAAGATCCCCCAGCTTCCACTTCTGGACGAGACGTACTGGATAGTAGATTTCCCCACTGTAGCTCTCATAGGGGTCATCCGTGAAGAACCTCGCTTCGGGGTCCACGGGGTCGTTATTGAAGCCCTTGTAGACCTCGAAAGTCTCTTCGTCTAGGTCTACGACGTAGGCCCACTCGCAAAAGAGACTGTCCCTAGCGAAGTCGAGGGAGTCGGTAACAGGCACCTCTCCCTCACTCTCCTGAATGTAGGGGAGAATGTCGGTACCCATATCACGGTGGAGAGAGGGCCAACGCTCTTTGAAGGTGTCGGACTGCTCCATCGTAGCCCTTCCGTCTTTAGCGCCCACCTGAGCCCATCGCTTCTGTAAGTCTCCATGAATCGTCTTCACGTTCTGGAGACCGGCCTCGAACTGGTCACGATCGAACTCGTCTCGTAGGAAATGCAGCGCCTGAATACCTTGACCACCGGGATAACCGTCCCACTGGCAGTATTTGGCGACCACATACTCCCCCGTCCTTCACAACGCACGTCAGATTTCTCGTACCCATACTGATTCTCCTACCACGTAGTAAGTATCCTAAAACCTACCACATTACGTACCAAAACTTTGGAGGCTCGTCAAGGCTACTCTGCGGGAGGGGGAGTCATAATGAGGGCAATCTCGTCCTCGTCAAAACCGTAGCTGTCGAGGATAGTAGGTATGTCCGGCACGTCTTTGAGTACGTCCTGACAGGCACCAATACTCAGGTCTATTTTGATAGTCTTCATATGTCGAGCCTAAGATCCGCTAATAATCTGTTTATGAGGACCGGAAGTAGTAGGTAGATAGTCCCTTGGAACGCCAAAAGGTAAGACACGTCATGGACCAACTCAAGATCTCAGTATCATCTCTTCCGGGCCACGAGCGATCTCTGTACGATCATAGCATCAAGATGGCGTACTCGCAAGAGTCCCTTCGCCCCTATCTTCTCCCGATCATCAAAGAGGCTGCAAGGTCCATCGGCCTCAACAAGCTCAAACAGCTTCACGAGAAGAGGGGCACATTTGCTATCCTCTCGGCGTACCGTCCTCTCTCCAAGAGCGAGAACCAAGACCGGCATGGCGAGTTGATCCGGGACCTACAAATCATGGGGTACCGTAAGTGGTATGACGCCAAGGGCTACTGGACACATACAGAGAAGAGCCTCTTGGTTCCAAAAATGAACTTCGGGGACGCCATGCAGATGGGACACAAGTACGACCAAGATGCTGTTGTGTTTAAGTCTATGGACGGTATTATCGGGATCTACTACATGGCTGATCGTACGGTTCAGTTGGTAGGCCCTGATATTGAGATGGAAGCGGAAGACGATGATGCTATCACCAACTTCCGTAACACCGGACTCACGTACGACCTGTATGACGAGCGCATTCCCTTCCGTGGCCCCGTCACGAAGAAGTACCTTGAGCAGAAAGGGTATGCAGACGACTATCCCGGCCTGATGGCTATGTAACAGTCGCTGTGAAGACGTCCGGGCCTTCCAGAACCTGACCACGCACAAACGAAGATCCACCCTCAAATAGGAGAAGCTCTTGCTCATTGAATACGAGCAGGACTTCTCCTATTGGGTTTGACCTCACCTCGGTTAGCGTGGCCCCCAGCAAGGGTGTGAGCGTATGTGCCACCTGAGGACTGTCTTCTTCGGAGGTAGCCCAGACACGCACGTCATCGTCCTTTAGCAGCTCAGAGCGGCTACGGTCCAGATAGACGAGATGCTTTCGGCTCTCATATACATTGAACCGGATAGGCGTATCCATCTGGTCCTGAGGCTCGAAGTACAGGAGAAGTGCCTCGTCATAGGTCTCGAAACCGTAGAGCCGGTGGCCCAACGTGGTCACAACCGTCTGGACGTACCTGTACTTATCGCCAGTGGCCCCGAAGGGAAGCCACTTGACCTCTCGAAAGGTGGTAGCAGGGTTGGAGCCGGGCCATGATAAGGTCCGACCCGTATGTCCCTTACTCTCCATCGCCTCACGTACGAGATCTTCTACCTCGTCATCATCGAGGCCGTGGTAGCTAAGAGGCTCCCCGTTCCGCAATCGTTTTTTATTTAGCTCGTCCACAGCGTACTGCCTCAGTCTTCTAGGTATACAGTCCCAATGGAATATACCCTAGTAACGGGTGGGCGTCAAACAAGTTAGACCCGTGAGGTACTGTTGAAGGTCGTCTAGTGTGGTTGCCTGCTTGAAGAACCGGGAGGCACCTCCCTCGTCTCCGTACCGTGACATATTCCGGTCAGGCCCCATCTCATAGGCATTCGCATCGTAGGAGTCGGCTACCACGGCTGTAGAGCCATCTCTAGCATGACCGGCTGCGTGCATCCCACCTGCCAAGCTCTGGACGTCTAGGTGCCTCACGGGACACGAGGATTGGCATCTCCAGTCGGCTACCTCCTCTTTTCCGTAGTCTGAGGGGTCGGTGTAAAACGGAATTGAACCTTCAAACTTCTGATCCGACGATCCAAACCCCACGCCCCGTTCAGTGGTACCTTCATCCTCACCACCACGACCGGGTTGGTTGGAGGCTTTCACCTTCTTCGTACCAACGCACTCACAGTTGGGACCGTGAAGCAAGAGCACATTCGAGGGGAACCTACCCAGAGACTCCGCTCTCTTGACCTTCTCGACGGCCTCCACCTTTCGTGCCTCCAGCACCTCTTCATCGTGCATCCAAGGGCGATCACCATACAGCTCGCTGCGTTTCCCGTTCGCAGTGTCCCCGCCGTCTAGTGAATCAGTGGTGCTAATACGGCCAGCATCAATGTCAAGGTAGCCGGTGCCACCACGAACCACTTGACCCACGATGGTGTCCTCAAGAGGTCTTCGGAGTAGGAGCCCCATCATTGGTCCTAATGGACCAAGAATAGAGAAGCAATCCCGTACCTCTAGTCCAGCACGTCTGGCAGAGAAGCCTGCCTTATCGACAGAGGTGGGGTCTACTAAAAGCACCAGATGTTCACCGGGTACTAAGTCATTCATCCCCGAACCTCTCAACAAATACAGGTGTCCTCTCCCCATAATAGGCCCCGATCACGTTGTATTCAAAGAACTCAGTAGCCTCGGAGCGAGACATTGTATCCCGTTCCATGAGGATCTCGATACAGGCGTCGTAATCGTAAGCGACCAGAGGGTCCGAACCGGCTCGACGTGAGACACCTAAGATAGCCTCGTCAAAGCCGTCCGCAAACCACAGATCATCATACTCCTGTGCTAATCGCTCTCGCCGGGTGGGAGGTGGCTCCTCTACCTGAAACAGCTCGTGTATCGTATCCTCTGTGATCCTATTTGCCAACTCGTGACGACCTCCAGCCGTCTTGAGAAGCTCATAGATCTGGGGGGTTGCCCCGCTTTCCTTTAGCTGTGTAAGACTCACTTCCCACCTATACTCCGCACTAGAGTCACAAAACCCGATGGTCCGGGCAGCCGGGTTATCACTACAATATATCCGGGACCCCGTAGTCCTAGCATGGTCGTAAGCCATCTGTACTAACCGATCCCCCGCCTTGCTTGACTCACGGAACACACTGTAGGCCTCGTCCACGTCAAAGTAGTTGCGAATCATTCGTCCTCCAAGGATACACCCAGCTCCGCAGCCATTTTCTCGTAAGCATCTGAGAGGTAGGAAGCACGAGTCACGTAGGTGTCAGCACCAACCGTAGCAGTAAGCTGGAAGCCTACAGTCCTCGTGTTGTAAGGCTGGCCGTCTTTGAGCCTCTTTTCCCGGATCTGGGCGATACTGCTCACACGTCGTTTCAGTTCGTCAAGATCCATCGTTTTCTCCTCTTCAAACTTCTCTTTGATTGCCAAATACAGAGCGTCGTCTAGGGGGAGGGAGTCGGGGAACACAACGTCTATGATGCGGCTTAATTCAGCCTGTAAGCTCTTGATGTGCTGGTCGGCATACCCGACACCACCCTCTAAGGCACGGATACGTTTAAGTGCCCGCTGGAGAAGGGGATCTGAGGCTCGACCCTCCAACGCCTCTTCTATGGCAGCGCCGCACTCGACGTCATGTAATCCTTCAAGGTCTAGTTGATCATCCATTTGAAGCCTCAGGTACAACTACAGGGAAGTCCCGTCTAGGTTCAGGCACGCCGTCGTCTGAGATATATAGGTATCCCAGCTCATGCCACCACGCCTTGGTAATGGTTCCACCGAAACAGGTGTTCACGTAGCGAATATCGAGAGGCCCTTCGTGACCCCGGAGGGCCTCGATTACCTCCCGTGTTGAGTAGGCGGGAGGATCGCCCCTGTCAAAGGCACGATCATACATGTAGTTCCTCGAATCTTTGTACTCGACCCACAGGACGTCCTCCCTCCATTCGAGAGACAGTACGACACCCGATATTTCTCTATCCATGCTGATGAAGACAAAGCGGTGATCCGGCTTATCAGATTGCTCCAATACTTCAATGAATTCCGATACGTCCATGACTTTACTCCCCTTGGCGAATCTCTACCGGCTGGCGGTTCCAGCGAATGAGGTGGCCTCTCTTGATGATCTGGTAGCCCTTGTTACCGCGCTTCGTCGGCTTGTACGTCTGGTGAGTAACCATGCGCTCCGCACCACGATTTGTCTCGACGTGTAGATTGGCCCCCTGATTCTCCCCACAAAGGGTGTAGGCCAGTACCTCGTCCTTATCTGCAAGGCTGATCGCCTTCACGCCTTTGCCAGCTCCCTTGTAGAGCTTGACCTCTTCTGCATCGAAGGTTGTACCCCTACCACCGTGGGTAGCAAGCACCACATAGTCCTCAGGCCTAACGAGGCAGCAGTTTATCACGGCATCATCGTCATCGAGCCGCTGGTACGTTCGTCCAACCGTGGTCGACGGATCTGTGAAGCCTTCTAGGTCAAAGCGGACAGCACTGCCACTCTTGGTGACGGCCAACATAATCGCATCCACCGGGTCGGTAGAGGCGGGTAATACGAGGTCGTCAATAGTCACCACGTTGACGACACGCTCACCGTCCTCAAAAGAGAACATGGCTTGGATGGGATCTCCATAGCCCGTGGTCAAGGGGAGGTCCGCAACACGAGCTGTGTAGCACTTACCTGCCGACGTGAAGAAGAGGGCGGTATCCTTAGTGTTGCCGGGGAGTACCCAACCAATCTCGTCATTGTCTCGGCAGCGAAGACTGGTGAGGTCGCCGTACGACTTCTGGGTACGCACCCAACCGTCACGTGATACGATTACATTCACGTCCTCCGACTCAATGTAGTCCTCTTCGTTGAAGTCGAAGTCATTGACCTCCACTTCGACGGACGTGCGCCTCTTGTCCCCATACGCTCGTGAGAGTTCTCTCAGCTCGGAGCGGATAAGGGACCAGACAGCTTCATCATCGTCGAGGACCTTCCGTACCTGCTTGGCCTCACTCCTCTTGGCAGCCAGCTCGTCCAATACGCTCTGCTTCTCAGTGTTCGCCAGACGGTAGATAGGAAGAGAGATGATCGCCTCTGCCTGATCTTCGTCGAAGTCAAAGGCTTCCTTCACCGCTGTGCGGGCTTCCCCCTTGGAGGACGCCGACTGGACGATCTTCAAGAGCTTCTGGGTGTTACTGAAGGCCACCTCGTAGGCTTCGAGCACGTGGATACGCCGCTCTAGTCCGTCAAGTTGGTGCTGGAGTCTGCGGGTCGTCACCTCGAAGCGGAAGTCGAGGAATGCCTGCAAGATCTCTTTGAGGTCTGCCCTCTTGGGCTCAGGAACCGGCAACTCGTCCGTGGGGAACAGGCAAGTGAGGTTCATGTGGAAGCGATCTTCCAGTGGAGTCTTCTTGAAGAGGTAGGCCAGTGCCGCCTCGTGGTCAGCTCCCCTCTTGAGTTCGAGGACAATACGCACCTCGTCTGTGCTCTCGTCCCTCACGTCTGTCACCTGAGGGAGGTCGGAAGTAGCCACGTGAGAAGCAATCTTCTCGATCATGCTACTCTTGTTGGCTGCGTACGGGATTTCAGTGATGATAATGGCCTTCTTGCCCCGGCCCATATCTTCGATTTCCCGCTTAGCCCGGATGGTGAACGAGCCCTGCCCTTCTTCATAGAAGGACGTAATCTCGTCTTGGTTCTCCAGAATGACGCCGCCTGTGGGGAAGTCCGGTCCCTTGATGTGGTGCTTGACAAGGGTGGAGATGCGTCGGGTCGGGTTAGAGATCAGATCAATACAGGCGTCGAGCACTTCCTTTGCATTGTGGGGCGGGATATTCGTCGCCATACCCACCGCAATTCCCGTGCCTCCATTGATCAGGAGGTTCGGTACCTGAGCAGGTAGGACGTCCGGCTCTTCTTCGGTGTTATCGAAGTTGGTTCGGAAGTCCACCGTGCCATCTTTGAGTTCCTCCAGCAGACGCTCTGCCATCGGAGCCAGACGGGCCTCGATATACCGCATAGCTGCAGCCCCATCACCGTCGATCGAGCCGTAGTTGCCGTGGCCGTCCACGAGGGGATAGCGCATCGAGAAGTCCTGAGCCATTCGTACCAGCGTGTCGGCAATACTCTGATCACCGTGAGGGTGATAAGCAGCCATGACACGCCCGACGATAGCGGCGTTCTTCCGGTACTTGGCTGACGAGGAGAGTTTGAGGTCATTGTACATCGCGTAGAGAATCCTACGCTGCACCGGCTTCAAGCCGTCTCTCACGTCAGGGATTGCCCTCGACGTGATCACGCTCATAGCGTAGCTCAGGTATCTCTTGCGGATTTCTTCGTGCATCAAAGCCATTCGTGTGTCCTATCTGTCTAATCTAATTGGAGGTAGCTTCCCCGCCTCGGAGGAATATTGAGCTTTTCCCCGTAAACATTCATATCCATCCCATCCACTTGCAGAGTTACATACACGTGTATATAGGAATAGGTATCCAGACCTTTGTGTAAATAGATTTTACCGGGTCCTATTAGGTCAGGGATTGCCCGGCCCAGCACGTTGAAAAGGTTACGTATCACGGGACTCCAGTATCTTGTCGAGCATCAGGGCCAGTACAAAGGCGTGGCCCATCTTCTTGTCGGGACTGTTGAAGACCTCGTTGTACGTGAGCCCTTTAGCTTTATGGTCGTACCCGTCGAAGTCTCGAAGGGCAACCTTTGTACCACCCAGAACCATCTTGGTCAAGCGTCGGAAGGCATACGTATCACGCAGAGCCTGCGAGTAGATCCGGGTGTAGATCTTCTTTCGAGCCTCTGTGTAGGTAAGACGTTCGCCGTCCCACCAACTGAACTCCGGCTTAGCACCCTTACCCATCGGGTACCGGTGAGCATAGCTATCTGCCCAGCCTTCTGTGGCCCACTCCCAATAGAGATCATTGGGCTCGCCATCTTCACCGACGTGCTCTAGGTAGACCTTGCTGAACTGCCAGCCGTTCTCGACGTTCTGCGCCACGTGCCCGTCATATAAATCTACAGGAGCGGCGACGAAAGGACTGAGGCCCTTCGTCCAGTTCTGTGATCTGGAAGTGGTTACGATCTCCTCGTAACCTTCGGGTACAGGGTCACGATAGCTGATTACTCTAACAAGGGGGTCGTCACTCATATGAGGTCGATAAGGTCTTCAGGTGGGGTGAGGTCAAGCTCTTGGCCGTCCCAAAAGCGGACCTTCGTTTTCGTATAGAGGGCGGTAGGCTGGAACTCGTAGAAGAACCAGTTACTCCGGGTCGTGTGGATAGGCTCTTCGAGGGAGGTCAGCCATCTTCTGATTTTGCCTTCCTCACGTTCTCCCTGCTCTTGCCCCAGAAAGCGACTGAGGTGGCGCATAATGATGGGGACGGTCTGCTCTACTAGTGCTTCATCCATTCTAACTCTCCTGCTCCGAATGCCACTTCAAGAACTCAAGGGCCTCCGACCGGTCCACAAGAAGGTCGACACCTCCAAAGACGAGGACGTAATCCTTACTGTTCTGACCGCCCCTGTTCTTTTCCTCCGGCGTCGTAGGTCGGAGCGTCCACTCCACCGTGGGGTGCAGCTCCACGAGACTGATTGCTGGGTTGTTGCTTATCTCCACGTACCTTTACCTCCACTCCACGGTCCTCCGAACACCCATCAAGGGCATAGTGCTTCTCTCCAAACGTAACCCCAAATAGGAGCGCCCAGAAGACTAGGAAAATGATGATGAAAAACAAGCAACCACCACAGTTGCATCCGATCTCTACGTCAGCCATGCCGAATCTCCCTTATTCAGGTGCCTCAGATACCTCAGGGGGTGCCTCTTCTCCGCCCCCGGTGGTCGAGGTACACATGCTCGTATAGATAACAAGGGTGAAAACAGCCCAGAGGAGTACGAAAGCCCTAAACACTCGCCCCCAAAACCCCTTGCTCTTCTCTTTGATTTCAACTTCCATGACATATCTCCTATAACGAATTAAGATGGTCACTAGCTAGCTTATATTTCCGGGGGAGGTAGCGGGTAGCTTCCGCATACAACCAGTTAAATATCCGTCTTGTCTTTACATTACCTTCACACTGTAAAGAATAGGCATTTGCTACCGAATCAGAGCACACCTTACCCAGACTCACACCCACATTCTGTTGTATCTTATCCTTCACATGCAAAAGGTAACTTTCAGTGGACGAGCGTAATGCGAACACTAGTTGCGGCGTGACAGCTTTTTTGCGCAGGTAAAAGGACCCATCGCCCTCAAAGAATCCCCTGAGGTAATGATGGTATAGATTTTCGGGTAGATCCGGCGCTTGGAGATGCTTGGTTTTGTTAGGTATGACACCCCACCCCTTTAGATCATCAACTAGCTCCTTCCTGCTAATGGAGATAGCACAATAGGGATGCCCATTTTTAGTGACACCCTCTCTGAGTTTATGACCGGACTCAATATCTCTCTTGAAGTTAGCAAGGTGTTCCTTATCCTTACCAGATAGTCTAATGCTTAGATGCCAACTACCACTCCCACCTTGAGACACACACCCGTCTGCCGTAATAAAACCCAGCCAATACGCTGATTCCTTCGTTAGCTTATTAAAATACTGATCATTACAGCGAAGAAGATTACGGGGACCGTGTTTTCGGTCTCTGGAAATGCCCCTACGCTTGAGAATTCGCCAGACCGTAACCGAACTAATCCCAGATTCCTCTGCTATATTAGCTACAGACATATCATCCGTTTGGTAGAGATTACACACCAAAGTCTCTACCTCCCGGCTGGTTCTCTTACCCATAGCACATCTCCCAGAGCCGACTATAAAAACCTTCGGGAGAGTTCATAGACAAACCTGATTGCTGAAAGTCATTGATTTCAACCACGATCCACCGGCCCTCTTCTGTCTTAGCCACGTCAACCACAAAGGCTGGTACCTTCGGGGCCAATCGAGCAGCTACCAGATCGGCCAGCTCTCGTGCTTCCTCAGGGAGAGGTCCCATCTGTTCGGCACACTCAGCTTGGGACCAGTAGTAGGCCGCACTCACGAGGTCAGTGCCCCAGAAGAAACAGCGCCACTCATTGGTGATGGGCATCCCATTGATACCCTCTTCGAGCTTCTCAAGAGGCACGTACTCTCTGATTGCCAAGCCTTGGTCTGCCAAGCAAGGGGTCGTCATACAGGCGGCTTAGGACGGCTCTCAAGGCCTCTCGATCTTCCGCAAACATGTGGGTATCCCACTTGAACTTACGGCTATTCGTCTTGCCCTTGACAACGTACCCATGCTCTGTATCAGGCACGTTCTTCCAGCCCATACCGAACCACGTCTGCGGAGTCAAAGAAGGTCCCAGATCGTGGTACCACTCCATATCCGCTATATACTTGTGCTGCTTATGAGTGTTGACCAGACGAGAGCCTTTCGATTCCAGCTCTTCCTCTAGATCCTTGTAGAAGGGGAGACACGAGTACCTGCCAATGACCGTGGCATCTTCTGGTATCTCAGAGCGAAACCGCGTCAAGAGAGATCCCCAGATTCGCTCTGCGACCTCGTACTCTTCCTCGGTGTCTTGGTCACGACGGAACAGGATACGGTAGTCCACAGGCTCCGGCTCGTCCCCAATCAGGATGGTATACCAGTTGATCCCCACTTTCTCGGGGTCTTCATCCTCCACAAACTCACCAAGGTACCACTCAGGTGGGCCTTCCCGGAAGGCATTGATGTTCCTCTTCCACCGCTTCCCGATGGTCGTGGCCGTGGGGAGGGAGCATGAATACTCCCGGAGCTTGTCGAACTCCTCTTGTGTCAGGCGTATCGTTTCCATCAGGAAGCCACCTTTGCTTGGTCGTGGTATTTCAAGAGGTACAACTCGCAGTCGGCCAGAAAAGACGACTGGTACCTTCGGAAGCGCTCATTCAGGCTAATCAAGCACTGGTAAGCCTCACTCTCCGTATTCTCCAGATCGGAGCGATACCGGCGAATGTAGACAAGAGCGTCAGATACGAGAGCCAAAATAGTGGCCGCTACTCCCGCATCCAGTACATGGTCCATATCGTCAAGCACACTGAGCAGGCGAATCCCCTGAGAGGCAAAGCCGTGCTCAGCCCAGCGAAGGAATCCACCCTCCTGAGAGAGTTGCTCATTCAGGTTGCCCAGCAAGACCGCTGCCACCTGTTGGGCTCCCAGATGGTCTAGGAACTCCGCATAGCTCCAGTCCACGCCTTCCCAGCGGGCGTACGCCTCGTCCATTAGGCGCTGATGCTCACTATCTTTCATTGCTTCCATACGTAACACCTCGTACCAATACGTTAACGCAAGGCAGCATACCGTAATGTCGGAGGGGCGTCAAAGGTCTTTGGAGATTTTCAGTGCCCCTTCGCAGATAGAGCATGTACCTTCCACAGCGATACCTGCCGACACCTCTTGGACCCTACCCGTATTGTCACAGGCAAAGCAGTGATCAAAGGTTACTTTACGTACTACCACGCTAGGCCTCCCATCTTTTGGAGGCCCCACTGTGACTAGAGGCTCGCCTCCCTTCTCAAGGTTGCTCAGGTGAAGATCGAATACAACAGGCTTAGTTACCATAGACGCGGACGTAATCAACATAGCTGTGGGTGTCGCAGGTTTCGACGAAGGACTGCATCCACTGATCTTCATCAAGCTCAGGGTAGTAGACGCAGGTGTCGTCCTCTTCGACCTCTTCGTGAACGATGGTTAGACGGAGTTCGTCGGTCAGGTGCAGGGTCTGGCGATAAATCTCCCCACCGCCAATCACGTAAACCTCCTGATAGTCCGCACAGTCAGCGAGCGCATCCACGATACTACGAGCAAAGACCACTTCGGCCCTGTCTGTCTCGACGTGGATGCAGTCCTGCTCTCCCTCATAGGTGAGGGTCTCGCCACCAAACTCCACCTCTTCCCGTCTCGACAGGACAACATTGATGCGGGAAGGTAGAGGCTTTGAGCCCAAAGACTCGAACGTAGTACGGCCCATGATGATGGGGTGCCCCGTCGTAATCTCTTTGAAGCGACGAAGGTCATCTTTGATCATCCAAGGGATGCCGCCATCTTTGGCAATTACGTGGTTCTCACTGAGTGCTGCGACGTGATATACTTTCATTCCATTCTCCTATGGTCCTTTAGACTGCAACGGGAGCTGTGATTTTGGGGTCGTGCTTGTATCCCACGAGGTTAATGTCCTCGTAAGTGAAGCCGTCAATATCTTTGATCTTGGGATTGAGCATCAGCGTGGGAAGATGCTTCGGCTCACGGGCCAACTGCGTACGCACCTGTTCAAGATGGTTCTGGTAGATGTGCAGGTCGCCAAATGAGTGCACGAACGTACCTACCTCCAGATCACATACCTGAGCAATCATGTGCGTAAGCAAAGCGTAGGATGCGATATTGAAGGGTACACCCAAGAAGGCGTCAGCACTGCGTTGGTAGAGCTGACAAGAGAGCTTCCCGTCGTCTACATAGAACTGGAAGAGAATGTGGCAGGGGGGTAGAGCCATCTCTTCAATCTGAGCAGCGTTCCAAGCGGACACGATGTGACGCCGGGAGTTCGGGTTGGTCTTGATGCTCTCGATTACGTTGGCAATCTGGTCTATAGGTCGTGTGGAATAGGCAAAGTAAGGGACCGCTCTACGTTCTCGTATGTACTTAGGCCACGAGCGCCACTGATACCCATAGACAGGCCCTAGCTCACCGGTTTCATCGTCACCCCATTCATCCCAAATCGAAACGCCACGCTCCTGCAGGTCGAACTTATTGGTAGAGCCCGAAAGGAACCAGAGCAGCTCTTCGGCCACACCCCGCCACCACACACGCTTGGTGGTGACGATAGGGAAGCCCTCGCTCAGGTCGTAACGGTTCTGGTACCCAAAGGTACTGAGGGTTCCGGTACCTGTACGGTCGCCCTTCTCAGAGCCATTCTCAAGCACGTATTCAAGTAAGTCTAGGTACTGCCTCATTCTTCCTCCAAGGTGCTCGCCAGCTTTGTTAGTATGTCAATGAGAGCCTCACAGAGTCGAACCTTCTCTTGGTCGGCTTGCAGTACGCCCGTCTTTTCTTTTAGCTGCTCCCGCTCAAGAATACGGCGGGCCTCTTCTAGGGTCATATCTTCCATTTGCTACCTCAACGAATTGATCACGTATCATGTATGCCACGTGTATGATCACACGTCAAGGTGGCGCACAAAAAGAAAACCCCGGCTACCACATAAGGGCAGTAACCGGGGTTGGTTTTGGGGCGGGAGACATTACCCGCTATGTTCTTGACACCCTTCGCACAGATAGAAGAGATCGACCTCTCCCGACTCGACTTCATCCATGCTCTCAAAGAGAGCGTCCTCTCGTTGACGAGGGAGGATGGAGGAGTTGCAGGAGACGCAGCATGAAGAGTTGTAGCTCCGTCTCAACCGTGCAGCCGGAAATTGCTCCAAGATGATTTCTTTGGGAGCCCCCAGAACGAAGTCGGCATAGGCGACTCCGTGGATCTTCCGAAGGCAATCGTAAAACATCTGAAACACGTCGTTGTTCAGTTCATCACCCGTGAGGTACCGCGCTGACATTAGTTGCCTCGTTTGATTCGTAGTCGTCTTATTACCTTTGCTACAGGCTTGGGGTTAAGTGCATCGAGGTTAACCTCTCTAGCCTTCCTTCCCAGCCGAAGACGTATTGCTTTCACGAAAGCATGGGGGTTTGAGTAACCCGTACGCCGCTGGGCTCGTCTGTACTCGTACCAGAGTACAGGTGAGGTAAAGAGTAAGAGAACAAGACGAAACCAGTAGAGCGCCTTCTCTGTACCCGTAAGGGGTACGGATTCGATCAAGCCGTTACCTGACCCTTCACCTGAGTCTATCTCTTTTGGTTTCATTTCTATCACTTCCCTATTTCTACCACTTCCCTATTTATACCCCAAAATGACCATCTAAGCAAGTGGATTTTTTGGATTTTTCCACCACACCTTAAATCGTCCTAGAGGCTTTATTGAACGGCAATCCCCCGCTGGGGAACAGGATTACGTCTTTATATCACGGTACACTCTGCCCATCAAGAGCGCATTAAAAATAGATAGGAAATTCGGGCCGCTCACGATCTAGCGAACAAAGAAAAGGCCGGACTTAGGTAGCCCGGCCTTGACTCTGGATGGTATGTGGAGGTGCCTGCTACAGCGTGTGCAGGACCTCGATCTTCCGGCTGAACTTGGTATCGTCCAGCTTAATCCATCCCTTGTTCTCAATCGCGTGCACAATGGTCGCAACACCCGATTTGTCCAACTCGTCCGCAATCTCGGAGTAGGTCGGACTGTGGCCGTGCTTTTCGATATGCCCTTGGATCGTCGAGAGCACTTCCTGTTGAGTGTCCGTCAGCTCAAGAGGACCCGTGCCCTTCTTCCCGCGCCCCTTACGACTACGGCTCCGGGCACGCATCGTCTTTTGAGACTTGCCTTGCGGCTCAGGCGGGGTTTCCGGCTCAGGCGGCTTGGCCTCTTGTGGAGCGGTAGAAAACCCCAACTCTTGGAAAGCCTCCATCATGCCCTGTTGGGCGGCGGCCTTCACTTTGGTCTTAACCATCTGGCGAACTGCTTCCGACTCTTCTTGCAAGTATTGCTCGAATTGCTCGTTCATAGTAGTCCCCATCGTAGGTGTTAGTGGGTTGCTCTTACTGCTCAACCATCTAGTATGGTACGCCCTAATACGTCACTTGTCAAGTGATTCAGTTAAGTATGGGCTTTCTTAGTTGCACCGGTCCTCCACAGCCCTTCGACCGGCAGAAGTACGTCTTGATTGTAGCCCCCTTCTTCTTGTTCTGGTAGGCTCTCGCATGTAGCGGGTCGCCACAGTGAGAGCAGGTGTCTCTCCCGGAAAGGAAGAGTGTTTGGATAAGAGCGGAACAGCGAGCTAGAAACTGAGTCTTCCAGTCGAGTCCTGCAGCTTTCATAGCGCTGGCCTTTATGGGTTGATAGTTGGGTTGGGAAATGACGAGGATAAGTAGATCGTCCTCCTCAGGTACCACACACAGCTCATAACAGCCTTCTATGGCCTTACAGTAACGCCCCGCCTCACGGGGCTCGAAACCTTGGGCAGATAGGTAGCTATCAACTTTCGAGTCCATTCTCAGGGTCCTTCATATCATGACAGTAGGTTACGGCCCCACAGCCCTTTCAGAATCGTTTAGATGTGTTATATTCCCCACATTCCAACAGGAAAGTTAGCAGCGAGTACGTCATATGTCAAAGGAAATGCGTATAAGTAACCGGATTGGTTACTGATATGGGAGGTAAGGCGCAGTATCTCTAGGCGAGAGGCACCTAGAAAAGTCCTCAAGAATGCTAGTGTTGGTGCATTCTGTTAAGGTACGGTAGTTATATAAGGCTGGTATGACGATAGTTGCGCCATAGATTGATAACTTTTTTATTTTGCTCACGCCCTTGGTGCTGCCGCAAGGTAGAGTCCTTCCGGGCCTCTTCAAGGTCGCTTACGAACTCTCGTGCACCATCATAGCCACCTCTCCGGTAATTACCGTTCTCCTGTCGAGTGAGGGACCCGTAAACCACTGTGTTGGTGGGTAGGTACCACTTAGCAGTGAGAGAGAGGACGCTTTGGTTGTTTTCCTTATAGACCCACGATAAGCATACGGACTTGTCCTGAGCTTCTCCCGGATGCGCTATCAGCCAAGAGTCAGACCTGATTAGATGGGGGCCGTGCTTTGTCCGGTGAACAAAGTCGCATAGCTCTTGATCAGGCCAGTCCCAAATAAGGATGCCCGTAGGAAACTTGAAGTGTATCATGCTCACGTCTCTTGTGCTTTGTGTAGTGCTCGTCGGAGCTGGGTTTCCGTTGCCCGCACCGGGTCCAGAACCCAAGCGTCATCCTGCCTGTGTTTGACCAGAACCTCTGTCCAGAATTTCAATAAGGCACGGTAGTGACTCAGAAGGATGCGGTTCGTCTCAAAAGAGGCGTAAATATGGCGCTTGGGCACATGCCACTTTTTCTCTCCGTACTCCCGGACGTACTCAATAGACTCCCCCACCTTCCAGTCAATCTCATACCAGAGTCTGTTTCGCTGGGGTCCATCGGAACCCGACTGAAAGCCCCAAGACTCCGACTTGAAGAAGGTCCACCGAAGTTTGAGGCCTCCATCAGTAAGGTCTATCGAGGAAGGGTCTAAGACCTCCGACGTAAAGATACGCCCAAAGTCCCTGTACGGTAGGTGAGCTAAGAGGCAGGCTGTGGTTGTACGGTCTAGAACCATAACACACTCTTATCAAATACGTTATGAGACTACCATAGCCGTGTCAAAGTGACAATCACTACTCATTCCCGGCCTCTCGATACAACTCCATCAGCCGATGGAGCCTCAGACCCTGCTCTAAAGGGGAAGTGCCTTCGGCATCGTCCCCGTCTTCATCGTCTAGGGGGTGTGAGAAAGGACTGCCCTCCGGGTCGTAAAAAACAGGCTCAATCCCGTTGGAGACGTGAGGTATGATCTGCGGCCTAGACCGACCAGTCGGCATGGAGTCCACCACAAATGTTCTGTGCTGTCTCTCCGGCTCCATAAAGGCGGTCCACCTGAACATCACCTCAGATGTGTAGGAGTGATAAGGAGACTCAACGGGGTCCTCTCGCCGGTTGAGTTCCAGTGTACCTTCCATCACCTCGTCCTTGAGACGCTCCTGCACAACTCGCTTGTGATTCGGAGGTATCCGATTGAGGTCCAACTTGTAGTCGATGTAATCTGCCCTCTGATCACTGCGGCTTTGGACAGTGATCCACCTTCTCTGGAGCTTAACACCATTCTCACGCCCTTTGGTGAGCAAGATGTTGTACCCCTTATGCCGGGCTCCACGTAGGTTGTTGAAGTAGTTACGTATCATCGAACTCGAATACTCGGTAGTCGTCTAAGTGCGGATCGTACACGAGGACGGGTACTCGAAGGCGCAGGTCGCCCTGTACGAGCCGGACTCGTCCTTCTCTTTGAGAGTACCACCATACCTTATCGATCACAAGGGTGATACCGAATGATACGTCTTGGCCCTGCTGCCGAAGCTCAAACTCCAACCGTTCTTTCCGACAGGCTATCTGATTGAGCCAGTTATAGATCATAACCACACGGGTTATGAGTCGATTATGAGACGGCCAAGGGCGTGGGGATTGAATACAGCGACTCCGATACGGGTCTGGATACGACCTAGAGGAGCAGACCTCCCTGTGTGGGCCTCCAAGGTGAAACCACGGCCCCGAAATAGCCTTGGACCCTTGTGATGTACTATCCCCTTGGAGTCGACAAACAAGCACATAACGCCCATGCTGTTTGTCCTCGTGATCTCTATCTGGTGGGCGGGGAACTCTTCTAGGTACGTCTCCACGGGCTCCCTTCGATCCTCCAATATGTCAAACCAGTTGCGTATCATGTGAGTCTCCTAAGGTATCCTCGTAAAGTTGCTCTAGGCTGCCTGCCTCCTCGACGGCATCCTCAATCCTTTCCCGTATGACCATCACTGATCTTGCCACAAGCCGAATGCCTTCGCTGATACGGGAGCTACCACTCTCAAAGCCAATCTCTTCATGTGCTTTGAGCCCATCAGAGAGTGTCATCAGGAAGTAGTCTAGAGGTACCTTATCGCCGCCCAAAAGGACCATCCTCATACAGGCCATGAGAAGCTCAAGGTACTGGTGAGGCTGTGTTCTGGGGTCCAGTTCAACTAGATCATTCCTCAGTCCCTCATAGATATTAGCATCAAACCCGCATTTCATATCTGCATAGAGGTCGATCTCTTCGATCTCCCCATCTCGAACCACCACGGGTCCGTTCCACCCGTGATCACCGCTGTGAAAGTAGCAGCGGTAGGTAGAGCCGTCCTCAATCAGAGCCACCTCAGTATCCTCATACTTACGGACGAGACGATATAGGGGCTTTCTGTTCGTGTCAAGTGCGTTGAAGTAATTAGTTATTGTCATCGTCATCATCTCCGTCCCAGCTCCATACCACGTCGCCTGAAATATGAATATCGCCCATAAGTATCGTCGAGGGTCTGTCTGAGATCTGCCTAACGTCACTCAGGTCTGGCTGCAGGGGGACGTCACCGGAGAGGACACCCAAGTATTGGCAAGTCCTCTCGTCATACGTCACTTCTATTGACGCTCTAGATGGGGTCAGAGACACGTTCTCTACCACCGCTACGTCCTGATAAGCTACGTCGTCATAAATAACGGGGTACTGATTGATCCCACGTATGTCCTCCGGTGGTCTAGCGGGATCAAAACCAATGGAGACGTAATCATGGGGACCGGGGTCAGGGATGCGAGACTCCAGAGCCATCTGAAAGAGTAGACCCCCATCGGCCCCTCGCACCTGATAGCAGAGGACACGAGGATCTGCGGCACCCCTTACAGCCAAGATGGAATCCCGCACACGCACCAACTGGAAGTAGGCATCGTCCGTCCGCTCCACAGAGGTCTCAATCTCTTTCCGTATGACGGGGTTTGATAGCTTATTGAACAGGTTACTGATCATGGTCATCATCCGATTCCACAGGGCATTGATCTAAAAAGAGCGCCGGTCTGGTAACATAGTTAGGTTGCAGCTCGAACGTCTCTCTAGGCCTGTTTGGAGACCCTTCAATAGGGAATCTAGGTGTTCCTCCAAATAGACTTCCCAGCACTTCAGGCAGAGGCCTTGCCTTGACACGCAGCCTCGCTCCCATAACCTCTCGATCTCCACAGTGAAGGTAGTACCGCCACTCCCTCTCACCCTCCACCACGCCGAACTCATGAGCACCGTGAGCATCCACCTCGTGTTCGATGATCCCCCGCCAACCCGCTACCACATTGAACCAGTTATTGATCATCAGCATCGTCCTGACGGATCAAGGTGTGGCGCTCTGCGTCCGTCAAGAATGAGGACGGCCCGGAGGACCCATAGCGTCCGGTGTTCTCCATAAAGAAAATAGCCCCTACAGGCTGTTGCATAGGCTCTATACGCACCAGATTATGCCGTATGAGGCCCCGCTCTGTGAGCGGGACAGGACCCTCGGGGCGAAAGCGTTGACCTCCGATCTCTACGCAGGCTTCATGGAGTAGGTGATAGGGACCGGAGTCTTCCTGTTCACTGGACAGGGCACGGATATGGAGGCGCTTGTCTTTCCACAGAAGATCAAAGCGTAGGTTAGGTGCCATCTCGAACAGCTCAGGGGCCACCCACCCCGGAAGCTCTCCTGCGTCTACCCCCGTCTGTACGAGTGCGAAATAGTTTTTGATCATACGTACTCCTCCTAGCTGGAACTATACCAGATCGGAAGAGTATCGTAAACGGTCTAGGCCCGCTCGATCTTCTCGAAGGCTCCCATGAAGAAGGGGAGTCCTACCGGCTCACGGGTGTCTGCATACTCCAAGCCGTAGCAGCCTTCGGAACCACAGACGTCGACCTGAGCAACAACACACTCCACCAGCGGGTACTCTTTGTTTCCTCGCTGCGTGGTACAGCCGCCTTCCATACGTTTGAGGCGCACATACACCTTATCACCCTTCTTGAGCTTCTCCATCCGGTCTCTCCGCGTAAGTAGTGTCCCTATTGTCACTACCTAATACCCTACGAAGCACGGTAGGTCAAATTAAGGTCCCACACAGGATCTTCCCAAGGTGCAAATACTGGTCGAGGTATGTACGTCTCAATCATATCGGGGATTGGAACCTGTTGGTACTCCTCCTGCTCTCCATACATCTTAAAGGTGTGGTAGAGCAGGTCTTCCGTGAGATGGTACCAATCCCAAGACCGCTCATGCCGAAGGGAATCCTCGCAGCCGCCACCACGGGGGTTATAGCATTGGGAGGCTATCTCGAACTTCTGTGTTCGCACCTGCCAGATCACCCGATACTTCTCGAATATGTTATTGCCGGTGTCGTACTGCCAGACAAAGACGACTTCAATGAGCTGATCTGTACCGGGATTAGGTACGGCCTTGACCGCAGGCCGGGGGATATGATCAAGGTCGTGGTACCAGAGAGAGGATGCACGCTCTTTCAAGACACCCATCAAGTAGCCTACGGTACTGTGGTTTCTAATCATGGGTAGGTCTACAGCGTATTGTGTTGGACAAGTTCCTCTACGGCCCTCTTAGCTTCTTTGAGAGCACACTTCGTCCCATCCCGGTACGCCTTGATGGCGTGGATCTTCCCTTCGGTGTTGTAGAGGTAGAGAATTCGAGTTTCAAAGTCCTTCTGTGCCTTTGCCTCAGGGTCTTGGTGTGAGGGGTAAAAGGCACGACGGGAAACCACCTTGATTTCGCCCTTCTCTTTGTAGGCCTCACGGTCGAGCTTCTGAGCACCCTTCACGTCTGCCAGCATATCGACCATGAGTTGGGCCTTGTCCTTCTCTGAGGGCACAACCACCTCTTGACCCCCGTGCATGATCAACTGCACACCTTCCGGGACCACAAAGGCCACGGACACGAGAGCTGCGTCGATCAGGGCAGAATTGACTCCCTCTGCAGCATCGGCCACAAACGAGGTACTTATGTTACTGGTAGTAGTCATACGTAGTATCGTACCTTACGGGGGCAAAGGCTTCAAGACGATTTCTCAACCTCAAGGGTCTCCACCCCAAGTTCGGCATCTTCTCGGAACTTATCAATCCAACCCTGTGCTGCCTCTTCATCAGTGAAGACTCGGGTGACAAGGGTGTCGTAGTCAGTCACAACGCAGACCGTCTGCTCAGGCTCGTACTCAGTTTCAACCACCAAGCCCCGCATCAAGGTCCAACCCTCGTCTACAGCGCCATCCTCCATGAACGCCTCAGCCGCATCCTCGTTGGAGAAGATACGTACCCCATAGTCGTCAGGCTGGAAGGCCACGTAGAGGCTAAGGTTGCCTCTAATAACGTCCACGAGGGATTCCAGTGTCCCCGTGAGCTTCCCAAAATTCTGGACGAAGGAAGGTACCTGATAATCCAAGAGACGCTTGCCCCATACGGTGCGGAAGAAGTCCATGCTAGCCTCCTAAGGCTGCTCTAAAAGGGTTGTCGAAGGGTGAACTCGTATCGAAGGTGTTACGCAATGACTCAGAGTAGAACCGCGTATGGAGCTGGGCCACGTCATCTTCGGTAATAAGCGACGAACGTCGGTACATCACACCACCCATCAGGTCGCCAATATCTTCGAGGGTTAGGTGCTGACCCGTTTCTAGAGCCACGTATAACCAGTTATGGAGGACACGCTCTTTGATAGGCATACCTGCTGACTTGAACAGGGTGCTGTAGTCATACAGGGAGTGTAGCCCATCCCCATATCCGAAGACGAACCTGTCCATTGAAGGGTCCCAACTGAACCGAAAAAACTGTGTATCTCTACTGGAGAACTCGAAAACCCATATGAGATGCACCGTGAGGATAGCGGTCACATGCTCCTCATAGACCTCAAAGATGGGCTCCGGGAGTGTGCTTCCGATCCGCCTCTGGGCCTCTCCATACAGGAGGCCTAGTATGTACCTATCCTGTATCATGGGTCGTCTTCGAGGTTCTTCGAGAAGGCTTCGTCAACCAGCTCAGGATAGTCTTTTCTGATTCTGTTCTCGATTTTGTCAGCGACTTCCTCGGGAGTAAGCGCATCACCGAACCAGAGCCCGATGGTCCAATTGTGCACCCCGTAAGGTGAGACTACGTGGGTATCCACCCCACGATCCTCCAAAACCTTGATAGGTTCTTTTACGTTCTTTTGGATCTGTGTTGGCATTCCAATCTCCTTTCACACGGGCTGGTCGAAGCCTACACCCACCATCCAGTAAATCAACACGCTGAATGCTGCGTAGGTCAGAACCATCAGGATACGCTCTTTCGTCTGTTCGCTCATTGGGGACCTCTCCGTGGTCGATGGTAATAACTCCCTGTCACACCCCTTTGTACCCTAAGGTAGGAGGAGCGTCAAAAAAAGATTCTCGGAGAGGTCCCGTAAGGTCATCGGAGCTTGGATTCGTCGAAGTCCGGGAACTGCGGTGTGATTTCGTAGCACTTGCCGTCCCGGATAAAGGCCCGCCAGTAGTCCCCGGTGTCTTCCCCTTGCCCGGTCACGGTGAACAAGCCCTCGATGGTTTCGGAGAGCTTTGTGAAGAAGTCCTTCCACTGGTAGAACTTCACGTCACCGGACGAGAAGGTACGGTCCTTATGGTGGTAAAACGTGTACCCTTGCCCGGCTGTGAACATCTTATCCTCGTTTCTGTCGAGGGAGATCTCCAAGGTTTCTTCATCGACGAGAGCGATGCTGATCTTCTCATCATCGAACTGGACTGCATCAGGAAACCTCGTGTCGGTGAACTCTTCATTGAGCCCTTCGACGAGGTACTTTGACAGTTGCCTTTTCCACCCGCC
>Ga0306901_1000162_pt1 | contig 34096 bp, 26 predicted proteins | sample AntRauMFilla3767_FD_190431 | JGI IMG/M metagenome (GOLD analysis project Ga0306901, IMG submission 190431) | Saline lake microbial communities from Rauer Islands, Antarctica - Metagenome Filla 3 #767 (v2) (version 2) | ecosystem: Environmental > Aquatic > Non-marine Saline and Alkaline > Saline ... | reverse complement strand
GACATTTATAGCAGCCGTTCTAAATCCTGTATCGTACATAGCAATCGTGACATAATACATGAATAAAAAAATTAGAAATAAGCCGTCCAAGTGGGCGTTTCAAATTTGAATTGACGAACTGTATCATCAAGCATGATTCGAAGCGTTTATGTCGATGATCGATGACGGTCGCTCGAACGCGTCGGCGTACAATTGCAACAGGCATCTTCTCCAAACCGAGGGACGTTTCTCGACCTGGCTCCTGTGGAAGGCGACGCATCCGAACATGAGAGAAAAAGTCACGATACGAACGGTTGACATAGTGACCCGACCGCATGTCGCTTCGCGAACATGCGTCTCTAACGCGAGAACGTGCTCTTCTCGAGGAGGAACGGGGTCCCTCTCGCACACGAGAGCGTCGAATCCTACCATGGATTGGTATAATTTGGCGTAATCATAGACGGCGTCCCCGCCCACGCTACACTCGTCTCCCAGCATGCCTCTCATGTCTATGGCGCGCACCACGTCGCCGGATGCCGCCGCACCTTCCGCCGGCTGCCATATCAGGTTACCCAGCCAGAAGTCGCCGTGAATGCATGACCGTATCTCGGGCTCATATGTTTCGAAAAACGCGTCTAAACGTTGTATGATCGGTTTCACCGGGATGTCTAGTACGTGTTCGCCATACAGGTCTCGGTCTTGCTGCCCCTCCTCCAGGCGCCTCCGGAGTTTGGGCATGTAGTTGGCGAGAGAGGCCGTCCTGCCCGGGAGTGGTAGGGCGGAGACGGAGCCCTCATTGACCTGGTGGAACACGGTCAATAGGCGCAGCACCGCGCCCATCATGCGACCGTCCAACAGCCCCCACGCGTTCACCCGAGACATATCGACCCCGCGACACCATTCCATCTCCAGCTGTTCACGCCCACCTTCGTCTTGTCCGAAAGCGTATAACACGGGAACATGCTTTCGCACCCGTTCCGGGGCGTTGCGTAAATAATACGCATAACCCCGCAACTGACCGGGACGCTCCGCGAACTTCACGCAACGCTCCCCACCACGGAGGAGGACCACGTTTTCGCGTACTTTTCGCAAAGCTTTCGAAGGAGTCGCCAGAAGTTCGTTTTCCCATCCGAACCCGATATCTCCCGTCATCCACGCGCATCGATCCGTGTCATCCTGGGCTGGTGAACGCAGACTCCACTTCCGAGGGTTCACTGCGTTTGCATCCACCACCACGTCGGCCAGGGGTTTCCCGGGTAGGACGACGTCTGTCGGGTAAATAAAGGGATACTCCGCGCGTTCGACCGTGGGATACGAAGTCTGAAACACGACGCGATGGCCATCTGCTCGCACTTTTTCCAACAGGGAGTGTAGGGGCGTGCTGGCGCTCGTCTGTTCCTGTTCCTCCTCCGCCTGTTCCAGGTCGAACACCCATGTCAATTTGGGAGACCGCCAGGTGATGGGGCCGCCGTCCGGTTGCGGCGACATAACAAACGAGGCGTGTCTGCCCTCCTCCTCGTCGGTATCAGTGTCAACGACGACGGTCCTGGAAGACAATAGACCTATACGCAGGGCGGCCCGTAGCTGCTCCGGGGTGCCCACGGTGAAGGATTTGGTCGTGAGGACAGGAAGCACGCGAATCCGACGGTGCTCACTCATTCGGACACCAGCTTTCACGATGCTTGACATGTCCCGCGGGTCTTGCGGATCGAAGAGTATGGCGTCGCGGTGCAGTTCGCGAAACAACGAACTTGACGAAAACCCGTATCCCCCCATGACGGCATAGGGTGATCGCAACGCGACCTTCAAGGGAGGTTTTTCGCACACGTCTATTACGTTCCCGATTGCGTCTGTGATGACGTGACAGTACGGACTCCTCGCTTCCTCATCCACAGAAGGAGAAGATGGCAATTGTCGCCCTCTCTCCGCACGCATCGCGCCGTCCAGGCGCCCGGTGGCGCTCAGCTCCTCCGATATATCCGCTACGATGACTTTGACCGTTTCATCGCTCGTAATAGAGAAATCGGTTTCAGGATCGTGAATGACGTCGTTGTCGATAACCCAAAACGGGTCGTCGTCACTTTGTAGGGCGAGCAGTGCGGTGTCCGCGGGTCCGGACGTGGAAAAGGGGAGCACAAAGTGCCCGATGTCGGTGAGGTACGGCGGTGAAGCGTACGCCGCGCGCACGTCGCGCACCAAGGCACGTGACCTGAGAGACGCGTCCGTCACGAGGAGGAGCTTGTTTTTTTTTTCTGTATTCGTCTTGGTATCACGAGGAATGAGTAACGAGTCGAGTGCCCACCTGTACATCGGACGTCCCAAGACGGGCATCGATGGCTTGGTCACGGGCGTGGCGCCGTCGAAACGGCTGCCCTGGCCGCCGCACAGGAACATATATAATGGCATGTGTGTGCTGTCAGGTGGATCGCGTGGTGCGTCGAGGTAGATGTGAGGGATGATCTCGCTCGTTATAGTGAGGTCCATTTTTTTTGGCGTGAAAATGCTCGCGTGGTGGTGGTGCGTGGTCATGTTGAATCGTTTTTTATGACGACTCTCGTACTCGAAAAGGCGTCACTATCGGCGCGATTTACGCCTATACCACCCGTCGTAGTCGAGGCTCCGCGGAGATGTATCGATATCCATCCGATAGGAGGCGGGAGAACGCTGCGACCGTTTTTGAAGACGTCATTCTTAAATCGCTCGTACAAAAATCCACCATCCCCGATTTTTCCGAAAGGTCTCACACCGCACAGGCTCACCAGAAAAGCGCGTAAGTACACGGCATGTGCGTAAGTCGCATCCGAAGACCTGTGAAGCATGTCGTCAACAGCGTCTGGAGCGACGGAGGTAGAGGCAGGTTCACGGAATCGGAAAGAAGGTCGTCCGTCTAGGTGTAGCACGTCGCGTAAATCGGTCAGGTGATCAAACGCGAATTCGGCCTCAGAAGCGTCAAGGCGCATCAGGGCCCCCGCCGTCATGGCTCGCCAGGCCACGTTGTAAGGGTGAGGCGGGAGGGAATCGGTGTAATAATCTTGGTTTACGAGTCGCAAATCCTGGATGACACGAATTTCCGCATCTCGCCGGAAATCGGTGAGGACGCGCAAGCCGGACGCAGCGTCCGTAGAAGACACCTCCACTCGTTGTTTCCACGCGTGATCGAGCGGCGGAGCGAACAGCGCCATTACATCCCCGACTATGTCAATTTCAGGTGTTATGTTTTGGTCGTATGGCTCAACGACAGATAGAGCATCGCCACGATCGATCTCGAACCCTTCTACGAGGTCTTCGTACGCGTGTTTCCACTCCGCCGATCGACCCCTGAGTTCGAGCATGGCACTCGCCTGGACGGCGTACTCGAACGCCATCAACATCGCGCCGTGTGTGAGGCTGTGTCGTACGACTGGTAGAGACGGTGACCCCACCGTCCCGAGGCGCCTGTCCGTGCCGCCCTCTTCCGCGTAGCGCATGTGCAGGTAGTCCGCGCCATCCCCCATTATGCGCGCCCCCGTGTCGACCAACCACGCATCGTCTACAGTCGTACGATAATAATCCCACGCGTTGATGACCATGAGCGCGATTACTAAGTCAGGTGGAGGAGGGGGGGGGGAGTCCGTTTTTTCATGTTTCGTGTCCGTCGCATAAATCGTCATTTGACCCCCGACAGACATATCAAACCACGCCGGATAAGCGCCCGTCTTGGCGTAAATCCTGAGCGCGGACATCAGGCGTGCGTGCGCTCGCTCCACCGCGTCCCTGCCCAAGTCGGGGTGGAGGAACAGCAGGGCGGGCGTGAGCCAGTAGGCGCGCGCAAATGAGCCCTCCAGACCGGGGCCGTCAAACAGCACGTCAGATCCCGCGCGCACGCTAGCATACACGTGGTACAGGGCTTCCCTGAGGCTCCTCTGTACGACCTGCGTCGCTTCTACGTCTTCGGGCTCCGGTGGAACCACGGGACGAACTATGATGTCCGAAGCCCACAAACTCCTCCACTGCCGGAGATGTTCCGCTTCGATGGAAGCGGCGCACGTCCGGAGATCGTCCCCTTGGGGGGAGCAGTGCGCCTCCAGGATCGACGCCAACACCGCCCTGCATTCCTCTTTGGTCCCCCCGTGCGCGTGACACGTCAAGGCGTGCATTTTAACGACGTTTAAACCGTCACCTGATCCTTCGTCCGGTTCTGGACCGATGGCACCTCCTCTCCGAGGATACCAGCGGACGCGCAGGCAAAACAGAGCCTCCGCCTCCGCCCCTCTACTTTGTCCTCCTCCTCCTCCTCCTCCTCCTTCCGCAGTGGATGCCTCCGGAGGAGGATAGACGATTCCTTCTCCGGAAAACGTAACATGATTATCGTCCCATAAATAACACGATGCGAATGATGTAATACGTCCGTCGTCTGCGGATATCGCTTGCCCTTCAAAACAATGAATAGGAGTCGCGAATCCTCCGCCCCCACCGCCACTGGGTGCCCTCATCCGCCTGGCAGAATCGTCAAGAGTCACCGTGGTGGAGGAAAACGTGCCTGAACCGGAAACTATGTTAGATGACGGGAACGCCGCCCCGTAGTAGATGTCCACGCTGTTGTTATCGACGCGTTCGGACATGTCAGGAACGGTGGGATGTCGACGTACGACCAATTCGATGGTCTGCATCGAACAAAACGGGTACTGCCGCAAAGGGTACACCGTACTTCTAGCGGTGGATATGTTGCGACCGGTGCGCCGATCTATGGCCGTGTGTACCTGTTCGAACGAAGAACTATACATATCGTGCGTAGCCGCCTCCCGCTTCTGGTACAAAGTATCCGCCAGCGATACGCGACCCAAACGAACGTGTCCCACGCGGAACACTTTTGCCAGGGCGGATGCCGCTTCGTCGTTTTCGACCGAGTAAGACAGGGCCGCGTCCCGCATACCTCCGATCACATCGTCACATAACGAAGGGTACAATGCGAGGCGGCCATTTCCCAGGTACACGGTCTTCGCAGAGGTTGCATCGTCATCACGATCTACCGCCCCCCACTCCCATTCCTCTTCCACCTTGACGAAGTCGCTTTCGAACCTCATGCCGCTGAGTAGTTCGTCGTTGCTATAATTACACTGAATTATTTTCCGAGCTATCACATCCTGACGCGATGAAATCGACTATAAAGACATAGATTTATATACAATCATCCGGAAAGGTACAACGAGTCCAAAGGAGGCGACGCCCACCCCGTGCACGAGATGCCTAGTAAAAAAAAAGCGCCTCCCGCTCCCGCCGTCCTTCTGTCCGAAGAAGATAGCACCGTTACACCTACATCATCTAAACAAATATCGGCGGTCACGACATGTCCCGCCAATCCCGTCCACGACGGAGTATCGAACAGCGGTGCTGCTGACACCCTGCCGCCTACTAAGACGGTGCCCCTTGTGCGTGCACGCGGAGGAGGCGTCAGAAAGAAAAACAAAGAGCTTCTGAAAGAAGAGAAAGATGAGAAAGATGAAAATATAGAGGGCGTCGCCGGTCATGACGGCGAGGCTGAAGATGGAAAGCCACCGGTGATGAATACCGTCGTCACCCGTGCCACCTCACCTCCGCCGACTGATACCGCCGATATGACCTCCGCGATAGAAATGACCGAAGAACACCGATTACCACAGAAAACACCCAGGGCGAAGACGGCGCGCACCACCAAATCCGCGACAAGTGCTGGCCAGAAGAAGGCGACGTCGTCAGATACGAAAGAGGGTACCGAACCACCAGTGCCGGTAGTTCGACGCGGAGGGAAAAAGGGTCGAATCCCGGCACCTCCACCTCTTCCGAATGCTTACGACGCAACGGCTACAGGAAGCGGCAGCGTCAGGACTACCAAATACGTTTTCAACGCGTTTGAATCGGACAACAATCAGCGGCTTTCAAAGGCTTACACATCAGACGACGAAAACGTGATCCTACGTCTGAACATCAACAACAACTGCGTCGACACTGCTCGCGAAGATGAAGACGATTCAGCTTCATGCGCACCGGCCGCTTTGGACGAAACCTCTTACGGACTGGACGATACTCTTCGACCCCCAATTGGTTGCCCCAAAGCATTTGACGAACAGGCCAAATCAAGCTTCTCGTCTCGACCGTCCGTATTCGAAGAAACGGAATATATTCGATGTGCAAAAGCGGCCGCCGCGCTCAACAACCATCATCCTACTACAACTAGCAGCGCGTCTCCCGCCTTCGGTCCTGTCATGACGACTAGTGGATTCCAACCCGGCCTGGCGAGGGATACCACTGACTTCGTTCACTCTCACCCGCACCAGCACCTCCGCCAGATGCGACTGTTGATGGAGTTCGAGGAGAAAAACAAGGCAAACGAGTGGCCTGCCAACACCAACGTACACTGTTACTGGTGCTGCCATCGCTTTCACAACCACCCATACGGCATCCCGCTGAAATATGTGAACGGACGTTTTTCTGTGCAAGGGTGTTTTTGCAGCCTCGAGTGCGCGACGGCATACAACTTCGGAAACGGGGGTTCTCTCGACGAAATGTGGGAACGATACAGCATGATCAACATGCTCGCGCACCGTTTCCGAGAACAGCGCCACCGTGACCATGTCGAGAGTGATCACAATAAACAAGAATATAGAGGCGGCAATCTTGCGATGGTCCGACAAGCACCGCATCGCCTTACCCTCAGCATGTTCGGAGGTCATCTCAGCATCGAGGAGTTCAGGGCGTATTGTCCCAGCCACCGCATGACGGTAGTGAATTTCCCGCCCATGATGACCCTGACGCAGCAGGTGGAAGAAATCAACGATACAGATGTGCAGAGTACGCACAAGTACGTGCCCATCCCCAGCGAACGCATAGACAGGTATCAGAGGGAGATCAAGCTCAAGCGCACCAAGCCTCTCGTAAACAAAAACAACACGCTCATAAACGCCATGAACATTCGGTACCACTCTTAACCGTAAATGTTGTCATGTTTCACGGCGACCTCGTAATCATGTCATCGAAGGTGACTAGTGGGAGATCAGCAGGCACGTTTTTTTGCATGTCCCACTGCAGGTCCGTCAATTTTCGACATATCGCATCCGCCTCCTGTTTGGTGACCGTGAAGCCGATCGCGTTATCATCACGGTTGTACAAAACGGCGAAACGATGGTGTTCCCATCTCGATCGTTCGAGGTCTTTACCCAGACTCGTATCCTTATCCGGGAGCATGAAGATAGATCGATGTTCAAGACTCTGAACCTTTATCGGGTCTTATCCTTCTCTTGTTATTTACCTCTTTATTTTTCTTTGCTTGTAACGTGTCGTGCGGAAACAGCGGCCGCCGATTTGGATTTGGTCAGCATGTCGTGCAGTCGCGCGTTTTCTTGCACGAGTCGTGTGTTCTCGTTTTCCAGGGCGACCACGCGGGACACCTTCTTGAATTCCCTGTTCTCGGTCGTCAGGCGCGTGATGTCTTCCTCTAGGCGTATTTTATCTGTCTCGTATTGATCTGTCCGGGATATGTGTTCCGCCAGCTCGACACGCAGCCCTTCGATGACCTGATCGGCGGCCAACACCTTATGACGCGCCGTGATGACCTGCCCCTCGCGCTTCTTGATCATGGCGACCGAATCGGCGAGGTCTGCCCGGACGTTCTCGACCTCCTCTGACTTTTTTGCGTACGCCGAGTTTAGGTCTCTCACGTACTGACGCACCGTTTCGACAGGACCCTGAAGAGGATTAATAAGTTCGTCAGCGTCGATGGTCGTGATAATGACATCTTCGTCGACCTCGTGTTCTTGTACATCATCCGCAGCAGTAGCAGCAAAGGAGGAGTCCTGCATGCGACGTCTTATATATGTATATATATGTTCTTCTGACCGACCCTCTGCGGCGTCGACACCTTTATATGTAATCATGCGACAATAAAGAAAGTCGTGTCTGAACGACTATATATCTACCCGTCCATGTCTACCTCCTCACCACTCCGCCGCCGCCAGTCTTCGTAAGTTGTAAGCCGCGCCCCAACTTCATGTCAATGCTGGCGAGCTGCTCAGAAATACTCTCCAATACGTCGACGATTCCCCTCCTCTCCTGATCCCGAGCTTCGATGACTTCTCGAAGGAGGGTGACTAGCGTATCAGGTATTTCTCCCTTACTATTCGCATCTCTTTCATGTTCCTCCCCTCCTCCTCTACCGTCGTACGAGCCACTCCGGCTGCTACTGCTACTACCACTGCTTTGAAGGGAACCGGCGTCAGAATCTCCATCAAAAGTCGCGGTGTTCTCGTTTTCTCGAAATTCATCGTTATCATCATCGTCCTCATCGCCCCCTCCATCGGTTTCAATCTTTGGATAGTCTTCGTCTTCGAGGTATGTGCGTTCCTTCTCTTTCTCTTCCTCTTCCACCGGTTTGTCGTCCGGCGCGTAAGTTTCTCCTCCTCCTGGTTGATCACCGGCCGGCGGCGGACGCTGATGTTCCATAACTTCATCTGGCTCAAAATCATCATCGGAGTTCAGTCCCTCAGAAAACGGATCGTCGCCATACTCGTCCTCTTCACCCCCAGCACCCTTCTGTTGCTGCGGCGGGTAAGGACCTTTCATGGCCTGACTGGAGATATGGATCGTGCGAGTTTCGTCTGATACAGAACCAGGAGGAGATGCCTCGGCATCTTCTGCCGCGTGGTCCGGCGTCTGATTCATCTCTCTTCCGTTCTTCTCTCCTCTATTCGAAGTACAATACGATATATGATATGACGTTATATCTTTTTTTCTGAGAGTACAACAAACGAGCGCCCCGTGTTTACTGTACGATGTTGTTGGTCGTCCTGATTGTTTTCGGCGTGATACTGGTCACCGTGTTCCTACAGAAGATCCGAGACCAGGGGGACCTCGCGGCGTTGATGCTCGCCTTCATGGTCATCATTACACAGCTCCTGCTCCTGTCTTGCGTGAACAGGTCGTCGTTATTATCGACTCCTCGCACAGAAGCTTTCGCACAACCTCAATCTCTCTCGGGCTATGACAAGTTCGACGGAAACGAAGACATCTCTGAATTTCCGGTCGGGTTGGTGTATTACTTGTCGTGCTACAGTGATGCTTCTTACCCGGACGACGGAGGAAAAGCCTGGAATAACGCGGTGGCGGTGAAGAACAAGAAAAAGAAGGCTGACGTCGACGGGAGGGAAAAGAATTTCAGTTTTGTCTCGACGCCAGCTTTTTCGAGAGAACATGGGTTTGTAATGAGGACCAATTCGTTGTCGGGTCCTTACTCGGTGGACATGGGCATCCGGGGGGATATGCCTTACACGGTGTTCTTCCTGGCCGGAGGCGCTCACGTCTATCGAGAATACGAAGGAAACGGCAACGTCACGAATGAGGGTGAGGGTGATATAGTGGTCTTCAGGTTGTACGCGAATACCATGGGAATGAACGGAATATCTGTTGTGATGGAGCCTTCCGGTGAGGGGAGAGAGGAGGAGCAGTCACGGGACGGCACAACCAGACTATCACGCATGCGCATGTGGTTGCTGATCGGTGACAGGTTGCGATTGGAGTGTACCACGGACGAGCCAGGGGGAGACGGCCTGATGACGGTCGACTCTTCGCATCGCTACCTGTTCGTCATCGTCAAAGATTACGGCACGGTCAAAGTTATAATGTACGATATCGACAAGTCGGATGACAGCGGAGCGGTGACACTGGTACAGAGCCCCCTCGTCTCTCAAGCGCCCGTACACTTTAGCAACAAGGACGCCTCCATCAACGAGACCCGAAACTGGAACGCCAACCTGTCTGCTTTTGGTATTTACGACCGCGCTATATCTGACAGGGAATCCCTGCGCCTCTCTGATCATTATCGGGAAATTCACCGCCGATTCGATCCCACGTACCTGAAGCTGATGGAGGAGATCCGCAAGCGGGAGGAGGCGCGCGCCTGCCCCTTCGACCCCCGCACCTGCTCCATGTGCCACGCCGTCAAGGACTGGACGGACTTCCAGAGCATCGTTACTTCTTCGGACGACTGCAGGGCGTCCATCGCGCGGTTCTGTGTGGACAACCCCTCCCACGAGCGCTGCGGGTGTTGGAGCGTCAACCACCCCCACTACAAGACGTCTTGCAAGGAGTACAGGTGTGCCATCGGGGGGTCCAAAGCGCAGCCCGAGTGCAAGGCGGCTGCTTCTCCTCCTATAAAACTCCCGCCGCCCCCGCCGCCTACGCCTTCGGTATCTTCTAACGACATCAGAAAGGCGGTATCGGACGCACTGCGTCAGCAGAGGGATGCGGAGCGGAAGGAGGAGGAAGAAGAACGGCGGCGAAACTTGGCGATGACGATGCCCACCGCCACCGGTGTTCAGCAACTACCAGGAGGACAACACGATACAGACGATAATAATAACGACCAATCAAAATCGTTTTGGGATTGGCTCGTAGGGAACTGATCACCTGCTCGAGAATACTACGGATAAATGAACGTGACTCCGGGGTACCGACTCACTTGTATAACGTCTTCCACGGTCACTCCCTCGGTGTTCCACAGCACACCCGAACGTTCCTTCCACTCCGATGCCCACCGGTGAACGTTCTTGCCCGGCTCCGGTACAGCGTGCACGAAGGATGGGTGGGCGAAGCAACAGGACAAACCCCTTTTTATTTGGGTTGTCGTTCAACAATCAGAGTGAAATTAACACACGGTATATCGTCATTTCATTTTTAAATGGACGGACTGTATCACCGCAGTCAGAAAGCGGTTTTGACACGCTCGAAAGACAGACGTCGTCGGTGCGGACACGCGTCCGTGACCACCGGGTGCAAATCGAGTTGAGCCGTATGCCACTTTCAAACGAGGAGGCAACGTCTTACACTCGGTCAAATTAATTCTGAAACCACGATGATAGCCTACGCTTTCGTCCTGAGAAACTCGTTTACATCGAGGTGGAGCTTTAGCTCACTACTATCCGGACAGTTCCATTTTATTGGCCAAATGTACAGTGGATTCGTTTCGGAATTGGATCGTGAATTAGTGACGTCATAGTCAGAGGCGCATGTTTGCCATCATGGAGGTCGCCTCTATGTCGTCGCTCCTGTCTTCGCCACGAAATGGACCGTAGTTCAGCTTGACGGACCCGTCCGTGCCTTTCGTGATCATGACGCACATAATGGTGTCTCCTTCGCGCGCACAACCTTCGCTCATTTCGCGGAATCTTTGCGAGTACCGGAGGAACTCCAAGTCGGGCGGTATAGTCGAGCACACGACGCCGTCTTTCCGCCACACACCTTTCTTATCGGAATGCACGTCGACTTCTCGAAAACACAACGTATATGTTATATGCTCTTGCATGTATGATATATTCAGGTAATCGGCTTGATGGTAAGTCGCTGGCCTTAAGCCGATATCCCTTCTTTTCGCCACAAAGGATGCGAAAAGAAGGGATCAGGGAAGTCCGATCAGGGTGACGTTTTTTATTTTACTTTCGTCAAACGCTTCGTTCAATGTGGTTCGAGAATAAGCGACAACTTCCAGAGGTGACGTAGAGGAACTAACTTCGGAAGAAGGCGGCGTCAAGAACACGGTATTGTCCGAAGATGAGGACGGAGAATAAGAAATGGCGGCGATGGTGTTGAATATAACGACATGTAGCGTCCGTCTCGACGATATATCCCTTACGAGGAGCGCGCCGTCCCTTGTCGAAAACACTTTAAAAGCAAGGGAAATATGGGCATGGTGCTGCCTGTCTTTTTCAAAATCGCGTTCGAGGATAACGTCGTAAATACGTACGAAAGAAGGTGATTTATTTATCGTTGAAGCGACGGATATGACGACGTCTCCCGCCAGAGCACGTTCTCGCTCGCGGGCGTCTTTCAGCAGCTTCCTCCCCCAGGACACGTAATACGCCAATGCGACCGACAACACGAGTCCGGCCACAGCCGCCGTCAGTGTCGCGGTATCTGAAGAGGATGATGATGGGGTCACCATCGCGAGCGTCTGCCTGGATTTCGTAATACGATCGATTTATATTCTAATAAATGTTATAATACAGAACATAAGGTCGTCGCCGCACGGCCCTCACCACCCGTGTCGAGTCACGTCTCAATGATGAACCTACAGTTTCCGTCCCTCACCGTGTCCCAGCGCCGAATGGTGATGATCGTAATTCTATGTATCATAGTCCTCGTCGCCGTGATCTTGGCGTCCGTCCTTCGCCAGACGTCCGTACAAACCAGCGAAGACGGGGATAAAAAAGCGATCCACGCCATCATAACGGAGCGCTTCAGCAACACCGCAGAACCCCACCCCAAGAACGCCAGATACAACGACTACTTCAAGTACTTCTACTCCAGCGGGGCCAACGACACCTCCACCATAATGTTCATGCCGTCCGTCACCGACATCGCGTGCATGAATTTTTCGGATACCGTCCGAGGCTCCATAACATGCGGAGAAGACGAGGGTTCCGCGCCCCTGGATCGCGTCAGCGTGAAAGACGCCCAGGCCTCTACGGGTCTCCGTCCTTACGAGGTGTGTGGGTCTCGCGGCGCATCGATCGGCCCGACTGATCCGCAGGACGCGCTGGTCCGCATCCAGAACAGCATGTATCGTTTCAATAAATGCTGTGTACAACTGTCGTACATTTCCATCCACAGAGAGAGCTCGAGATACACCATGCGCTTACCGACGGACAATCAGGCGACATTGTTCATGATCCTCACACGTCCCGTGTTCCTGAGTACCAACGCCACCTTTGCGTACCACGTGACCCTCAAGGACAATCGGTATGAGTTCGGGTATTCAGGCGACAGTTATGTAGAGGTAGAACTACACAAGGTTCAGGACCAACTGTTTTACGACAAAGGCTCGTACAACAAAAAGAAAGACATCGACGAAGTTTACGAAGAACGCCCGGAAAAGGAAAACGGTCTACTGAACGCGACCATCTATTACCTGAGCTATGATACTCCCGTACGACGGGGCCTGAGCAACGTGTCCTTCAGCGACCATACGGTGATGACCTTGGCGTTCCCGGTGTCAAAAATGCTGGCATCGTCTTCGTTGACGTGGTTCAGCACGCGGAACCTGACTGTTTCGTACGACGGCGACGAGACAAAAGAAATAGTATGCACGTTCCACGGAACCGCGTTGCGGATCAAGGTCGGCGGTCATGGTTATTTAATCGTCGTCCATGCAACAGATCAGGCTATCCTTTGCTACATGAGTCGCGGAAAGGTCCGCCTTGTCGTCGGCAGGGTTTCCAGTCTGAAGGTGAACAGTGATGAAATGAGTGATATTCGTGACGAAGCGGAAAACCGGGGCGTAAAACCTCCCACCACGTGCTTTCCTTGTAGCCTGACGGGAATCCCCGATCTGTATGACATGTACAGTAAACTCGTTGCGTTTTCTTAGGGCCTTCTCAAACGTACGATGAGCAAACCATAGGGTTGGCAGATTCCGTATATTTAACAATCCGCCGATTGCGCTTTAGCCTTATACCCTGATCGTGGAAATATACGGTTTCAAACCGTATATATACGGAATCGGCCAACCCTAGCAAACCACCCTCAGCTTCCGATCCAATAGAACTTCCCGGATAACCTGCGGATAAAGAGAGGGGGTCTTCTGTAAAAATTATAAGACCTCGCAGTAGGGAATGACTGTTCTCTCGATAGTACAGTTACTACAGGTCTGTAGTAGTAAGCTATCAAGACTCACTCCTTGTCGATGAAGTTCGGTGCGGAATGGAAGGCGAGGATGGCACGAGTCAGACCGGCGTTACCTCCGCGTCTACTCGACGCGTGTATCAATTACCGCACGTGGAAAAAATTATGTAACCAAAAGAAAAACGGCGAACATGATACGACGGCTCTGTTGCGCGTGCTCGATTTCCAGGTGTCGAATCTGGACCGGGTGTACGCGTTCGAAATTCGACACATGCTGTCGCACAAATTTTGGTCGACGACAGACAAGATCTGGCAGCTACTGAGCAAGGCGACGGCGACATGTTACCGTCCCTCCTCATCCTGTTCTAAAGAGAAAGAACCTATTTCAGACGATAAAAAATTTGATATTTACGACTGGAGTTCGCTACACGAATATACCGCTATCAACCGAAAGGCGGTATACAAAATTACAAAACGCATGGACAAAATGAAGGTGCGCAAAGACGGCGGTACCGTCGTTTCCGCCGTCGACTGGTATCGACGGCAGAGAGCGGCAACATCTCCCGGGTGTTACGCGGTATTGGCGAACGATCATACTTGGAAGCAGCTGCAGATGCGCTCTCAAGACTGCGAAAACGACACGTGTCCTATATGCCTCGAAGAAGAATATGACGCGTGTGTCATATTGCGATGCGGTCACGTCATCTGCAGGGAGTGTGTGCTGAACATGATCGACGCGCGGCACAGGCGGGGGACGCTCCGCAACCTGGTCCATGCGCACCTGCGGCGGGAACAGCAGCGGAGGAACGGGGGGAGTACAACGAGCGCTTGTCCCATATGTAGGCACCCCAAAGCGTTTTCGACTTTCGACGAATACAGCGCTACCAAAAAGTGATGGACTGACCGACCAATGATGCGTCATAGTCGTAGTGGACAGAACCGCAATCAACGATCCTGGATGTAACGCACATCTTCTTTATTGTTCTTCATACACTCGGTCAAATTAATTCTGAAACCACGATGATAGCCTAAGCTTTCGTCCTGAGAAACTCGGTTACATCGAGGTGGAACTTTAGCTAAAACTACTATCCGGACGGTTCCATTTTATTGGCCTAAATGTACAGTGGTCGTTTATTACAACTTTCTACGTTCTTTCTCGCCCCTTACCATATACACGTCGTCTCTTTATATCCTTTTCATGGCCTATCATAAAAGTCATCCGTATAAACGCACATTATGAAGACCGAATCTAGTCGTTCCATTTTCGAATGGATTGACTGTATCGTCTTTCTTCCACTCACAGTTGCCGTATCCTGACATCTTTTGGTGTTCCACGATCGAGAAAGAGGGGGGTGATCCCCCGTCAGAACGTAAGAAAGAACTTAGTCCCGCACACACGAGGTATCGTCAAACATTGTTCGTGTTCGATGCTTTCTTTTACGCGATGGTCGTGTTCGATTTCGAGAAAATAGCTTCACTGTATTCTTCCGAAATAAGATGCAGTGGAATGACACGAACGTTCCTACACAAATAAAGAACAAGACCTCTATTTCATCGTCATCTTCGTATTCGTCTTCTTCACCCTCGCTTTCATCGTCTGAACCGTAAGTCATTATGTAGTAGGATCCTGGGTCCATTTTTTACTCCCTGAAAAACGACGGCTGTCTCGACAAACCCTGATTATAAGATGTTCTTTATTTTTTCATCGAGAATGCGCGAAGCATCATAAAAAATGATTAGCATGGTACAATATTGGACATTATTGTGCAATCCCATATACAGAGGAATATCATAACAAGTGGAGATGGAGGAGTTCGCCAGACGCCAGTAATATCGCCGATATTCGCAACCTCATTTTTAATACCGGATAAAAACGTTACCGTCGGATATGGAATTTTAATTATCGGCTCTCTTTACAGAAAGAAGGTTACGCGATGATGTCACTGCTGTCTTGTATCAACTTCACCTACTTCATCGCCACCTTTTCATTGGGGCTTCTGTTCATATACGCCTTCGCGCCTCCACCACAAGTCATTGTCAAATTTCCGTCGCCGTACAACGCGGGTCGTGTCACATACACGGACGGATCGGACACTTGTTACAAATACCGCGCGGAGAAGCAAGAGGCCTGCCCTGCGGACGCGTCTGTGGTAAAGGAACAGCCTATCGCCGAGGATTTTTCCGATCAATACCCCAAATCATCGTCGAAATCCTCGTTTTCATCCTCCACCCAGTCATCGTCGACTGATGCGGCGTCTCGTCGGAGATCAGAGGATCCGCTGCCATAGCCTAGGCCCATCACCTTCACCAGTACCGCCATGGACACCGCCATCAAAACGGCCTTGATCAGGATCGGGGCGTATCCGGCCGAAGACAGGGACGGTGCATAATTGTCAATGAGGACGTCCACCGGAATGAACGTTATGGACAAGAACACGACTATTAGAACGACCACAAGCTTGACTTCATCCCACGCGCTTCCTCTCGATTTACCGCTCACAGGGTGAGGAGAACGCACTGCGTAAAATCCTCCTTTCCCTTTCGAAGGTGCATTCCTCCTCCGCCGCTGGCTCGGTCTTCCTCCTTCCACTGTTTCTTCGTCCTGATCTTCATTGTACATTAAACCGTCGTCTCGTGAAACATCCGTTTCGTAATATGTATCCGGATCATCGTTTTCGTATCTTTCGACGAACTGAGGAGGAGGTTCTTCTGTCTCCACCAAGGCTTCCGACGTATTATACGCATGGGCTACTTCGTTGACACTGGGGTCATCGTCATCGTCTTGGATCAGGGTGCTGCTCTGAGGCAAGGAAAAGTGGTTGGCGGCCATCTGTTTTTGGATCACCATGTCCCGGTGGGGCTCGTTCAGAAACGAGGGTTGTTGTGGAGCGAGAGAGGGAGGGGGGGCGGCGACGGAGGGTGGCGGTGCCATAGAGGGCGGAGGAAACGTAGGGAGTTGTGACAAGTCGGTTGATTTGATCATTGGTTAATTGACACTGATATTCTGGAACACTGGAAAGAGTAAGGACGAGTTTAATGAACGCACACATAAATTGTGTACTGACTGGAGCGCGCGTATGATGGATGATGACATGCTCGCCGAAACTCCGGCCAGACCAGGATCAGATGATGACGAAAGAAGTAGAATAAATTCTGGAAAAAAAGACGTGTGTTTAAAACGAATGCACTATCAGAAGACGCACTCAATTTCATCCGTGTCGTCATCATGCACCAACCTGTACAACTCTCTGTTTGCCCAGGCAGCAAGACTCTTCGACGCCGTGACCACGGCGTCGACGGCGTTTTCCTCCTCCGCCAGGGAAGAAGCTCTTGACGAAACAATATCACAGAAGAGTGAAATACCGGTCCGCCACAACAGTCGAACGGTCTCTGCCGTCACGTCATCGCTCCACTTTTTGTTTGCGGCTGCTGGTGGTTGTCGTATGCTGATTGACCTCACCCACTCAGTGTACTCTGAATCGTCAGGACCAAACGCGTCTTTCAACAGGGGCACGTGCGTGTCAGAGATTCGACGGACGATGTATTTATTGTCGTCGAGTCGCTTGATGCCGCCCCTGATTTCGAGAGGTTTTTGGACGACGACTATATTATTGCTACTAAAACTGCGACGCAGAGGCATGACGATCGCGTCCCTCACGCGGTCGTTCAACGTTTGATCCATAACAGCGACGTCACGCCCCCATCGCGCCTCAAACTCCTGACAGGCGGAGGAGAGCGTATCGCTCTTCAGCGGGATGGAACAGTACGAGATTTGTTCATCGTCCTCGTAGTCATCTTCCTCTGAACTCGACGCCGGGGATAAACGCGGAGTTACGGTCGAAGCCTCTCCGTACACTAGCCCTAATGAGGTGTGCCGAAATAGGGCCGATCGAAAATGAAACGCAGCGTTGGATTCTGGAGAGTCGGAATACGCACCAAAGGCATCGCACAAGACATCCGTGAATACACGCGGAGAAATGTCGTCCAGATCTTTCATTCGGTACCCCGTCTTGTCGAGCACACGATTGAGCTCCACGGAAAAGCTTGAAAATGTGTCGTCAAGAGTCCCTTGGTCATACCATTTGTTCATTTCATCGTCCGTGTTGTCACCGACGCTCACCGAGAAAGCCTTCTTCGCGTGGATTCGACAAGCGGCCCGGCTGATGTCGTCCACTGCGACGTCTGGATGCAGGTACATTTTCATGATACTTCCAACGAGTTTGAAGGAATTTGTCACGAGAGATCGCACGGCGAGTCTCTTACACACCGCCCTCATCCGCGTTATGAGGTATTTATCCGCTGAAGACGCCCTGACGCGCGACCAATTCGACGCCTCGACCTGAACCAGTTCAATCGGAGCTCCTTTCTGTGAAGACTTAACGACATCTGTCGTCCACCTGTTCAACCTCTTATCCAGGGGGGTGGCTGAATCAGAGGCGATGACGTCACCCTCTGCCGCGCGGCTCCTCAGGTCCAAAAACAGGTGCATGATGACAAATCTGAGGATGGTCTCGTCTCTGATGCACATCACGTCGAACAAATACGAATCCATCATATTGTCTGACACGTATGATCGATTTATAACAAAAGGGTCGGAACTCGTCTCTTCGGCCGCTTCCTTGACGACCCTAAAGAACATACCCTTGCGCGCCATTTGGTGTGTTAAGTGATTCGCATCAAGATTTCTTCTGTCGACCTTGTCGTCTAAACTCATCGAGGAAGTGAAGTATGACGGTCGTCGACTTTATTGAATGCTTCTATTGATTTTACTTTCCTGACTGTCGTGTGCGTATCCACCCTGTGTGTAGGTGTGTGCCAATTTTTATTTGTGGACCTGTCCTAGGAAGGAGCTCACTTATTATATTCCTCCCTCCACATGATGTGGTGCGGGTAATCGAGCATTCACAATATGGTATCGTCAAGTAAACGACGCGTGATGTTTGATGACCTACTCGTCAACAAGAAGTTCTCCTCCGTGACGGAAAAGTTAAAAAAAAAGCCTGCGGATGCCGGTACAGTACAACACCCGCAACAACATCCTCAGACGCAGACGGAACACGGAAACGAGATCGAGATCGAGATCGAAGCGAATCCACAAAGGCATCCGCAGCGTTTCGCGCCTCGCCACCAGCAGCAGCACGGTCGACCTGACATTAACGTTCTCCGACGTCTATTCGAACAACACGTCGAACACGTGGAACGCGACCCGGTGATTACACGAAACATTCAAATATATTACGGCATAGTTTCCGGGCACTTACAGGATGCGTTAGACGACGTTCTTGCGTACGCGAAGGCCAGAAAACACGACTAGTGCAAGAGTTCTATCAGAAGCGTCAAGAGCCAGGCGTCTCTCCTCGCCTTTTCGTCTGCAACTGAAATGAACTCATGTTTTTGAACGATGTATCTAACGATGGCCTTGTTTTGTCGAGTGAGGAATGTATCGTGACTTTTTGACGGATCTGAACAAATATTCGAGGAATGTTCAAGCGTGTCCAGAAATTCCCTCCCTTCTCGTATCCCGTTGGACCCCATCCGTACACCGATCCCTATCAAGTGTTTCCAGTCCAGGATAACGGTGGCGCACATCAGAGGGCCGGGACATTCTGTAGAAGACGACGGTGCATAAGGATTTTGTTTTACGAATAATATGCCCCTGTCGACTTCAGGGCCACGACAGATGACTCTGTGCACTACGTTCACGGAAATGCCCAGGGAAGAGGCCAAGTCCACGGCCTTGTTGTAGCCGATAGACACGCTGTTTTGTCGGTCACAACCGTCTTTTTTAGACACCAACACGGTGAGTCGGGAGGATAGCATCAACATCACGAGATTAACCGCGTACAAAGCGCTCGTCGCAGTATCCGGATCATCGAATTTGATGGCCTCGAACGCGTGCTTCGAGGCGACCAACAGCATCGCCTCCTTACGAAGCTGCATTTGCATATCCATGGTGTACTGGCCTTCCATACGGGAGATCTTGCGACCCAACTCAAATTTTTGCGACGAGTTTATATGGTTTTTAACCGTGTACTTTCGTGATCAGGGGATCAAGCTGTCGTGCAATATGCGAATTGGACAACCCTACAATTCTTTAAAAGATTTTAGAGCCGGTCGCTTCAACGAGGCATTGTAAAAAGATTCTTTTTTTTTTAGTCTTATTAAAACTGGACATTTTGTGATTGGTGATCTCAATCTATTCAATTATATATTTCACAGGGCACGCACGTTTCAGTCTTTCATGATAGATCGATTACCACCGGACGTGCAAGCGCGCATCTTGGACGCCGTGACATTTTCAGACGATATCTTTCGAGCGCTCGCCGCATTCGAGAGCTTACGTCTTATTGCTTTCTCGCGAATGACGACATTCGTATACAATCATGACAGCATGAAACGATTGTTATTGCCCTTTCCGTCGTCTCTTCGCATACTAAGAATAACAGGAATGAGTATGACGACTATCATCCCGGCCCTTCCTTCGTCGCTGCATACGCTGATTTGCCAAGGGTGTGAAAGTCTGACAAACCTCCCGGCCCTTCCTTCGTCACTGCATACGCTGAATTGCATTTGGTGTAAAAGTCTGACGAGCCTCCCGGCCCTTCCTTCGTCGCTGTATACGCTGAATTGCGGCGGGTGTGGAAGTCTGACGATCCTCCCGCCCCTTCCTTCGTCGCTGCATACGCTGAATTGCAAATGGTGTGAAAGACTGACGAGCCTCCCGCCCCTTCTTTCGTCGCTGCATACGCTGGATTGTGGACGGTGTAAAAGTCTGACGAGTCTCCCGCCCCTTCCTTCTTCGCTGTATACGCTGTATTGCGAAATGTGCATAGGTCTGACGAGTCTCCCGCCCCTTCCTTCTTCGCTGTATACGCTGTATTGCGAAACGTGCATAGGTCTGACGAACCTCCCGCCCCTTCCTTCGTCGCTGCATACGCTGAATTGCAGATGGTGTAAAAGTCTGACGAGCCTCCCGCCCCTTCCTTCGTCGCTGCATACGCTGAATTGCCAAGGGTGTGAAAGTCTGACAAACCTCCCGGCCCTTCCTTCGTCGCTGCGTACGTTGAATTGCAATTGGTGTAAAAGTCTGACGAGCCTCCCGGCCCTTCCTTCTTCGCTGTATACGCTGTATTGCGAAATGTGCATAGGTCTGACGAGCCTCCCGCCCCTTCCTTCGTCGCTGCATACGCTGAATTGCAAATGGTGTGAAAGACTGACGAGCCTCCCGGCCCTTCTTTCGTCGCTGCATACGCTGGATTGTGGACGGTGTCAAAGTCTGACGAGTCTCCCGCCCCTTCCTTCTTCGCTGTATACTCTGTATTGCCAATGGTGTGAAAGACTGACGAGCCTCCCGCCCCTTCCTTCGTCCCTGCATACGCTGAATTGCAAATGGTGTGAAAGACTGACGAGCCTCCCGGCCCTTCCTTCGTCGCTGCATACGCTGGATTGTGGACGGTGTAAAAGTCTGACGAGTCTCCCGCCCCTTCCTTTTTCGCTGTATACGCTGTATTGCGAAATGTGCATAGGTCTGACGAGCCTCCCGCCCCTTCCTTCGTCGCTGCGTACGCTGAATTGCGAAGAGTGTGAAAGACTGACGATCCTCCCGGCCCTTCCTTCGTCGCTGCATACGCTGGATTGCGAATGGTGTCAAAATTTGACGAGCCTCCCGGCCCTTCCTTCGTCGCTGCATACGCTGGATTGTGGACGTTGTGAAAACCTGACGAGCCTCCCCGACCTTCCTTCGTCGCTGCATACGCTGAACTGTGGACGGTGTAAAAGTCTGACGAGCCTCCCGTCCCTTCCTTCGTCACTGCATACGCTGAATTGCGAAGGGTGTAAAAGTCTGACGAGCCTCCTTCGTCGCTGTGTACGCCGGTTTGTAAACGGTGTGAAAGTCTGACGAGCCTTCCGTTCTTTCCTTTGTCGCTGCGTACGCTGGATTGCGACGGAATAAATCACGGCTGAATTCATTCTTGAGTCAAGAAAAAAAAGGGTTGGCAGATTCCGTATATTTAACAATCCGCCGATTGCGCTTTAGCCTTATACCCTGATCATATGAAAATATACGGTTTCAAACCGTATACATACGGAATCGGCCAACCCTAAAAAAGAAATGAAACCACTTTTTCTAGTGCGTCTCACCCTTTTCATTCAAGCGTATTCTCTATCGCCGGTGCTGCAGCACCGGCTCGGCGTTCAGCCTTCGACGTAGTTGTACGGATAGGTGTATTTGCAACGTCTCCACAACACCCCTTCCTCGTCATGTACCACGGTCGATTACCTCGTCCACATTAGTACTCTTGTTGCAATATCCATAGCATGTTCCTCGCTCCTTGTACGTCTCTGTCTCGACGCTTGCCTCCTGTTTCTTCGCACGTTGTGCACAGTCGCAACCGTCGGCTTTCTCAATCTTCTCATCCTCCTCTCGAGTAACTTCTCAATCTAGCTTTCGTTGTCATGCTCCCGCACGCGCAGCAGCACGAGGTCGTACGGAACTCGCCCACGTTAACCATCAGAATCTGTCTCTTGGGGTTGCGATGGCACGGACATGAAATCACGTCCGGGGTTTCCTGAAGAACACTGCGCGTAGAGTGTGCAAATTTTCATCGTTTCCCATGCAGCGACATATGTAATCAAAGTCCAACTTGCGAGACATGCAGCACACCAGGAAAAACATTGCAAACACGCCGCACTCGGTATTTTTGAACTGCCTACGATGCACGTTGTACTCGTAATTAAAGGGTTTTTTCCGGAGCGACGCCTTTTTTTCATGAGACGTTGCGACGACCTGTGAACGCAGGGATTCTGCAAAGTCGTTGATTTCAGGAGGAGGTAGGGCGGATACGGAGTCGTAATAAAACAGGCCGTAGTTCTTGTGTGCAGGGTCGATGTTGACGTAAACGGCCACCCAGTGCGACCCGGATTGATCGTGCGTGTCCAGGTTCAGGATGATCCCGGCCTGCGTCTTTCCGGCCGCGCGCATCTTGGCCACGCTCAAGCCGCACATCTCCATCGACACGCACTGCCCGTCCTCCAGAACGAGGGCAAAATCTATTGGAAATACACCGACCATCCAAAAATCAGGGACGGCTTCTTCGTATTGAACCATGACCGCCTGGATGTCGAAATTACTCAACCACGATCTATCGTTCGCGATCCACGATTTGGGCATCAGCGGGCGAAAGGCCGTCGCCAGACGCTGGCCGGCCGGAGATGCGGGAGGCGCGACGCAGGTCCACAGGAATTCCTCCCCCCGTCGCGTCCCCAAGCGGGCGTGTAAGGCGTCGAGCAGGGATGCGGTCGAAGAGGAAGGCGTGATCTCCACCGGGGCCGCTCTGCCGTTTTCCGTATTGTTGTACCATTTCGCGATGTCACGCACGTCACGGGGCGTCAGACACGTGCCCTCCACAGTCTCCTTCGAGTGTGTATTCGCCGGAGAACACACGCCAGCCAGACCCGTCACCGGAACTTCCGCATCGGTAGTCGTGCGTACATTATCACCACTGTTCATTTTTATGGCATTTGCCCTCCTCCTGCCTTCTTTTGTATCCGTCTTCTTATTCGTCTTCTTACTCTTCGTCATGGACTCCGGTCTTCTTGTTCGACACAGATGGTCAATCGTCGGTCATAATCATACATTTGAAGTTTTTCCGGTGGTCCTCCCTTTCTGTTACACACGCTTGCATAAAAATAAAACTGGTCTTCGCGTGGAAGGCGAGATGTTGAGCGGCGATCATCCCCGGTTGCCTCTATCGACGCCGTCAAAGGCGGGTACAGGTACACGCATGACGATGCTAGTATTCGCGAGGAATAATACGAATGGTGGCGGAAGAGGAAGAAGAGGTGTGGATCCGCACCATTCGTCGCACCGCGTGGACGAGATGTCTCTCCCCAAAAAATTATGGGTCATTCGCGACAGGGTGTTTCCGGTGTACCGTACCGTATCGTCTCCTTGGATTCCTCACGAAGGAATGCCATCCCGTGAGAAACAGAGACTGAAGAACGAGAATGCGCGTCTGGCGAGGTACGGAATAATACGAACGACCCTTCTGGCGTTCAGATATCGAAACACCGCCCTGTCCGTGTTGGAAACCCTGATCGAAAAAGAATGGGATCCCGTGATCGAGCGGCTACCCACCGCGAAACTGGTGCACGCCTGCCGGACGTCGTCTCTCGACATCGTGATCCAATGCCAAAAAAATTTCCGCGCCGACCTGGACATCCACATCCGCGCCATCCAGGATCCCGCCTGCCGGAGCGTGTGGTCCGCACTGGAGGAGCAAGTCCGCGCGTGTCTGGTGGACGATGATCAGCATTCATCATGAACACGCATGTGGTTCACTTTCATTTTCCGTTTCTTCTTACGCACGCACTGCTTGCTTGCTCGAGCGAGCGAGCGAGCGACTACCACGCTGATGCGCGACATTCACCAAAAAAATTGACATTTGTATCCTGATGTGAATATCGACGACATCGAACGTTTTAGTGTGCCTAAACTGGTAACAAAATTAATAACCACTTACCACTGACCGAGTGTGAATGCTGTCCAGGGCGTTCTCCGCCGCAAAGACTCCTCCGGACAAGCACGACAACCCCGTGACCATCTCGTCATCTCCAAACCACTCGTGGCTGTATAAAAATCATTCTTCGTGTTCGTCTTCTCTTTCGCTTTCTCTATCTCCGGTGGGAGAATCGTCTATATTGCGACGCAGTAGTAAAGAAGAAGAAGAAGAAGACCGCGGAATCAAGGGCGTGAAACCAAAATCGTCAGTATGTTTGCGCACTCCGTCACAAGAGTCTTCTCATCGTATCGTGACGGGATTTGCCAGTCCAAACAAAGAGGAGGGATACGAAGAAAAAGAAGAAGAAGAAGTGCAGCAGAGGACGGAGGCGCTGTTGTCTAAACTGGGTGTCACACGCTCGACGATTTCTAATAATATTCACGAAGTCGACCGCGAAATATACGAAGAGTTGGAGTCTCTTGCGCGACGAGCGTCCCGCATGGAGGTCACATTACGGCGGAGAAGTTGTAGCAGTATAAGCGATGGCGATGGCGACGAAAAAATCATAACGGATTACGCGCGTGAGACGTTGCGCACGCACGTCCCTGTAGCCGACCGTCTGGGTGTGTGGTGTCTGAAATCACGTCTCGAGGACCTCGCTTTCCAACACCTTCACCCTCTTGTTTATCTGGCCGTGAAAAAAGAGGCGGAAGAGCGCCGCGACAGGGAGGCGGTTCTGGGAACGGTACGCCGTGTACAGGACGTCTTACTTGAATACGACGTACCTATTCACGACTTGACTGGACGATCCAAGAACTTGTACGGCATATGGAAAAAGTCTGGTGAGCACGTGTGTCCGGTGACCGCCGCGGCGGCGGTCGAGGAAGTATTGGACGTGAGCGCGGTGCGAGTCATCGTGGATACGAGACACGATTGTTACCGCGCCATGCGTGCCGTTCAGGAGTCATTTCCGTGCGTGCCGTCCCGTTTTAAGGACTATATCAAAGGCGAGAAAAAGGAAAACGGTTATCGTAGTCTGCACGACACTGTGTACATGCGAAACAACAGTCCCGTAGAGATACAGGTGCGGACGCCCAAGATGCACTACATCGCTGAGTACGGACCCGCGGCGCATTGGGCTTACAAGGAACGTCAAGAACATGAACGACAAAGCGACTTATCCTCATTTACCAATGAAACGTATAACATTGCTTACCGAAAGTGGCGCACTTCTTTCGTGGTCAAAATACGGGACACGGAAAAAGTGCGTTTAGATCACGATGATTATGACGCGTCTCTCTCTTCTCTCAGATTGACGGAATCTAACGTGGCAACCCTTGACGACCGGGATCGGCAGTGCTGCTTTTATTACAGTCCCTGGAACCTCGTCTGTCATAACATGAACAAAAATATAGAAGTACCGATATGATTGTTAAACTCGGTATATATTTTTGAAACCACATGCCAAAGTCGTCGTTTCATTTCTCGAACGGACGGCCTATATCAGGAAAGACTGTCGATGGTATTTCAGCTATATTTTCGTTCTTTACTGTATGATAAAAGACGACACGACGGTCAGATCACGTCATGCCGCTTCGCCCATCCAAAAAAAAAACTTCAGCCGTGATCGCGGCGAGACATCGTCCAAAGAGACGAACAAAGGAGGGAAATAATAATACACCCGAGGCCTCCTCCACCTCTGCCTCTTCTGTCGAAACGTTCAGTAACGATGACGTGTCCGAAATTGCGTCCGAACACAGGCGTTTTTGGGACCGATTACCAGACCACGCCTTTTTTGGCCCGGACGTCACACACATTTACTTTTATTCTTACGTCGACGAAGACTCCGTGACCAACCTGCGGCAGCAGATACTGGAGGCGGCGAGAGGTACGCAGACAAATCCTCACGGTGAACGCCGTGAAGTTCGAGTGACCGCAAAACCCATCGTGATCCACGTCCACAGCCCGGGAGGCCTGGTATGGGCGGGCAACTGGTTGTACTCGTTGTTCAATCAGGTCCATGTTCCGATATGTACGCTAATAGACTCGGAATCTGCGTCCGCCGCCACTTTTCTCACAGTGGGTTCTCCTTATCGCGTGGGAACTCACCACTCCAAATCCATGCTGCATGACTACTCGGGGGCCATGATGGGCAAGCGCGAGGAGATGCTGGCGAGCCACGCCATGATGGAGACGCGAACACAGCAGATGAAGAGGATGTACCTGACACGGACCCGCTTCAACGCGTCTGAACTCGATGACATCATGCGCCGCGACATATGGCTCGAGGCGCCCCTGTGTAAAAAAAAAGGTATACTCGATCGTGTGATACAACCGGACAGGTCCGAGGTGGCTCGCAAGGTCCTGCTCGGAATGCAACGTCGGATGGGGGGCGCCGCACCATTCTTCAAGACCAACTGGAACGTGCTGTACAGCACGTGCACCACGCAACTGCCCTCAGAACTGGACGATCTCTTAGCCGAAAAACAATCGACAAAACCCGTAGTATACACAGCTCCGGGAATGATGTCATGTGACGATCCGTACATCATGTTCGCATGTATACCTCGGATACAGAGCTTCGAGGTGCCCGTATTCGGCGTAATCGACAACGATCTTACATGGTACGAAGTTCTTCCGATCCAGTATTGTCATCGCCGTTTCATGTACGATAACGCACAAATCGTTTCGAACCTGGCATACGTAGAAGCGTATGGACGCGTCCAGGACGTGGTGCACAACACCTCGGTGGACCGCCACATGATCACGCACGTGCTCAAGCAGCGCGCCAGACCCACCGAGGCTTTTTTGAGGGACATATTTGACAGGTCGAGGTACATTACCGCAGAGGAGTGTCTGAAGATGGGGCTGGTGGACGAGATTATACAGACGGGCGTCGGAGGGATAACATCGTCGTCCGCGAAAAAAGGAGACGTGCCCGCCCCTCCTCTGCATCGCCGTCGAGCCTTTCCGTCATCTGTCGCAGAAGATGCCGAGGCGTCGACGAGCGTTCAAAGAACGAGGCGACTGCGCTGATATTTACGAAACCAGCCACTTATATATATGGCTGAGAGGGGGTTGGTCGGCAATCATTTCCGCGCAAGCACGCGACGGACCAAACCAAATAAAATTAGCCTGTGAGATTACATACGAAAAATGTCGTCATCCCTGTCACCTGTCGACGCATGGACCGCACATTTTGCGAACATGTGGCAAGTACGCGTTCGTGAATATGGCTCCTCTCCTCTGCCGCTTTTTCAAATGATTCACAACAAGTACGTGACACCCGACGTGTTAGCAAAAGTCGACGAAGCTCTCAAAAAGATGAATATTCCCGTTCACGTCTTCTGTACTGCTGGTGGATGGAAATATGCTTTCTTCAATCGTCCGCCCAACATGCACGAACTGGACGTGGCGTCCGGAAACCTGATTCAGGAGGACGACGAAATCGATTACACGGACCCTTTCTGGAAGTTGAACAAGCACGCCAAACGCCGCGTTTTCACGTTGATCACGGACTCGTGGAAGAACATTTGTGTTGTCGAAGTTGATGTCGACGAGGGCGATGCCGCTCACGGTGGTCGATTATATTTGTCGTTCGAGGGCAACAGATCGAAGCCTTTTGAGATGACGATTCCTGGAGTTTCGAGAGTAGACGCAAATTCGGTTGATATTTTCACGTATTGTCAACTGCCAAAAGACAAGGACTGCACGGATAAGATCGTGATCGTACGCGTACACGATTTGAACGGTGAGGTGTTGTCGTTAAACATTGGGACTCTGGGCCGTCTTTTCAAATTTAGGACGATTTAACAATAGACGTAGAAAGGAGGAGTTCCATGGTGTCCAACTCCGTATTGAAATCGAGTAAGATGATCATTAGAGTATCTTTTTCTTCTTCTTCTTATTTTTATGATTATCGTTGGATCGATCAGGCGCGGCGGCCACGCCGGAAAAACGCTGTTCCACCCTGTCCAACAGGCCCGCTATCAGGGAGGCGCCCGTGTCCACGTGCTGCGTCTTCGCGTGCGTCTCCTTGTTCCGGTCCGCTTCTTTGGTCTGCGCCAGAGCTTGGACGGCACGCGCGAACAGAGGAGGCGGTCTGGCGCACAGGCGGACCTTCACGTCCGAGCACCTGCCGTACTTTCGGCCCTCGACGGTGTCGCAGGTGCAGAAGCAGCACTGGAACACGCCCTGGCTGTCGATGCTGAGGTAGGTGTGGTTGCTCCGGTGCGCCTTGCCGTAGTTGAGGCAGTGGCGGCAGTCCGTGAACACCGCGAACCCGGGAGACGTCGATCCGCCGGACTCTCGGATGGACGTGAAACGGGCGGACGCGTAGGGAGGTGGAAGGTGTGCGCGTAACTCGTCCGCTTCTTGCGCCATGTGTCCTGACACGTCTGCCGCATTATGAATATTGTCGTATACTGTGACGACGTCTTCTTCTTCTTCTTCTTCCTCTTCCTCTTCGACTTCCTCTTGTCCGTCTTCCCGCGTCCTCTTTTTCTTCTTTTTGTGAACGATGACGCAAGGAGGAGGAGAGGGAACGTAGACGCTGAATCGCTCCACCCATGTCACCAGATCGCACACGTACTCCTCTCGCGGGACGGCCACGAGCTGCTGTGTGTTCGGGTGCAAAACGAACGCGGGTTCATATTTCGATCGTATTCTGATACCCCTCGCATCTTTTTCGTTTCCTTTTTCTGACAGGATCATACGCAGGCCGTTGTTTCTGTACACAGCCGCGTCTATTACGTCCGACCAATCGATGACTTCTTCTGACAAAGCACGTTCCTGGCATTGCCGACATTCCCGGACGCACGCCTCTCTCAGTCGGACGGCGTCGGCTTTGGTGACGCGTGCGCCTTCGCCTTGCCAAACGATATGTGCACCCTCTTTTGCCTTGCTATTCTCGTCGTTCTCCTGGCTCCGCAGAGCGATCCAGGCCGTAGACCGCGGTAGGTGACGCGCCATGACCCGCGCGATTACGTCTATTATAGCGTTGATCCGCGACCCTCTTTCGCCATCTTCCTTGAGCTTCACGTCGACATCCATGAACATCTGGAATCTGTCTTTCACGACTCTCTCTACGACACATTGGTCGTATCCGGATAAGAGTGCCTCGCAGTACTTTGCGTGAAAGGCGCTCCGGGAGGCGTCGGGGACACTGGCTTTACCGCCGTCCAAGAACACGTGCGTCAGGGGAAGCGGAGGAGGAGCGACACTTCCTGTTTCCGGCTGCTGTTGATACGATGGCATCACCCAGTACCCTCTGGCTTTGAGCCACTCTACGAGAGGGTTGTTCGAACCTCTTCCTCCTCCTGGGCGCCACGGCCCTCCTGCCTTTCTTCCGGCAGTCGTCTTAGTCAGCGGCATGATCTAATAGAATTTAATTCATGTGCACGTCGATATTGCGTTTCGAAAGTTCATTTTACTTCACCACGATCCCTGTATGTTATACACTCGCGCTCATCAAAAATGGGACAACGATGGAGAGGTTAGAGAACCTCAGTCAAAAGGGCTTTTTTTATTTCTTGACAAGGCGCCCCCTCGCTGTTCTCTGACCTCCTCCTGTAGATGTCGGCGGAGTGATTTCCATGATTTCTCCGTTTGTTTTGAGCCTGTCGTAGTCGTAAAACTTACCGCTGTCCCTGTCTATGTACACGAGGACGCCGTCCGCCTTGGCGGCGACCAGGTTGACGGCGCGGGCTCGATCTACTGTGTCCTCATCTTCGTCAAATACTTGATCGTCATAGGGCATGTCGTAGGTAAAGTCGGACGGCTTGCGATTGGCGAAGTCCGGGAGGCAGCCGTGCCCCGGGTCCACCCGGGCGTGCTTGTCACGGTGCAGCCTGCAGTCCACTGCGCCTCGCTGCAGCACGCGCTGCATCTGGTGCACGAGCGCGTCCTTCTTTTTCGTTATGTTGTACACGTGCTGATCCGAGCTGATCCCCCCGTCGCGGCGCTTGATCGTAATCTCCTCCGCCTGACGCTCGTTCAAAATCGACATGTACAGGAAGACGTCCACTGTACGCTCTTCGGGTGGGAGCGACAGGTGGGAGCCGGCGCGCACGGCTCGTCCGGTGACCTGGTCCACGATATTGGAGTTCCAGAACGGCTCCAGGGCGTGCACCTCCCGCACGTTTTTCAGGTTCAGGCCCTGCGCGCCGGACTTGGTGACCAGGAGCAGCTGCACGACTTCGCCGCGGTCGTTGGTATGAACATCGGGACCGGCTATTCGAGCGATGTCAGCTCTCGCCGCGGGTGGAACCTTTTCGATGTTGTAATTATAGATGTCTAGGACGATCTGTGCGGCGACCGGGTCCGAATTGTCATACGTCATGTACCTCTTTCTTTCGACGGTCTTTCCGTTGCTGTTCCCACCGCTGGGTGCGTGCGTCATCTCGATCACTCTATATTCGTGGGTATGTGTCTTCTTGGCGTCGCGCACTGCCCCGTTGCTACGTACCTTATCGTTTTGCCGCTGTTGCTGCCCTTTGGGCACACGCTTCACGTGTAGCATCGAGTAGCCGTTGGCGTCCAGGCAGGCGGACAATAGACCGATGCCCTCCATCTTACGGAACGCTGAGTAGACGAGAGCCTTCTTTTCGTGCTCCTCGAAGTGGCGCAGCATCGAGAACATCTTGGGGGAGTGCTCCGCCAACTTTCCGTCCATGCGCAAGACCTCGGGCTTGTTGACGCGTAACGTTTCGATGGATCGACGAAGAGCATCTTCATAAGCCTTTTCCACCGTTTCATCGGCGGCGGCGAGTGCGGCGATCTCTTTTTTTTGCGGTCGCGAGACGTCGTGCGGAAACACAAAGTTCCCGACGGCCCTGGTCAAGGGGCGGTACTTTCCGACAGAAACTTCGTCGTCTCCCCCGGCTCCCGTAGCCTCCCCCCTCGACCGCGCGAACTTGGCGTTGACTTCCTCCAGGCGCCTCTCTTCGACACGCAACTCCTTATACTCGTCGAACTGACGGGCGCTCATCATACATTTCACGATATTTTGATCGTTTAGGCGCGGATACAACTCCGGATCATAGACGCCGAAATAAGACACCGTTCCCGCGAGGCGCATGGCCAGCGCGTTCTCGTTCTTGAGCATGTATCCGTGGTGGGTCGTGAACTGGGACAGGAACGCGTCTCCGACCGGAAGAATGAGTTTGTTCTTCGCGACACACTCCACGACACTTCCCTCTTGTTCGAGATCTTTTACGACATGTTTTCGAACGAGATCGAGCCACGCGCCGCTTCCGTGTGCGCGGAAGGGCGACGCCCCTCCTAGGTACGGTCTCACGAACATCTTGCCTCTCCCCCCCGCAGCAGCATCCTTCGCATTCGCCACATTATCATTCACATCTGCCTCCGCTGTTACGAACCCATTCGGTACAACTTGTACAACGACCGTGAACATGACCCCCTTTTTTTCGTCGTTCACATGTTTCACCCTGAACCTATTCACGAAGTGGTTTCGCCCCAGGACGTCTGTGATGCGCTCCTCCAGGAGACGCATCACGGACGCCGAATCGTGGTCCCTGAACTTCGATGACGATTTGGCGTCAGACGGCTTTACGCGCAGCTCGAGAAAGCGCACGAAGCCGTGCGCCAGGTTCACGAGGTACGGCAACTCCTGCACGCTGTTCATGAAGGGCGTCCCAGTGAGGAGGACGACCTTGCGAGGGTCCGCCGCCATCATGTGCGCGTACAGCATCGACACGTTTTTTTGCTTCGTCACTTGGGATATGAAATCGTGCACTTCGTCGATGATCACGGCAGCGTCGTCGAACATGTTGGTGGAGGAGTTCACGATTTCAGAAATCTTCTTCGCACTGATGCCGTTGTAGCTGATGAACCTCATGCGGGAGCGGATGGCGTGGTTCAACTGGACCCGGATGGCCTCCCGGTCCTCCGGGTCCAGCTCAGCGAACTCCGTCCCCGTCTCGCTCTGGCGCCACTGCCCGCCGGAAGAAGAAGAGGAAGAGAAGGACCAGCGCTGGTCCTCCGCGTACGCGTGCCCGCCGCACTTGCGCACCTCCGTGTAGAAGTTCGACGCGAGCGAGGCGGGCAGCATGACCACGATCTTGTAGTTGGACTCTAAGGCTTTTATGGCCGCCACCGCGGCGCACGACTTTCCGACTCCCACGCCGTGATATAACACCAGGCCCGCGTACGGACTGTCTGACTGGATGAAGTCGCGCACGAAACGCTGCTGCGGAAATAGTTTCGTCCGTCCCGTCCCCTCTCCGCCTTCATCGATCTTCGCGTCATCCTCGTAAGTAAAAGTCTTGTGTAACCAATCCGCGAACCCCACGCGATCCGGGAGGACCCAAGCCGATGGCTTCACCTCGACTATGTTTGACATCACGCCGCGATCTGTCATTACAGAGTACGGACACAAAAATTATGTCCGACTGTTTATAAATTTCGGCGAACAATTCACCCGAGTTCTGTGTTGAGACGAGTCATTCTGAATGACGTCGTTGATATAATTAACTGATCATGCATTCGTACGTTCGTTCAGATACGATGACGTGAGACAGATCACTCGAAGATAAAGAGGAGGAGAGGTGTCCGTATTCGAACAACAGCAATACATCATCATGCGCCCCATCGACATCGACGGAGCGGCTCTCGAAGGCGGGGGGCAAGTGCTCCGTGTCGCGCTGGCGTTGGCGACCGTCTTGAATAAACCCGTCCGTGTCCACGACATCCGCGGAAAACGCCCGAAGCCCGGGCTCTGTCCTCGACACGTGGCCGCGGTGCGTCTGGTGGCGGACCTTTTTGACAGCGCGCACGTCGAAGGATGTTTTATTCGGAGCACAGAGCTCTCGTTCTATCCCTCCCGAAATAGAAGTAGTTGTCCCGTTTTCGACATCGACGTAGGAACTGCGGGGAGCTGCTCCTTGGTGCTGCAAGCCGCGCTCCCCGTGCTTCTGCTCGCCTCTTCTCTTTCTGCGACCGAAGTGATTATCCGGGGAGGCACGGACGTTTCATTTTCGCCACCCTGGACGTGGATAACCAATGTCTTGTTCTCACTCTTACGTCGTTTTGCCGGGGACGCCGGATCGCGCATCGACGACGCGCGCTTGGTTCGTCGAGGATATTGCCCAGACGGAGGTGGTGAAGTCTGTGTGCGAATCAAGCCGGCGTCGTCGATAATCGACGAAGCTCCAAGAATCGGTCCGATACGCCTGGACACCCAAGGAAAGGTTATCCGCCTACGTGCGACGGTGTTCGGAAACTATGATACCGACGTAAAACGTGAAGTATCCGGGGCTTTGCTCGCAAAGGCGAACGAGCGATTGGTTTCAATTTTAAACGACGTAGAAGTGGAAGTACAAGAGGAAGAAGAAATGGATGGAGGCTCGTCCACCTGTTCTCGTAAGAGCGGCAAGAAACAGCCCACTTCGGGGTCTGGGGGGGTCTTCTTGGCGGTGGAGACGGACACGGGATGTGTGTTGGGAGCCTCGAGTCTCATCGTCATATCGAAACGTGATATGAACGATTTCTCCAGGAGGGTGGCGATCATAAGGAGTGTGGTGGACGGAATGGTAGACGATTTGGCGGAAGATTTCGAGGCGGGAGCGTGTGTCGATCGCCACGCACAAGATCAGCTCATCGTATTCATGGCCCTGTCAGAAGGACCCTGTCGCATGGTTTGCACGGAGCCATCGCTTCATACGCTCACGGCGATCTCGGTGTCTGAGAGGCTCACGAAAAAACGATTCCGTGTAACCCCTCCTTCTGACCGACAATCCGGCCACGCCGTCACGGCAAGAGGGGGGTCTGCTTGTTCCTCGTGGGTAATAGAGAGTGAGTAATAAATCACATACATCGGACACTTGTCGGAGGACTCACTCCGTCGATACAGTCCGTCCATTTAAAAATGAAACGACGAAACACCGTGTGTTAATTATTTCACTCTGATTGATTCATTTGCATCCCGTCCGGACGCGTTCGATCATGCGTCCATTTTTTGTGCGTACAGT
>Ga0306901_1000161_pt1 | contig 34203 bp, 29 predicted proteins | sample AntRauMFilla3767_FD_190431 | JGI IMG/M metagenome (GOLD analysis project Ga0306901, IMG submission 190431) | Saline lake microbial communities from Rauer Islands, Antarctica - Metagenome Filla 3 #767 (v2) (version 2) | ecosystem: Environmental > Aquatic > Non-marine Saline and Alkaline > Saline ... | reverse complement strand
GGCTACCCCGGGGCCTTTTATTCTACCGGAAGCGTACCCGGCGATACCCTTCAACCCAGCGTATTATATTATGATGAAACCTTCCCCGGCACCGATAACCAGCGCTACCGCACTATCGGCAATGCTACTAACACCGTGGAAGAAGCCCGCGGACATTTTGTATTTGTTTTTGGTGATATAGCCGGCAGCTCGCTGTATAACCGACCTACACCTGATACGCTCGAGATAGGCGGCCCGGAATTTACCGGTGATGGTTCGGAAGTGAATTTTGATGTAACCTATACCGCTGAGGCGGATACCGGCTTTAATTTAGTGGGGAATCCCTATGGGGCGACCATCGACTGGGACGATGATGCCAACTTCACTAAAACAAACATGGATAACACCATCTACGTATGGGATAAAAGCGCCAACGGCGGCAACGGTGATTACCTGGTGTGGAATGGTTTTACCGGCTCATTGGGTGATGGCCTGATTGCCCCTTTTCAAGCCTTCTGGGTTAAAGCCAATGCCCAAAATCCGGTACTGAAAGTACAAGAAGACGCCAAAACCGTGGGCGGTGTTTTTCGCACCAAGCGCAACGGCTCACAAAAAAATGAACGGCATCCGTTTATAGAATTAAAGCTTAACAGTGGCAATCTTGAAACAAAATCGTATATATCGTTCTCCGAAAATGCCGACCGCGGCAAAGACAACCGGGATGCTTATCGGCTCACGCCTTTTACCAATACTTTTCTTGAACTGTTTAGCACCTTTGGCGACGGCACCCAATTAACCATCAACAATTTACCCCGCCAATTCGGTAAAATAATTGAGATTCCCCTTTTTGTGGGTGGATTTAACAAAGGAAACCCCATAAACGATGGATTTACCCTCTCCTGGCCCGAATTAAATAGCATTCCCTCAGAATGGTCAATCACCCTTATAGATCAAAAAACCGGTGAAGAAATTGACTTCAGTACCGACTCATTCTATTCTTTTGACGTGAATACAGCAAGAAAATTGAAGTCGAACACCGGCGTACAACATTCAATGACGATTAAGACAAAATCAAAAGCCGAAAAAGCCCGCTTTATCCTGCAAATTAACCCCGGGGGTGATGCGGGTGATATCCCTTCCGAAGTCACGTTATCACAAAATTTTCCTAATCCATTCAGCGAGCAAACAACCATAAAATTTGGGGTGCCGCTCCAAACAAACGTCAGCCTGACCATTTACGATATACTGGGAAGAAAAGTAGATACTATTGTAGATAAACAGTATCAGGCAGACTTCCATACCGAACCCTGGAGTCCAAATTCTTTAGCCAGCGGCGTTTATTTGTTTGTATTAAGGACAGACGAAAAAATATTGAGCAAAAAATTGACGTATATAAAATAGTTAAACTACGGTTCCGCACCGGAGGCACGGAACCAGATTGTCTAAGATGTGCACAATCTTTAAAAAGAAATAACCCCTCTTGCCTGCCCCTTGGGGAGAGCGGTGGCTCCGGCCGGCTATTTCGGACGGGAGTGTGTGTGTTTACACATAATATTTCCTGATAATGGATTCTAACCCTACAGAAAATCTTTTACAACTTCTATTCACAGGGAAATTTGTATCTGCAATAGATGCTTCAACCTAAATTATTGTTCTCGGTCAAGCTGACCGAGTTACGTAGGTCGGACAGCCTGTCCGACAATGAACCCACCCCGTAAACGGAGCACCCCTCCGGTGGAGGGGATTCCAACAGTTTTATTTCATCTCGTTCCGTACCTCTGGTGCGGAACGGCTTGATTGTAGGTGGAGGTGTGGCTAACCGGAGCTCAGCCACGAGATTAAAGAGGGGTGTGTCAATCTATCTCCTGCCGACCCTCTGATCCACCAAACATACGTACGGTTCTGCACCCAAGGACCCGAACCGGATTAAAATATGGCCACTATCGTACATCCATTAACCCAATTATTACGTATATTAATAACAGTTCACTCACGGCTATTGCTACTGATTAAAATAAACATTACGTTTTTTTAATGATTGTATATTAATTATATAAGTAATGGTTGGAATTTCAGAAGTCATACAAACCTTGGGCGCCATGATCATCTTTTCGCTGATCCTGCTTACCGCCAACCGTATGATTCAAACGAACACCCTTAAAGAAGTAGAAAGCGAAGCCGAAGGTATTGCTATTGAATTGGCTCAAAGCATTATTGAAGAAGCACAAACCAAACCGTTTGATGCAAATACGGTCAATGGGAATATTCCCAGCCAAATTCCCCAGGGGTTTTCCAGTGCCGGGCCCGGAAGCACCGGTGATAGAAACGATTTTGATGATTACGACGGCTATACCGATAGTTTTGACACCGAATTGACCGATCCGGGGACTTTTGCTTTTAATGTAAATGTGCAGGTATCATACGTTTCACCGCCCAATTACGATATGGCCTCGGGCAGTAAAACGGTGCCCACCATGTTTAAAAAAATGGTGGTAACGGTAACCAGCGATTATCTTAGAAATAATAATCAGGATATTCGGCTCTCTTATTTAAGACGTTATTACAAAAGGGATAACTAATGAATACAGGAATAATTACAAGTTTTGTAGTGAGCGGTATTCTTTTGCTGGCCATTTTGGCGATGAATTTGAATATCAGCCAAAGTTCAAGCGAGCTGACTATGCGACAGGTAAATCAGCAAAATGTAAATACCGTAGCCGAGTTACTTAGTTATGATTTTCCCAAAATAGGGTATAAGCAACTTTCGGCTATTAATAATCCGATATCGGTTGCCACGGCCAATCGAATTAGGTTTCAGGCTGACATTGATAATAATGGATCTGCAGGAGTTGTAGAATGGTTTTACGACACATCGTCTCCAGTTAATAAAGGCTCCAACCCAGACGATTATATTCTGTATCGCACCGTGGACGGAAATCAAATGGCCTTAACCTTCGGGGTTACCTCATTCAACTTATCGTATTTCGATGAGGACCGAAACGCAATAACAGCACCCGTCAGCAGTTCTAATTTAGATGATATTCGTTTTATTCAGGTGAACCTTACCATGGAAACCAGAGAATTACTGGGGCAGAGGGGCGGTGGGGGCGAATACATTACCTCACCCTGGCAAAAAACATTTGCACCTAAAAATTTAAGTAACTAAACACGAGGATATTATGGGCAGAGCAATGCTTATTATTTGTGCAGGTTTACTGGTAGCGTTAAGCTATACCTTTTTTGGCTTTGTAACGGGCCGGGAAGGAATTTCCCAACGAAATATTAATACCTATGAAGCTGTTAAAGCAAAAAATACGGCTAATACCGGCGTCCAAATAGCCATTCAAAAATATAATGAGGACGATAGCTGGAGAGGCCCGGAAACCGTAAATTATGAAGATGCCTCTCTTACCCTTTCACTGCAACAGGTGAACCCTGATACCATAGAAATTACTTCCAACTCCACCTTTAGTAATGCTGATCACAGCGTTATTTCAGCTTTTGACATCAGTCAAAACCAGCAGCTGGTGCCTGATTTTGTGACCGCTTTAACCATTGCCAACGGCAATTTCAATTTTTCCATGGGAGGGTCATCGAGTATCAGCGGAAATGATGCCAGCGGACAATGCGCTGACAAAGCCGGTATCGTTGTCCCTGATCAAGCAGGTGTTAATGAGGTTGGAAATCAGTCGGGCATTAGCGGCAACCCATCGGGGGTAGCCGGAATTGATAATAGCACTAACTTTACCGACGTTGCTGATCTTATTGATCAGCTTTCTCCCTCAGCCAATCATATTAGTGGTAACTATAAGGGTGATCTCGGAACTGCAAGTAACCCCGCAGTCACCTTTGTCGATAATTACACCAAGCTTACCGGGGGTATTCCCGACGGGCATGGCATTCTGGTGGTACGGTCGGGCGGAGAACTGGACCTGGAGGGAGAACTCGATCTTGCCGGTAACCTTAAGTTTAACGGACTGGTTATCTTCGAAAATGCATATCAGCTTAAAGGCCGTGGTACCCCAACCATTAATGGCAGTGTTCTGGTAGGTTCCAGCGATGGCAGTTCAGCTATTAATATCGATATCAGCGGAAATATTAATTTCCAGTACGATTGTGATACCAAAAAATACGCCGACTTAAGTGTGAATGACTTACTCAACACCACCATCTACAATCAATTAAGCGTGTATGAGTAATTTATTTGCCCTATAAAATTTTGGTTTGCCCTCTCCCCCAACAAGCAGACTCTACTTTCGTTTCTGTTGCTTTATCGAACATAGAAACGGAAGGCCTTATTCCCCCTTCCCTATTTAGTACAATCCTTTTATCCATTAACGCTTCATAAAAAAATACAGATGCGCTTTTGGGTACAATTTAACGCATACAAAAGAGTTTAGTTATCAGGTTGTACGAATAATTGCTATACTTCAAAGCAAATGAACGACCCCGAGACAGAACCGTCGGGATATCGGCAAGTTAAAAGATACGCAAAATGATTTTCTTCCATTATAACCCACCGCTACGTCGCTAAAACTATGAAGGCCAACTGCGCCAAAGTAGCCATGCCTGCGTTAAAACTTCGGCAGACCTCGCTTGGCTACGTAGGCTGTACATCGGCGACCCTGCCCTCGTGGAATCCCCGAAACTTCGGGGCCACTTTGTGGCATTCCACAGGGCCTGCGCCTCTCCCCGAATAAGTCGGGACAGGCCAGAGGGGATTTTCCCAAAGGGATGCCTTCGGCACAGGAAATTTTTGCATACCTTCTTTTAGAGGGCTTTGCAAAACCCCATAAGTCATCCCGATCCACCGGTAGGTGGAGAGGGATCTTAAATTGTGATGCTATTTATCGTCTTTTAAAAGATACTGACCATGATTACGTTTGAGATTCCTCGTCGTGGACTCCTCGGAATGACATTGTCGGTGGTATTAAAAAGCTCTCTTTTAGTAACTTTTTCCGACCCAGAGGGTCGGGCAATTGAACCACTAAACTATTAAAAAATCGTAACTTTAAAGTATTGCTTAAAAAGGCTATTTTGTCGCGATGTTATCCTGTTACCGAGGTCATTTGCTTAAAGGAATGCTTTGAATTTCTTATCCGGGTGGTTTATGAAACAAGTCAAAAAATCTTGTAATCCGATGCCTCTTTTTGTCGGCTTAGTTGCCGTTTCATTGGTTTTGGCAACTAATATAAATACATCTCAGGCGCAATCCGACTTTAGCATAAACGTTTCAGCGCGTGTAATAAGCAATGTTGAACTGATTACCCTTCAACCTATCACCCCTTCTGATGCGGATGCCATTGACAATATTATAACCATTGATCCCACGAACAGTGCCAACGCGGGAAAAATGATGGCTATTGGCACGCCCAATTCAGAAGTGCAAATAACCTACATCAGGCAACTTGTAATGAGCAACTCCCAGACAGGGAATACTATTACGTTTAATTATTCCGTTGCAGGTAATAGTCTGGATGATCAAACCTCAGCCGAATTACTGAACCGCGATAACAGAAGTTTACAATTTAATAGCGACGGGCGATTCTATTTTTGGATTGGGGGCCATGTAGATATAACGGCCGCCGATCCCGGAAACTACGTGGGGGAATTTACCCTCGCCATTGAATATTTATAATTGATGAAGCTTATTAAATTTTCCATATCAATTTTGGTTCTGCTGTGCTGGTCGCCACAGGCCAGTGGACAAGAAATAAATTTTGGTGAATTTGGCAATTATACCCTCACCCTAGGTGAATTGAATGCCGGTGACCTCGATTTTGGGGTCGTTACAAGAAACGGAGGGGTATATTCGGTGGGCATTAACAACAGCAAAACTTTAACCATCACCGGGGTTAAATACCTGGATGTTATTATTGATGTAACAGCTCAAAACGAAATGTACCTGAATGGAAATCCCGCTAATGCCGGTGACGCCGCCAAAGCAATACCCTTTACACTGGAAGCGGCTTTTGCCAACAACGAAGGTACGCCCACCGTAGCACAATCCCGGTTTATAAATGTTACCGGCAATACCTTTTTACGGCAATTTCCAGTACTTAAACGTCAAAACCGCCCCCCGGGACCACCGCCTCCGCCCCCCACCAACGCTTTCGAGCAGTCTCAGGTTGAGGAAATAGCCTACCTGTATCTGTATGGATCTATTAATGTGGGCAACGTAGATGCCGGGAGCTATTCCAGCGATATTATCATAACGATTAACTATGACTGATAATAAACCACATACCGGCCATATAGCGGGAATGGCTATTTTTATGATAATGGGTTGCCTGCCTATTGTTTTATCAGCCCAATTTGTTCAGCTCAGGCTTGATATTAAACCCAAAACAACGGTAAATGCAAAGCAGATGTTGAATTTTGGTTCACTGCCCGTTAACTCAGGGACTACAACGATCAATCTGGGAGATCCCAATATGGGAATTTTTAACATGCGGGCCATCAAATACCAAACATTACTTATAAGTTACAAAAAACCATTCCAGCTTAATCATCGTAATACTGAAATTGAAGAGCACCTGCCCTTGCAGTTGGATATTGATTTGGGGTATTCTAACGACCGCTTTAATGATACAAGCACCTTGTCAGAAACATTACAGATGATAACTGTGAAAGAAAATAACGATAAAAGTTTCTGGAATATGCTCTACATGTTTTTATATGGCTCCGTTACGGTTGGCGATGTGCCCACCGGACGGTATACAAACGATGTTTTGATAAATATCCATTATCTGTGAATAAGCCTCTGCTCCAATCGCTTTAACCCTTTACATTAATAAAATCTAATTTTGTCCAAACCTAAAAAACCACTATTATAGCGCCAAGATATACTTCAATAACAAACACTTAATTGATTCTTTATGAAAAAACTTAATTTTATATTTACTGTTTTTGCCTTTGTAGCTCTTACAACGGGCAGCGCACTTGCTCAAACTACAATTGATGCCAGCGCAGAGGTTCAATCTAATTTGGTGGCCAGCCAGGAACAGGACTTAAACTTCGGAGTTGTACTACAAGACTTCACCGATGGCAATCCTACTATTGATCCCAAAAACGCTAACACTACTAACGTTGTAGATGACGCCAACGCCACCGTTGGTTTTGTGAAAGTTACCGGTACACAGGGCCAGGGCGTGGATGTTTCTACCGGGTCATCAGTTACTCTCACGGAGAGTAACTCGAGTGATGAAATGACCTTGACCCCGAATTACAATTATACCTATGATAACCTTTCATTAGCCGGCACTCCTGCAAATGCTGTGGAGGCTTCAAACGTTCAAGGCGGAAGCACCCTTAGTATGACGCTGGATGGCGGCACGGATACAGACGGTATAAACACTATTTTAATTGGTGGAAACCTTACCGAAACTAGTAGCGGTGCTCTGTCAACCGGTACTTATAATGGTACGGTAACCGTTAATGTTATCTATCAATAAGTTATTCGCCCCATTAAAATAAAAAAAGCTTCAGGGCGTTATGCTCTTGAAGCTTTTTTTTTATAGAGAGCATTTTTCTATATTTGCAACCACTCTCTTAATTAATACTTACACTATGGATCGTTTATATAAGAACCTGGCCGCCAAATGTTTTTCTGCATTCGCTTGTATTTTTTTACTTGGAACATTACAGGCGCAAGCGCAAGTCAGCATCTCACCCACCGCGCTTTTCTTTGACAGCCAAAACCCATTTTCTTCGCTCACGGTGAGCAACGGAGGCGAACAAGCACAAGAAATTTTTATAAGCCTCGGCTTTTCATTTCCTACTTCACAAAATGGTAATGTTTTAATCAGTGAAGATTCGTTACTGGCCGAAAAAAAATCGATTGCCTCAAATATTAACGTATTTCCCAAAAACTTTACCTTAGAACCGCAACAGCGTCAATTGGTTCGCTTTGTGCTTCAGCCTCCTCAAGGCATTGCAGACGGCGGGTATTGGGCCCGGGTAACGATCACCTCTAATCCTGTATCGCAGGCTATAGAAGATACCGATAACGCCGGTGGAGTTGGTACGCAAATAAATATTGTACTTAATCAGGTTATCAGCGCCCATTACCGAACTAATAACGCCCAAACAGCAGTAGAAGTTAATGCTATAAATTTCAATACACCTCAGGGAGGCGGGCCGGCAACGGTAGCCTTAAGCATGGAGCAGGTTGGAAACGCTCCTTTTGTGGGCTCCCTTTCTATGCAAATTAATGATGCATCAGGTGAAACGGTATATCAAACCAATGCCACTACGTCGGTATATACCACCATTACCCGCACCTTTCCCGTTGATACATCGGACTGGGAGCCGGGCACGTATATCGTAACGGGCCAATTGACCTCCCAACGTCGAGATATTGCTGCCGAAAGACTCCTCCAAATTCAACCACTTAGCTTTAACAAGCAGATTACAATTGAATGATTACCGGTCGAGCCTAAATTCTCTTCTGCTAAATTGTTTACTTACCGTTTTGCTGGGTTTATTGACTCTTCCCGGTTCATCTTTTGCACAAACAAATAACGGTGAGCCCACCGAGGTGTACCTCTCCTTTCAATATCGGGGGGTGCTTGGCGTGTATGTTACGGCATACTATAAAAATGATGAATTTTATCTGCCGGTAAACGAGATTTTTAATGCCTTAATGATTCAGCAGGACGTTGACAAAGGCGCACTGCGCATTTCCGGCAACTTTTTGGGGGATATACCATATTATTTCAATTTTCAACGCCCCACCCCCAATGCCAAAGCCGGCGATACCAATCTGGAGCTTCGTGCCAGTGATTTTTTAATAAAAGAAACAGGCTACTTTGTTCGCCCCGCTGTACTTGAATCGCTATTTGGTTTAAATTTCACGGTCAACTTTAGTAATCTTACCTTGAGTTTAGAAACCACCGATGAATTGCCGGTTTATGCCCAATATCAGCGGGAACAGAAACGGAAGAAACTGGACCGAAATCAGCTTCAGTATTCCCAAAACTATTACCCCCTTGCGTATGATAGAAGCTACGCAGCCCTGGATGGAGCATTTTTAGATTATAACGTTTCTGCTATATACAGTGGAGAGACCCAATTTTTAACCACAAGCAATGCCATTGGAGCTGAAATATTGGGGGGCGATGTGCAAGGCAATTTTTTTGGAGCCATCTCAGATGAGCAACAATCATTTACTACCAATAACCTGCGGTGGAGATACGTTCAACGAAATAATCCTTATTTCTCTACCGCCATAGCGGGGCAAACTTCATCCAAAGGAATTGGAAATCGCTCAATCACCGGAATTAAACTATCCAATAAACCGGTACAGCCCCGCAAGCTATTCGATAGGTACGTAATTGACGGGCAGACCACCCCGGAATCTGAAGTTGAACTATATTTGAATAACCGCTTGGTTGATTATCAGCAAACAGATATAGGAGGGAACTACCGCTTTGTCGTTCCCCTAACTTATGGAAGCACCGAGTACTCAGTGCGTATATTTACCCCTTCGGGGCGCTCTGTTGAGAGGAATACCCGCCTTCAAATCCCGTTTGAATACCTCCCCGCCGGAGCAGTTGATTATACGGCCAGCTTTGGTAAACTGGATAACCCCGTGTTGGGAACCAGCGAAGAAGGGTACCAGGCTGAAGCGACCGTTTCAACAGGGCTCACCAATTGGCTTACCGGTCAATTTGCGACTGAGTATTTGACTGAATTCCACAGTGGCGCTCCCTCTTTTACCGCCACACTAAACAGCCGACTTCTTTCTCGCTATTTGATAAGCGTTAGTGCAAACTCAGAAAATTTCTATCAATTAATGAGCAGTGTGGTATATAGCAACGGAGCAAGCTGGAATCTTTCGTATGATTACAATCCCGGTGATTCGCGGCTTTACAACATTGGTGGTAACGAACACCAAGCCCGGCTTAGCCTGTTTACTCCTTTTTCTGTCGGTAGTCTTCCGTTTAATATTCGGCTGCTTACTAACTTCCAAAAAAACGGCCCCGCAGAATCTGTTCGATACCGAACCGATCTCAGCACGCGCTTGGGACGCCTAAACGTACGTATGGGGTATCAGGATCAACAAATTACCCCATTATCACTCCAAACAACCCCTTCATCCTTGTTGACTAATTCGTATACTTATACCATTGGGCGTACGCCGGATACCCCGGGACTTTTTAGGGGGATGTTTATTCGGGGCCAGCTTTCATATTCACCGGGGTTAAAACAGATGGAAGAGATTGAGTTTCAGCTTTCAAAAGATTTAGACAGAACCAGGGCACGGCTTACTCTGGGGCACAATTTTCAGGCTGAATTCAATACCATTAGCTTAAATTTTACCGTTGATTTCAACAGCCTTCGCACCAGTACAACGGCTCGTTCGGCACGATCGCAATACACGGTAAATCAAAATTTTCGGGGGTCCATTTCTTACGACCCTAATGAAAATCAAGTGCTACTGGATAACAGACAACAAACGGGCCAATCCGGGGCTGCGGTCCGCCTATTTGTGGATAATAATAACGACGGGTCCTATCAGGAATCTATTGATGATCCTATCAACGATCCCGCCGTACGAATTGACCGTGCCGGCGGTAAGGTGGAAGTCAAAAATGGGATCAATTATATCAAGCAGCTTTTGCCTTATTACCGCTATAACATCGAAATCAATAAAAGTGCACTAAAAAATCCGCTTTTGGTACCCGAAGTGGGAAAATTTTCTTTTATAACCGATCCTAATCAATACAAACCCATTGAAATACCTTTTTACTTATCAGGGGTTATTTCCGGCCGTGTAGATCAGTTGCAGCAAGACAGCACGCTGCGCGCATTGAGCGGTGCCCGGCTATATTTGGAATCTAATTTTGATAAAGAAAACAGCCGAGAACCAATCAGCAAAGAATTGCGTACCTTTTCAGACGGTTCATTTTATACCTATGAAATACCGCCCGGAAAATATAATTTATTTGTAGATCCCAACCAGCTCGATTTTCTGGAAGCTATAGCCAAACCGGATACCATGCAGATTGAAATTGAAGCACTTTCGCAGGGTGACTTTAAACAAGGGTTGCAGTTTACACTTATTTCAAAACCAGATACTGTAGCCAGCGAACAGCCTATCACCACTATAAATAAAACAGATAAAGATACTACTGCTCTGTCTGTTAATGAGAAGGAAGCTTCATACTATCAAATTCAAATTGGCAGTTTTAAAACACGCTCAAAATCTCAAAAAGTTGCGCAGACTGTCACCGCTAAAACCAAATCTCCCTTTTCTCTGATATATAGCTCCAAAAATAAGTTGTTTGGCATACGCGGGCCAAATATCGATGACAGAAAATTGGCAATAGAAACAGCATACTCTTATAGCCAAAATAATTATCCCCGTGCGGCTCTGGTAATCTTGACTAAAGATTCAACCTTTAAAAGTAATGCTATACCAAAAATTACAGATGATACAGACTTCAGGTTTCAGCTGTATGTTGCTAAACATTCAAAACTTCACACGGGGCGTGTTGCAACACTTATTCAGGAATATCCCGGCCTAAGGCTCAATCAAACAGGAGAAGAGATGTTGATTATTGATAACATTCAACGCTGGAAACACCTGGAAAATCTTAAAAATGAACTCTCCCAAATACCTTCTGTTCAAAAAGTAATTAGGGTGATTGTGCAGGATAAATAACTCTGAGATAAGAAAATTATACCTGAATGAACATCCCCGAGTCATAGCCGGCGGCCCGATCTACGTAAAAATCGAGTAGCTCGGTCAGCTTGACCGAGTGGATAAACAGATCATACCGACTGATTAAGCAAATCGGCCTACAATGGGTTAGTCTTTTCCATCTCGTCCCTGACCCTCCGGTTGGGCACGCCAAATTTACGATTGATAGAGGGGACTTTATTCTTACGGGTTCTTAAATTTGCTATGCGTTTCAAGAATTTTGAAACGGCTTATAGAATTCCCCTCCCGGGAGGCTGTGAGAATATTCGTTCTCAAATAAAGCGATACTTAATTTTATTAAGAATGAAATTATAAGTATGACTCAAATCGCTTTCTGTCCCCCTTTGAAGGGGGTAAGGGGGATGGCTTTTATGAATTTGATAATAGATTTCGTGAGTAATTTAAGTCTAAGTTTTTTAATTTTCTATTTTCTCACAGCCTCCCAAGAGCGGGGTGGGTATGTAAATATCTTAAAACGAACTCACGCTCGTTTAGTATTACACCGCAGAGCATTGAAACAAAATAATTTTAGTTCTGGTACTCGTCGGGCAGGCTGCCCGACCTACAATAAACCCTATCCCACTATTCTCGCGCAAGTCTCCTGAATTGTGCACTCCAAACCATGCACGTTGATTCAGATTTCAATCTCGTGCCTGAACTCCGGTCGGGTACGCCAAATCTGAGACTTGAGGGGAGTCGGGCAGGATGCCCGACCTACAATAATCTTACAATAACATCCCCAGCGGATTTTGAAGCATGCTCTGTAATGTATTTAAAAACTGCGCGGCGGTTGCACCATCTACAATGCGATGATCGCTCGAGAGCGTTACTTTCATGCGCTTACCGGGCACTACTTCCCCGTCTCTCACAACCGGTTCATCACGAATAGCTCCCACCGCTAAAATACATGCATTGGGCGGGTTGATGATGGCGGTAAATTGCTCAATACCAAACATGCCCAAATTACTGATGGTAAACGTACTGCCTTCCATCTGTTCGGGCTGCAGCTCACGATTACGTGCCTGCTCGGCCAGCTCTTTACTTTCTGATGATATTTGCTGCAATCCTTTTTGATCTGTGTGTTCAATTACCGGGGTGATTAATCCCTCATCAATAGCCACGGCAAAAGCCACATTCACATCTCCGTGCTCAAGAATAGTGTCTTCCTGCCACGAGCTGTTTACCATCGGGTGCTGGCGAAGTGCTGCCGCACAGGCCTTCATGATAATGTCGTTGAAACTGATTTTGCCCTCAATCATTTCGTTAATCTGCTTGCGCGCCGCAAATAATTGCTCCACATCAATATCAATGGTCTCATAATAATGTGGGCTGTTGTATTTGCTTTCCGCCAGGCGACGGGCAATGGTTTTGCGCATTTGCGATACGCGGTGCTCTTGGTCCTCCCGCGTGCTTTCCACGTTTTCGGATGCAGGCTGAAAGTTTTCTATGTCTTTTTTAATAATGCGGCCTTCCGGTCCGGTACCCTGCACATTACTTAGCTCAATGCCCTGCTCTTCAGCCATTTTACGAGCCAGCGGCGATGCTTTTATGCGGTCATTTTCAGAACGTTTCTTGCCATTGGATGACTCTGGTTTTTTTAGTTTTCCGTCATCTTCTCCATCACCCTTATCCTCAGTCTGTTCCTTATCAGAACCTTCTTGCTTCTCGCTTTTTTCTTCTTGCTTCTCCTCTTGCTTACTTTCATCATCAGCTTCCTCCTCAACCTCATCCTCATCTTTTTCCTCTTCCTCAGCCTTACCCTCTTCCTCAACCTCAACCTGACTCTCACTCTCAGCCTCACCACCAGTTATATCGCTGATATCTTCGCCCTCTTCACCTATCACCGCCATAACTTTACCCAACGGTACGGCGTCCCCTTCATCTACTAAAATTTTAAGTATGGTGCCGGCGTCAAATACCTCAACCTCCATCGTTGCTTTATCGGTTTCCACCTCGGCTACAATATCACCGGATTCTACGGTATCTCCCTCTTGCACATTCCACTTGGCGATAACCCCTTCTTCCATGGTATCGCTTAACTTGGGCATTTCAACTTTTATGGCCATGACTTACTCTAATTTAAATTTAATGAAACAGTAGTACATTATAGTTTATCAAAACGCAAATATTTTACGGGTGATTAGGAAACTAAGATATTGGGAAACATAATAACCTAATTTCCTAATCACCAAGTAACTCAATTAATTTCTATACGTCACCGTTTTCACCGCATCAATCACTTCCTTGGGCCCGGGCAGCCACTCATCAAACAAATTTTTGGCAAACGGCGCGCTCGTATCCGGCAAGGTAACACGCTGCACCGGAGCATCAAGATAGTCAAAAGCCTCGCGCTGAATCAAATATCCCACCTCGGCAGCTAATCCGCCAAAGGGATGCGCTTCATCAACAATGACGCAGCGATTGGTTTTTTTAATTGATTTGATGATGGTTTCAATGTCCAGCGGCTTTACCGTGCGCGGGTCAATAATTTCAGCATCAATATCGTTCTCGCTCAATGTTTGAGCCGCCTGTTTTGCTACGTGATACATTTTGCCATGCGCTACCACCGTTACATCGCTGCCTTCGCGTTTCACTTTTGCCTTTCCAATAGGAATGGTAAAATCGTCTTCTTCCGGAACCTCTCCTTTCAGCCCATACATTTGCTCTGATTCCATAAAGAGCACCGGATTATCATCACGAATGGCCGATTTAAGCAATCCTTTGGCATCGGCCGGCTCAGAAACATATATCACCTTAAGCCCCGGGAAATGGGCGTACATGGAATCGTATGACACCGAATGCGTGGCACTAAGCTGACCTGCTGAGGCATTTGGCCCGCGAAATGTGATCGGAATTTTAATTTGTCCGCCGGTCATATACCGAATTTTTGAGGCGTGATTAATGATCTGGTCAGCGGCCAGCAACGCAAAGTTGAACGTCATAAACTCAACGATGGGGCGCAAACCATTCATGGCAGCACCTACGCCGATGCCTGCAAATCCCAGCTCGGCGATGGGGGTGTCGATCATCCGTTTGGGTCCGTATTTATCGAGCAGCCCTTCGGTTACTTTATAGGCGCCATTGTATTCGGCTACCTCCTCACCCATTACAAAAATGTCTTCATCGGCGGCCATTTCTTCATCAATAGCGGCTCTTAATGCTTCCCTGAACTGTAATTCGGCCATCTTCTCTGTTTCTAAATTAGTTAGTGAAAATAAATATTCTTTCTTTTTCCGAAATCTGAACTTTAAAAAAGGAAGTTTGAAATTAGATACTGGATATTGGAAAAAACCTCAATCATCCAATTTCCATCTTCCAATCTCTAACTTCCAGCTTCTGATCTCTAATCTCCAACTTCCAACCTCTAACATCCAACTTCTACGTGTGGAACGGATAGTCGTCTTCCACGAACACATCTTTATACAGGTGTTCTTTATCCGGGAAGTCACTTTCTTCGGCAAACTCGATGGCCTCCATCACTTCATCTTCCACCTCATCTTCGATGTTTTCAATATCCTCTTCTTCGCAAATATCTTCATCCAGCAAGTATTCTTTGTGCTGCTCAATGGGGTCTAATTTTTGATATTTTTCAAGTTCTTCTTTGGAGCGATACTTCATGGGATCAGACATAGAGTGTCCGCGGTAGCGATAGGTTCGAATTTCCAACAGCCACGGTTCCGAATTTTTACGCACATCCTCGGCTACTTCCTTCATCTTATCATAGACAGTAAAGAAATCCATGCCGTTGATGACGTCACTTTTCATTCCATAGGCCTTGGCACGGTCCACCAATTCGCCCACTGAGTGGCGGTGCACGGCCGTTCCCATGGCGTAACCATTATTTTCGATGGCAAAAATGCAGGGTAGCCCCCAGTTTTGAGCCATATTCATGGTCTCGTGGAAAGCGCCCTGATCAACGGCGCCGTCGCCCAGAAAACAAGCCGTAACGCGGTCATTCTGCTTGTACTTGTTGGCCAGCGCTATACCGCCGCCGATAGGAATATGCCCGCCCACAATGCCATAGCCACCCCAAAAATGATTTTCCACTTTTGCAAAGTGCATGGAGCCGCCTTTCCCTTTTGAACAGCCGGTTACCTTTCCGTAGAGCTCGGCCATGCCTTCTTTGGGTGAAATACCGCGCGCCAGCCCCCAGCCATGATCGCGATAGGCCGTAATGATATCGTCGTCATCATTAAGTGCATAAATAGTACCCGTGGAAATGGCCTCCTGCCCCATGAAAAGGTGCAGAAATCCGCCGAATTTTCCTTTTTGATACATCTGCATGGCACGCTCTTCAAAACGCCGCTGCAAGTACATCAGCCGAAAAATATCAATCAGATCCTGTTCTGAAAATCCTAATGTCTTATGCTTTTTATTGGTCGTACCCGGCAGATCGGTGCTTCGTTCTATCTTGCCGTCATTCCGGATACCGGTTCCGGAGGGTGTAAATGTAATTTCTTTTTCTTTCTGTTTTTTAGCCATGATTGTTACTGAGTATCAATGCAAATAATTCTAATGTCGAATGGTATACTACGTTACGTTTGGAGCCTGAAAATATACCTAAAATAATGCAAGAAAACAGCCACCCGTTTCAAGGGGTTTCTTTTAGAGGGTTTGAAATACCCACCTGACTCTGATCTGTCATTGCGAGCCTGCGAAGCAATCTCCACTTCCATAATTTAAGTGGGGGATTGCCGCACTACGTTCGCAATGACAGTAAGTATTTCAAAGCCCTCTATTGTTGTGCCGCCATTTGCTCATTGATAAAATTTGCTGCATCACTTAGCACCTCATCCAGCTTTTCGGGCTTGCTTCCGCCGGCTGTTGCAAGGCCTGGCTGACCGCCTCCTCCTCCGCCCAGCAGTTGGCCGAGTTTACCTACTAAATCACCGGCTTTCAGGTTTTTATTCTCGACAAGATCTTTAGTGACGGCCGCAGCAAGATAAGCCTTACCATTTTCTTCATCTTTGGCTCCTAATATTGTGACAGTGCCCTTCGGGTTTCGTTCCAGCGATTCATAGCCCAGCTGTTTGAGGAGATCCATATCTGCATTTTCGATTTCGCCTTTTATAAGCAGGATACCCCCACGAATTTCCTCTGACTGGCTAATCAACCGATCGAGAGCTGACGAACCCTGCTGCCGCTGCAACTGTTCTTTTTCTTTCTCCAAGTTTCTTTGTTCATCAAGCAGTTTTTGGATCGTCTCGGCAGGGTTCTCATTGGACCCAATTTTATCTTTGATCGCGTTAATCGTCCATTTTTCATCACGCAAGAGACTATCTGCCGCCTGCCCCACCACGGCTTCAATGCGCCGCACGCCGGCCGCCGCCGATGACTCATTGAGAAGACGAAAATAGCCCAGTTCGCCGGTGGCCTGCACATGCGTGCCACCGCAAAGTTCAACCGAGTAATCCGAATCAAAGGTAATAATGCGTACCTCATCCCCATATTTTTCGCCAAAAAGCATCATGGCCCCGCGTTCTTTTGCCTCTTCAATGGGTACGTTTCGTTCCTCGTTTTGACTGATATTTCGTTGAATACGCGCATTTACCATTTGTTCAATTTCATCCAGCTGATCATCGCTTAATTGCTCGTAGTGAGAAAAATCAAATCGCAGGTGATGATCATCCACCAGCGAGCCTTTTTGCGTCACATGATCGCCCAGCGTTTCACGCAAAGCAGCATGCACCATATGTGTAGCCGTGTGATGCTTCATTATTTCGCGGCGGCGTTCTACGTCAATTTCGGCTTGCCATTCGCCTGATAAATCTTCGGGCAGCTCATCAACATAATGCACAAAACCTTTGTCGCTTTTTTGCACATCCACCACCTTCATGGATATTTCTCCGTTCGAAATATAACCGGTATCAGCTACCTGACCGCCGCTTTCTGCATAAAACGGTGTTTTTTCTAACAGCAGTGATGGCCGCTCCTCTCCTTTGCGATACGCAATAATTTGGGTGGAAGTACTCCATTCATTGTAACCCACAAAGGTTGATCCAAGAGTTTCATCAACCGTAACCCATTCATGCTTTGCTAATTGATCAACCTTGAATTTACCCGCTGCGCGCGCCCGCTCCTTCTGTTTTTTCATTTCCGATTGGAATCCTTTCAGATCAACCTTGAGATCACGTTCACGGGCCATCAATTGGGTAAGATCAATCGGAAACCCGTAGGTGTCATGCAGCTTGAAAGCAGCTTTACCCGGTATGATATCTTTGCCTTGGGCCATTTCGTTGAATAATTCGATGCCCTGACCCAGCGTATTCAGGAAGCTTTTCTCTTCTGCTTTTATAACGTTCATTACATACTCCTGCTGATCGGCCAATACCGGAAATACATCTTTAAATTGTTCAGCCAAAACAGGTACTATTTTATGGAAAAAAGGTTTTTTTAAATCCAGTTTATCCCATCCGTAGCGTACCGCCCGGCGCAGAATGCGGCGCACCACGTATCCGCGGCCGTCATTATCCGGTGAGGCCCCGTCAGCTATAGAAAAACTCACCGCTCGGATATGGTCAGCAATGACCTGCATGGCGATGTCGGTTTCGGGATATTGTTTATAAGGGATGCCGGCAAACTCCGCTATTTTATCAAGCAGCGGGGTGAAAAGGTCGGTATCATAATTCGAATCTTTCTGCTGTAATACCGCGCACATGCGTTCAAACCCCATGCCGGTATCAACGTGCTGTGCGGGGAGTTTTTCAAGTTCGCCATTGGGCTGACGATTAAACTGAATGAATACCAGGTTCCAGACTTCCATCACCTTGGGGTGATCTTTATTCACCAGCTCCGCGCCCGGCGTCTTTTTGCGTTCTTCATCACTGCGCAGGTCAATATGCACTTCCGAACACGGCCCACAAGGGCCGGTATCGCCCATTTCCCAAAAATTATCTTTTTTATTGCCCTCCAGAATGTGATCGGGGTTTATATCCGTCTCTGATTTCCAAAACGTTCGGGCTTCATTATCAACCGGCAGCCCGTCTTGCTCATCCCCTTCAAAAATAGTGGCGTACAATCGGTCGGCGTCCAGCTCCCATTTCTCAATCAGTAATTCCCAGGCCCAACGGATGGCTTCCTGCTTAAAATAATCGCCAAACGACCAGTTACCCAGCATTTCAAAAAAGGTATGATGATAGGTATCTCTCCCCACTTCTTCGAGGTCGTTATGTTTGCCACTCACACGAATGCAGCGCTGCGTATCTACCGCACGATTCCAGGTTTTGCCCTTACTGTTCACCCCTTCCTGCTCACCGATAAAGATGGGCTTAAATTGATTCATACCCGCGTTGGTAAATAAGAGCGTAGCATCTCCGCGCGGTACGAGCGGTGCACTTTTTACCACGGCATGTTCTTTTTCTTCAAAAAATTGGATGAAATCCCGGCGTATTTGGGCTGCACTTTTTGACTTCATTAATTATTCGCTTGTAGTTAACCATTAATCGCAAGACTTCGAAAATACAAAAAAACGATTGGAACTCACCTGCTAAATAATGATTCATTTACGAGAAGGCTTTGCACCGAAGGTATGCCGTTGCTACAAAACCCTAAAATCCCAGTCAGTCATCTCGACCCAGCATGCGCCGGCCGGCTTCGTATGGCAGGCACAGGGAGAAATCTTTGTTTTGCGCGTTAAAACAGCAAAAATATTTCAAAACATAGATTTTGCCGAAGGCATCCTTTTGGGTCTCTCCCGACAGCCGTCTGTTAGACTTACAATTTGTTGCGAATAGTAAAAAACTTGTCATTTTTAAAATACCAGCCGACCGCAGACAGGCTAACCGATGGTGCGGAGAGGACTTGTAAATTACTTTATAAAACTCTAAGAATAGAACTCATAATTTTAAGCAAAGTACGAACAAATTCTCCTCTAAAAAGAGAGGTGGGCTCCGCGGGTTTTCGCGGAGGTCGGAGTGTGTTTCGCTCCACGGCGGATGCAAAGGGTAAATTGCACGGGCCGATTACGTAAATCAGTCTACATTTTTTTTGTCTTTTTTTACTATCTTACCCACCCCAACGGCTGTCTGGGCCGAAATGGCACCGGGGTTTTTAAAGGCCTCTACGAATAAAAAATATCGAAATATTTTTTTTTATATTTACATTACTGGCTATAAAAATCATCGGAGAATCCAACGATCTTTAAGGTGCAACAATAATTATTAATATCATTTATGGAAGCAAAAAAAAGAAAGATTTCTTCTTCGATGCACGTAGTGCGCAACAAAGAAGGAATATCTTATATAAGTGTGCGCGAGAAAATTTTTCAGTCTCAGTACGAATCTCATTCTTCATCAGAAAAAACCGGTCCTGAAGTTGGCCTTTTCTTTCATGAATTGAAAGATGAAGCCTCTTTTTCCCAACGAATGTTGGGATATATAATGGCAACAGTAGGCTTGCTAATATTAGCTGTTCTATATCTCTTTATTGCAGCCGGTATTAAACTTTCTTCACGCGGCCCCGTATTGCAACGAATTAAAGCTGTGGGCCAATCAGGACACATTTTTACCTATCTTCAATTTAGAACTAATCACAATCCCGAAAACAGCAACCCTCAAAAAGCGTTTGCTTTTGGACGATTACTGGAGACTACAGGATTAAAAAAATGGCCCGGCTTTCTGTCTATTTTACAGGGTGATATAAATTTTGTTGGACCTACGATTTATTCTCAAGAAAAAAGTAAATACTGGAACAGCTTTTTTAGTGAATTTTATAAACGCCATGCCGTAAAACCGGGCTTTGTACCCATTAAAAAAACTAACAAAAGAAAAATTGAAAAATCTGTTATTGAGGATCAACTACGTAAAGAATTGAAATATGTATTATCACCTTCATTAAGAAATGATGTTAAAGTTTTGAGCGGTAATTTTTGATAATGTTTTAAACGACCGCCATTCAAGCTATCTTCAGCCACATGAAATGATTTCCGCAATCTTTAGTTGAAGACATGCTAACGTCTTTTTTTACTACCGTAAAAACCCTGGGCCAAAAAACATTTAAGAGCGCTTCTAACCATAATATTGCTTTACATGGGGCGGCCATTGCCTTCTACACTATTTTTTCAATCGCTCCGCTTATCATCCTCATATTAGCACTCATTAGCCTTATTCTGGGTGAGCAGCAAACCATGCAGGTATTTACCAGCTATCTGCAACAGCTTTTCGGGGCTGATATTGCTTCTACGTTGATTGAATCAGCAAATGAATCAAGAAGCAAAAGTACCGGTATTATAGCTTCCATCGTTGTAACCGGACTTTTGCTTTTTGGGGCAACTACGGTCATCTCTCAGCTGAAAAGTTCGTTAAATACAATTTGGGAAATTGTTCCGCCCGAGACGAATTCTATCACCCAGTTTTTTCTTAACCGTTTTATATCGCTGGTGGTAATATTTATGCTGACCGGGCTTTTCATTACATCGCTGCTTTTGGAAGGAGGCATTACTTTTTTTACAGAATTATTGCTGCCCTATCTGCCGGATATCTTCCTGCCGTCTTTAAAAATGGCCTCTTACCTGTTTTCAGTATTGGTAACTATTGTATTCTTTACGCTCATATTTAGAATATTGCCCGATATAAATGCCCGTTGGAAAGATATATTTGTGGGGGCTGTTGTAACCACTATTTTATTTTTGATCGGTAAATATATAATCGGTTTTTATCTGGGCAGCACATCAATACAAACCAGCTATAAAGCAGCCGGATCATTTATTATTTTCCTCATCTGGGTTTACTATAATGTCCAGATTGTGCTTTTGGGTGCTGAATTTACCAACATTTATGCCCGCAGCTTCGGTAAGGATATCAAAGAAGTTAAAACGATAAAATCTTTTCGCTAATACACTTCTACAAATGTGCGCGCGGAAGGTTTTACGTTACGGCGGAGGTCATTTTCGTCCCACTCGTCGGGTTTTTTATCCCGGGCATCTTTTCGAATATCGAGATATTCTTCCAGCCCTTTATTTGCCAGCGAACGATAAATACCGCTTTCCATTCCCTTGAGGCCGCAGATGTAAAGTAGGGAGTTCTCTTTTTCTAAAATTGGGTCTACCAGTTCTGCATCATCCCAAAGACAGGTTTGTACGTACTTTTTGGATCCGTCAGAGCGGCGGTCTTCCCTGGAAATGTAGGGCATATAATGCACGTTGGAATGTTCGGCCGCAATTTTTTCAAAGTAGTCTGCATATAACAAATCGGTGCGGTAAGCGCAGCCAAAAACCAGTACAATTTCATTTTCAATATCTGCCTCAAGCAATTCCATTATCATCCCGCGGTAGGGAGCAATGCCGGTTCCGGTGGCAAAAAATATGTAATTGTAGTCGGTTGCGGCCTCGGGCAACAAAAATCGACGTCCGCTTGGGCCGGTTAGTTTCACTTTATCTCCGGGCTCCAAATCAGCCAGATAATTTGAACAGACGCCCAGATAAAGCGAATTATCATCCCATTCTTCAATGGTCCGCTTTACCGTGGTGGATACCAAATTTGACTTTCCATGTTCCCCTTTTGAGGGAGATGAAACCGAATAGAGCCGTAGCTTATAGGATCTTCCGCGTTCATTTTCGCCGGGCGGCAAAATGCCAATAGACTGCCCCACCTGAATGTGGCCTTCGAGGTCGGTACCCGACAAATCAAAGGTCATATGGCGCACAAAATTGGGGCTGCTTTCTTTGGAACATACAAAATTCTCTACTACCGGTACTTCCACCGGATCTTTGGGAGTACGAATGTTTAATTCAACTTCGGGTAGTGTTATTTCTAACATGAAGTACGCGAGAAATGTAATTTAATGTTGGCTTTTAAAACGGCATTGCCCACAGGGCTCCCGCGGAGAAAGTGTAAAGGTTCAGGCATAAATACAAGTGATTTCCCAATTTTAATCAACACCGGTTGAATAAAAAAACCCATCCCGGAAGGAACCAAAATGGGCTGAAATATATACGTTTACGCATTGTGCGGTTGAAACAAGGAAAACACCTGGCAGCGTTTCGGTGGTTTTTCCAAAACCTGTCAGCGTGTGAAATCAACGCAGTCAGGTCTTAGGACTCTAACAGCTTGTCCGAAGGACTCCTTTGGAGATTTAGTGGTTAACCGCATAACGGCTTAAGTTTATAATTTTCTACAGGCTTTTAAGCTTTTTTATAACTTCGTCTCTGGTTTTGCCCAGCTTTTCTTGCAGCCGGCCAAGAAGCTGATCTTCTTTACCCTCGATGTAACGAAGATCGTCATCGGTAAGCTTGCTATACTGTTCTTTAAGCTTGCCCTTTATTTTATTCCAGTTGCCTTTAATCTGTAGCTTGTCCATAATAATCCGTAGTTAGATTGAAATATTTCTTACAAATATAATACAAGCCCCAGTCGGAATCCGTTCCCATTAAAATCGGTGTTCTCCAGGCTTTCTTCATTCGCATTGGGGTTTAAGAACCGGAAGCGATAATCGGCATTTAATGCTACATTATCTTTAAAAGAAATTTTGAACTCCGGCCCCAAATGATAACCGATATTAAATGTATTTTCAATTTCCGTTTCTCCAGCTATACCTTCAGTATCGAAAATATTGTGATAAGCGCCCAAACCTGCAACGCCGTATGGTGAGAAGCTGTCGGTAACGGGCAAAAACACAAGTGCAGATAGTGTGACGGGAACCGAACTAACCTCAAAGGCCTCTGTAAGACAATCCAACAAGCAAAACCTTACACTATATATAGTCAAGTCATCCCGCAGATCCATGCGGGATCTTGTGGAGGCGGGTAGCGTTGGTCTGGGTACAAAATAGATTGGGGGGATCTCAGTCATGCAAGATCCTGCATCGCGGTGCAGGATGACTTTGTAATTTAAATTTCTATTCTAACCATCATCCTTTAGCCTCCTTTCCAATCCGTGGGGGTATTGCTGTGCGGAATGACTAACTGCGATTTATTCTATAACCTTAATCCCTCAAAGCCTTGGTGCAACCCCTACTCATTACACTTATTCCAGGGATATAAAGTTGATAGCTTTTTTAAGAGGCTAAATCAAAAGAATCGGAAAGCTGGTGCTGGGTGATAGGCTTAATCAGAAAGTCGATATAATTGGTGCTTTCTACTTTATTTTTGTATTTCTGATCGGTATTACCGGTAATATAAATTACTTGAATATCCAGTTCGCGCTGTATTTTTGATATGGCATCAACACCGTCCATTTCTCCCTGTAAACGTATATCCATTAATATTAGGTCGGGCTTGGTTTCATGGGCCTGCTCGATGGCTTTTTCTCCTTTGGCCGTTTTCCCCACCACCGTATGCCCCATGCGTTTTACCATTTGCTCAATCATTAACGCAATAATCATCTCATCTTCAACTACTAGAACATCCATGAAATTTAATCCTTCAATTTGATCCACAATTATAACCTATAACTATTCTTTAATAGTTAAGAACAGAAAGAACTACTTTGTTACAAAATAGTTTAAATTAATTAACGATGTTAACTCCCAAATAGTCTATCTCTCCAAAAAATTAGTACTTGAATGATTAAAGTTTATGTTTTCTTATCGAAATCTATTTTATTGTAAGTGTGATAGACAAAAAAGTTACAAACAATTGAAGTGCTGCAAACAGTATGAACTCATTCTTAAAGGTTTTTGAAATACCATACGATGTCATTCCGAGGAGTGGAGCGACGAGGAATCTCAAACGTGACAATCACCCATATTCTTCTAAAGGGCAATAAACAGAATAAAATTTGAGATCCCTCTTTCTCTCCCGACACCTGTCGGGATCGGGATGACATGGGATTTTGAAAAGGTACCTCTTACATAAACTTTTCAAGCTCAATGATGAGCTTATAAAATAGATAACAACCAATGATTGATTCTGAAATTTTAACGTGGATTTTCTTGGGGGGCGGCCTGTTTTTAGTACTTCTGGAAACATTTATTCCCGGCGGCGTGTCCTTCTTTTTGGGCCTAAGCGGAGTGTTTGTAGGTATTCTTCGGTATTTGGGCTTGGTGCTCAATCCCGGACTGTCGATTGCAATTTGGCTTGTCAGCTCCGTAGCGCTGGTGCTTGCGTTTAGGCCCCTGCTAAAAAAATACTGGGGCGGAGACAGCTCTTTCAAACTGGCTGATGAAGACTTCGAAGCCATGGATCAAATTGTAAACGTGACCGAGCCTGTAAACGATATTGATGATTCCGGACGTATTCATTATCAAGGAATTTCCTGGAAGGCCCGTTCTGAAGAAGGGACGATTCCTGCCGACACAAAAGCAAAAATTAAATATCGTGATAATTTAACATGGGTGATTGAATCGGTGGATGACATTGATGAACCTATTAAAATGAAATCACGATAACTGCATTTAATTTGAATCTTTTTGCTACGAGTTTCGAATAACCAACACATCGTCACATCCGTTGCCTCAAGCCGCCGGATATGGGATTTGGCAACGTAAATTTAAATCTGTACTTATGTGGACATTGTTACTCATTTTAATTCTCCTTGGTATCTTTATTGTCGTTAAAGTATTTATCATTGTAGAAATGCGCGAAGAGGTGATTAAAGAACGCCTGGGCAAATATACCGAGACGCTTAATCCTGGTTTTCATTTCCTCATCCCCTTTGTTGATCAGCCCGCCTACCGCCAGGAAATGCGCGAGCAGGTCATTGATGTGCCCAGCCAAACCTGCATCACCAAAGACAATATTGAGGTGGAAGTGGATGGGCTGGTATATGTTAAAGTGATGGACGCCTATAAAGCCAGTTACGGCATTGGCGACTATCAATTAGCGTCTATTAATATGGCCCAGACAACCATGCGGAGTGAAATTGGGAAAATTACCCTGGACGATACCTTTTCGGAGCGTGAAAAAATGAATGAAAACATCGTCCGCGAGATTGATGTTGCATCCGACCCTTGGGGCATAAAAGTAATGCGGTATGAAATCAGAAATATCCGTCCATCTGATAATCTAATCAACACCATGGAGAAGCAGATGGAGGCCGAGCGGGCCAAACGCGCCGAAATTACTGAATCAACCGGAACGCGCGACTACAAGAAAAATGAATCGAAAGGGGATCGGCAAGCCGCTATTTTACGCTCTGAGGCCAATCGCCAGAAACGCATCAATGAAGCCACAGGAAAAGCGCAGGAAATTGAACTGGTTGCTACAGCTACCGCTGGCGGGCTGCGCCGTGTATCAAAGGCGATTGCAAAACCCGGCGGCGATTTAGCGGTAAAAACAAAGCTCATTGAACAATTTATCAACCAGCTGGGTAACGTAATGGATAATGCCAATATATCGGTGCTGCCTACCGAAACGGCGAATCTTAAAACATTTTTCGAGGGCGTTGGCAAGGTGAGCGATAACACCCCGCAACAATCCAGTCAATCTTCAAACCCTACGGGAGGCTCCCAATGATTATCAATACCATCAGTCAGGTTTTACTTGGACTTTTAACCATTTACGTAGCCTACAAATTTATTCAGTCTATACAATTGGTGCCCCAGCAAAAGGCCTATATTGTAGAGCGACTGGGTAATTATCATAAAACACTGGAGCCCGGTTTCCACGCGCTTGTACCTTTTTTCGACCGCGTGAAATACCGCCAGGATTTGCGCGAACAAACTATTGAGGTTCAACCGCAGGAATGTTTTACCATTGATAATGTTAAGGTTGAAGTGGACGGAGTGATTTACCTGACCGTAACCGATCCGGTAAATGCCAGTTACGGCATCACCAACTACCGCTTTGCGGCCGTACAACTTGCGCAAACCACCACCCGGTCTATTATAGGGCGCATGAACCTTGACGATACATTTGAAGACCGGGCTATTATTAACAAAGAAGTCGTAAAAGTGCTCTCAGAGATGGAACAGTCTTGGGGTATTCGGGTGCTGCGGTATGAGATTAAAAATATTGTGACGCCGCACACCATCCAGAAAGCCATGGAGCGGCAGATGACTGCTGAACGCAATCGCCGCGCCACTATAGCCAATTCAGAAGGTATTATGCAATCTACGATTAATGATGCTGAAGGTACCAAATCGGAAATCATTAACCGATCGGAAGGTGAGATGCAGCGCCGTATTAATGAGGCCGAAGGGGTAGCCCAGGAAATTGAAGCACTGGCTGAAGCTACGGCCGTTTCAATTGAAGAAATTGCCGATGCCTTATCATCAGAAAAGGGCAAAGAAGCCATGCAGATGCGGCTGGCCGAGAAATATATCAACCAGCTTTCGAAGCTGGCCCGCAGCCAAAATGATGTCATCATTCCAAACGATATCACCGATTACGATCAAATTATGAAGGGCTTATCGCTCGATAAAATTTCGATTATCCCGGAGAAAGAGCCCCCCAATAAAAGCTGATTTAAATTCTGCGCCCGTTTCCTTTTAATGCCACCGCTTCTATCTCAACCAGCATATCAGGGTCGATAAGGCAGCTTACTTCCACCATGGAAGTGGCGGGCCGAATCGCTCCAAAAAATTCACCGTGTGCTTTGCCGACGGCTTCCCAGTCATCCATATTAGTCACATAGATGCGGGTTCGAACGACATCGGTTAATTTCGCGCCGGCATTTTGCAACGCTGTTTCTATATTTTTGATGGTTTGAATAGTCTGGGCATACGCATCATCCCCTGTCACATTGCCATTTTCGTCGGTTGCTGTAGTGCCGGAAACATAAACGTGATTCCCTGACCTTACCGCTCTTGAATAGCCGACAATCGGTTCCCATTTTGTGCCTGAAGAGATATTTTTTCGCATCATACATGATAAAATTTAAGAACGAAGTGATTATTGCATTCTTTCCCAGCCCGGAACAGTCAGCCTTAACGCAAAACAGTAGAACAGAAAAAAAGCACCAATTACGTTGTTAAGAATGAAACTCCACATACCGCTTGCCTGCCCAAGGTTAATAACAAGTGCCGGCCCGATAACGGCCAAAACCAATACAATAATCCACCCGGTTCGCTTTTGCTGATATAACACGTAGAGCAGAAATGGAATAAATATAAACGCCACGGCCGCAAATATGTAGAGCGCCAACTTGTAGAAAAAACTCAGCAGAAAAAGCACACCGGCTGAAAGTTCAAAATTCAACCACCGCTGCAGTCGATCAAGATTGGCCTCGGCGCTTGTTTCAACATTCATATCATTCCTCTAATTTATCCACTGGGTAACATGGACTGCACATCAAACTGCCCCCAGTACCAGATGATGAATCCAAATAGTATCAAAAGAGAAAGCCATATTCCGATAGCTATGCGATAGGCTTTTTTTGCCTTTTTTTCTTCCATCCATTCCCGCGGGCGTACGCCCTGAACAAGAAAGGTGGCTATTCCTGCCAGGTTGATGCAAATAAGATTTGTGAAAGTTAATATTCCGGCCCCTATGGCAAGCTGCATATATCCCGCACCCAGCAGCAATCCAACCGCAACCAGCGGCGGCAGCAATGCTACGGCAACCATCACCCCTACAATAGTTGCGGGCACCCCGCGCGTAAATGCCAGCACACCGGCACTCCCCGCTGCAAGCGCAATGATAATATGCTTTAAATTAACCATCGTTCGGGTTATCAGCTGTTCTGATCCCGGATCAACCGTAAAAATGAGTCCCATCAGAAAAGCAACGCTCAGCGAAGCAAAAAGGCCGGCCGCATTCGCTTTTAGTGAGCGCCACCCAAGCTCTAAATCACCCAGCGTTGAGGCAAGCGCCTGCGACACATTGGGCGCCAGCAGCGGGGCAATGACCATGGCCCCAATAATGGTGGCCACATCATCCATTATCAACCCAACGCCTGCCACCAACGTGGAAAGAACAACCATGGCCAAATATACCGGCGTTAATTCCGAGCCGTCGGTTACATCGGCATAGAGTTCTTCGCGACTTACGCGTCCGGGTCCCTGGGCTTCATCCTGCTCGGCCCCTTCGGCTTCTTCAGGATCGGGCTGAGGAACGGTAGCTTCTACATCAAAAATAAGAATGCGGAAGCCGTCAACATCTTCAAATTTATCGCTCAGCGTATCTGTTATCGATTCCGTTAAATCGAAGTCCAGCAATATGCGCAGTACCGCACAGTCATCTTCATAGTCATCAGTCCAAATGCCCACAATATTTTCATCTTCCAGTATTTTGCGGGCTTCTTTGGCTGTATCGGGCGGAGCAATGAGCTCCATCATGCGTAAATTCATAAAATGTGTACCATCAATTTTTATTTTGTAAAGAGTACAAAGGATCAGGCAAATAAAAAAATACCCCGCTTAAATAGAACATGGGCACCTGATATTGAATCTCAAAGAAAATGAGCGGATTAAGATTTTTTTTGCGCAGGTATAAAGTAGGAACGATCATGAACACATTTTCATCAATAATGAGCAAATCAATAACTAACCATACTACTATGAAAAAAATACTCACTATACCATGCATGATACTGGCTTTAATATTGACCACCGGTTTTACAGGCAGTCAATCGCTTAATGAAGATGAAACCAATATAGAGGCGGCGAACGCTTCATTCACTGTTAAATATTCCCCAAGTTTTGCCGACCGATTGTCGAGCGGCGACAAACCGATGGAGATTAAAACGCTGGTGCGGACCCTCGGCGAAAATGGAATGCTGCTGTACAAAGGAAAAGAGACTGCAGAAGTACAAATTATTATATTTGTAACAGACCCGGATAATATGACCAAAAAACGAGTAACCTCCCGGCCGTTCAAGCTAAAACCGGGCAAGCACCGCATGGGACGTTATTTCCCGACGAGAAATCTGATGTCTGTTTTGACCAGGATGTTTCCAGATGCTAACTTCTTCCCCGATTCGGCTTTCTTTCCGGATTCCGCGTTCTTCCCCAGTGATACTTTTTTTCCAAGTGATATATTCTTCCCTGATTCTACCTTTTCGCGCATGGAAAAAGGGCAAGCGGGTATTGCTGTAGCGCTGGTACCTGTTGAGAAAGAAGTAATAAAAGAATCAGATATAGGTGCTTCTGCATTTTACTTTAACAAAAAGGGCGATGATAAAAGCAAGTATGAGTAACATGCTTTACCAAACTTTCAAAGTTTAGTAAAGCTCATCCTATCCATTAGCAGAGGTCAGGCACTTTTTATACCCACCCCAACCCCTCCCTATCCGCCAGCCGGCGGACAAGGAGGGGCTTTTTTTATTTTTTTCTCGTGCCTAACCTCAGGTTGGGCACGAATAATGTAGCTACCAATGTCGCTCCACACCGGCCTGCCCTACAAAACCATGCCTGCGCTTAAAGCTTTGGCAGATTAACACCTTGGTGTAGTTGGGGGGTGCAGATCGAGATAAAACTACCAAAATCTAATTTGTCAACTCCGTTTGCTGTCTTATCTTTAGGTAACAATTTCAAAACCAATTTTTATATCTATGGCAAGCCCAACCAAAGGACGATCAAAACTTTTAAAGTACGCCGGACTTTTAACACTGCTAATAATCATTATTGCCGCCTTCTCCGATTGGATTGTGGAATGGCTCTGGCTCGACAGTCTCGGCTATTCACAAGTTTTCTGGACTATTAAAGGAACCCAATTTCTGCTTTTTTTTGCAGCCCTTGTTGTGTCACTACTCTTTGTGCTGACCAACATGTACTTCCTAAGCAAGCGGCTGCCCCATTTCAATTTGAACCTCGGGCGTACCCCTTTTGGTGAAGTAAACCTCAAGCAATTCAACCGTAAGCAGATTCGCACCTTCTTGTATAGTGTCGGGACATTATTGAGCCTGTTTTTTTCCTTTGCATTTTTCATGCGCTGGGATTCATATTTCCGTTTCCATTGGAATGAAACATTCGGACAGCTTGACCCTATTTTTAACAACGATATTGGGTTTTATCTCTTTCGCCTGCCCTTTATTGAAACGGTGCAAAACAGCCTTATTGGCTTGGTCTTTTTTGTTACGCTCGTGCTCGTGGTCTTTTATTTAGCGGCCGGTGCCATAAGTGTACAACCCGGCAAAAATACCCCTTCCGTAAACCTGCCTGCAGCCGTACGCAAACATCTGAGCATTAATCTTGGTCTGTGGCTGCTACTTTTGGCCTGGGGCTACTATCTGGGCCGCTACCGTTTGCTTTATGATTCGTCCGGGGTGGTCGTCGGTGCCGGTTATACCGATGTTCACGTACTTTTACCGGTGCTTTGGGTGATGTTCGGCCTCTGCCTGCTGCTGGCATTTATCGCTTTTTTCCAATTTTTCCGGTCGCGCATTAGCTGGCTTATTAAAGGAGCATTAACCATTCTGGCTGTGGGCATTGTGGGACAAATACTGCTGCCGCCCGCCATCCAAAAGTTTTCGGTTGAACCCAATGAACTTGAACTGGAGACCCCCTACATCAAGCATGATATTGCTCAAACCCGGCAGGCCTATAAGCTCGACAGCTTTAATGAACGCAATTATAATGCCGGCGACAGCCTCACCTTTTCTCAGATTAATGATAACACCGAAACGCTCCAAAACATCCGGCTTTGGGATCCGCGCCTTATCATTCAAACATATCGCCAACTGCAGGAAATTCGGCTCTATTATCAGTTTTTCAATGTTGATTTAGACCGTTATCACACCAACGAAGGCTACAAACAGATGATGGTTTCTGCACGCGAGCTTGCAACCGAGCTGCCCGAGCAGGCCGGAACATGGGTGAACCAGCATCTGCAATATACCCACGGCTACGGTATGGTGATGAGCCCCGTTGCAGAAATTCAGAAGCAGGGTGATCCGCGGCTGGTTATCAAAGACTTACCGCCCGTCTCGGAAATAGGTCTGGAAATAGAACAGCCCGCCGTCTATTACGGTGAAAGCGACCCGGATTATAAGCTTGTTGATACCGATTTAAAGGAGCTCAATTATCCCAAAGGGGACGAGAATGTGTATACCAACTACGGCGGCGAAGGCGGTGTTTCTATTGACGGTTTTTTTGAGCAGCTGCTTTTTGCATGGGAGTTTGGCGATTTCAACCTGTTGCTCTCTAATTACATTCGTGAAGGCAGCAAAATTCAGTTTTGGAAAAGCATTCAAAGCCGCGTAAAAAAAGTGGCTCCCTTTCTGCAGCTGGAAGACGATCCCTACTTCGTGCTCAGCGAGGGCAAGCAGTACTGGATACAGGATGCTTATACTACATCACCCGACTACCCGTATTCAAAATCCTTTGAAGGCCAGTATAATTACATTAGAAACTCGGTAAAGGTTGTGGTTGATGCCTACAACGGAACGGTAGATTTTTACGTGTCTGACGAAAATGACCCGATACTTAATGTGTATCGCGATATTTTTCCCGATATGTTCAAACCGCTGGATGCCATGCCGGCATCACTTAAGCAGCATGTACGCTATCCCAAGAAACTGTTTAAAGTGCAGATGGAGATTTTTAACACCTATCATATGACCACTCCGCAGGTGTTTTACAATAATGAAGACCTCTGGACACGCCCCAACGAAAAGTACGGAGGACAACGAATTAAAATGGAGCCCTATTACATTCTCAGTAAGCTGCCGGGTGAAGACGAGTTGCAATACCTGCTTATCAGTCCGCTTACCCCCAATAACCGTGATAATATGATTTCGTGGATGGCCGCAAAATCAGACTTTCCCGAATATGGTAAGGTAGAAGTCTTTAACCTGCCCAAAGAACGGCTGTTTTTAGGCCCCGCCCAAATAGAAGCAAAGGTGGACCAAGACACCGAAATATCGCGCCAACTGGCTCTTTGGGATCAACGCGGCTCCCGGGTAATTCGCGGCAACTTGATGGTCATTCCCATTGAGGATTCCTTCATATACGTGGAGCCGGTATTCCTCATTGCCGAAGGGGTGGATATTCCTCAGCTGCAGCGCGTTATTGTTACCACCGGCGACCAAGTGGTGATGGAACCAAACCTTGATCAAGCCATTGAAGCACTTTTTGGGCGCGCCCCTACAGAAGCCATCTCCGAGGTTGCGCCTGCACCGGTTCCCATTCAGCCTGATTCCACCCGGCAAGCCGTGCCCCCCGCTGCCTATGAGAATTTTGAAGAATTGAAGTCGATATGGAGCGAGCTGCAAACCGCCCTGCAAAATGGCAATTGGGAAACATTCGGCGATAAGATGCAGGAAATTAAGGAGTTGCTGGATGAACAGTAATCTATTACCTCAATAGATGCTAAAACCAAGCTGTTTCTCCCAAGGAGTCCTTCGGACAAGTTTGCAACTTGGAACAGTAATAACTGCCTATTTTGTACTTTCAGCAGGGCTTTGAAATACCTATCTAAATTTGATCTGTCATTACGAGCTTGCGAAGTAATCTCCATTTGAACAATATAAGCAGGGGATTGCCGCACTACGTTCGTGCCAAAGGCATCCCTTCGGGTCAATGACATTTAGGATTTCAAAGCCCCCCTTACAAAAAGTTTTTCCGATTATTCCGGGCGCCAGTAAGTAGCTATTACCAAAACCATAATAAGCCCATAAAAAAAGCCTGATCATAAAAGTGATCAGGCTTTGAAAAAGATAAATAGTGCTCTATTATTTTCTTGATGCGGCCGTTTTGCCGGCACTTACTTTGTGTACTGTTTTACATTTATATTTTGATTTTGCCAGCCCAATGGGGAAAAGAACGGGCCAGGTTATAAAGCCTCTTAAAAAGCTATAGATACTTTTTGCTCCTTCTTCAAGAGGAGACATACGATGCTGGTATCCGCGCTGCGTGATAGCAAATATTCCCATAACTAATGAAATGGAAATCCAAATTGATAATAGTATAGTTGCTGTATTCATTACTTGTGCTGTGAAATTTATTATGAATTAGTGAATCCCTAAGATACCACATTTATGACTATTTAAGGTCATAGTTATATGAATTATTAATCGAGTTTTTCTATCTAATTGATTACTCCCCGCTATGATATTAAGCCATCAATGCACAGCTATATTTGCTGATCTAACTGCCAATATTTCTCTATAAAAAAAAGCCCTCCATCACATGATGAAGAGCTTCTGTATATAAAAGCGGAGGTGCGGGGAATCTCCGCCGGCTGGCGGATGCCTTCGGCACAACCCCGGCTTCGATAATGCATGCCAATAAAAAAAGCTGACTCGAATCAACAAGCCAGCTTTTAATAAGTGGAGGTGCGGGGAATCGAACCCCGGTCCGAAATGGTATATCGTTCAAGTATCTACATGCATAGTTACCGAATTAAGGTTCACCTGAAACAACGCTCGGTAACACACAATTCCAGGCTATTCTGCATAAATTTTACGTGGCGCCTGACAGAAGGCAAAACGCGACGCTATCCTATCATAGTCGACGTTGCAACGGCACTGACAGGCAAGAAGCCGAGGCAACGGTAAAGCTGCTTTACGCAGCTAAACGGTATGAGTAATTGTTGTCAATTACATATTTGCATGATGGTTTTTTACGAGACGCATCGCTCAAACTCGGCACGCAACCTGCGATTCTACTCACTCCGTCGAATCCATTACACCCCCAATACGTGAAAGAACTATGTCTTCAACCAATATAATGAATATTTAACGCTTTATCATTCTGCTTTATTT
>Ga0306901_1000159_pt1 | contig 34429 bp, 31 predicted proteins | sample AntRauMFilla3767_FD_190431 | JGI IMG/M metagenome (GOLD analysis project Ga0306901, IMG submission 190431) | Saline lake microbial communities from Rauer Islands, Antarctica - Metagenome Filla 3 #767 (v2) (version 2) | ecosystem: Environmental > Aquatic > Non-marine Saline and Alkaline > Saline ... | reverse complement strand
TAAAGCCGCCATTCTGTTTAAAGCACTGGGTGACGGCGTGAAAATGAGCCTGCGTTCCAAAAGTGAAATGGATGTAAATAAATGGGCGCGCAAAATAGGCGGCGGCGGTCATAAAAAAGCCTCCGGCGCCTGGCATGCCGGTCCGCTCGAAGATACGATTGAAGAAGTGGTGCGTATTGGAGCCGAGCAGCTGGCAAAAGCTGAGACGACACCATAATCTTATTATCTGACATGTGGAGCAATACCAAGATTTTGATCGCATTCCTTTCTGTTTTTACGTTGGTCGCCGGGTGTGCCCAAGAGCCAAAAAATAACGCAAATCCCTCCGGTGATGAAGCAAGCTCTGCCTACGCAGACACTTCGGATAGTTCCCCAATATTAGCCCGAAATCAACCTTATCAAACGGCTGCGGGCGATGATTCAGTAGTTAATAATAGCCGTCAAAATGCCATCACCAATGCCGTGCAGCGCGTCAGCCCGGCCATTGTAAGCATTACCGTTACCGAAGTGGTACAAGGGCGCAAACGTGTTTTTGATGAATACTTCAGGCGGTTCTACATTCCCACCGAACGGGAGTTTAGCAGTATTGGCTCCGGTTTCATTATCAGCGAAGACGGGCTTGTGGTGACCAATGAGCACGTAGCCTCGGCCAATGCCAAGAAAATTGTAATCTCACTTCCCGAGGGTTCACAATATGAGGCCGATATTATCGGTACCGATGAGCTGGCTGATCTTGCGCTGCTTAAAATAAACGCCGATCGAAAATTCCCTACTGTTAAGTTTGGTAACTCTAATAAAGTGATGGTGGGGGAATGGTCACTGGCTATTGGCAACCCGTTTGGACTTTTTAAAACAGCACAGCCTTCAGTAACTGTGGGGGTAGTGAGTGCGCTAAACCGCGATTTTCGGCCTAACCCCCAAAAGCCGCGCGTCTATATGGATATGATTCAAACCGATGCGGCCATTAACAGCGGCAATTCCGGCGGACCGTTGGTGGACAGTCAGGGACGGGTCATTGGGGTAAACACTTTCATTTATACCGGTGGCACCAGCGGCGGATTTGTAGGCCTCGGATTTGCCATTCCAAGCAACAGAACCCAGAAAATTATAGAGCAACTGGCTACCTCCGGAGAAGTAAAAATGCCGTATGATCTGGGTATTGAAACCACGCCGATGACGTACAAATTAGTGGCGCAAAATGATCTGCCCGCCATCATGGGGCTGTTTGTTACCAGCGTGAACCGGGACGGCCCGGCATTTGACAGTGGTATCGTTCCCGGCGACATCATCATAAAAATTGGAGAGGAGCGCGTGCAGAGCCAAATGCATGCACAGGCCCTGTTCCGAGAGTACAGCTTAGGTGATTCCATGCGTGTGCAGCTGCTGCGTGATAACGACTTGTATGAGGCAAAGATCAAGTTACGCTCGAAAGTCAGCGAAAACTAATTTTTGTTCTTCCTTTCCGCTAAAAATGTTGCTGCGAGGAGGTTGTAGCTCCGAGCGTACAAGCTTCAGGAGTGTCCCGAAGGAATGCCTTTGGCACAACTCCCTCGCAACTATGAGTTTCAGTTTAAAAAAACTCATTAGTTATCTTTATCCAAAAATTTTTCCACGCGTTGGTGGTGGCGTTTGTCTTCCCAGAATTCAGCGAAAGGATCAATTTCTTTTTCGATTGCTTTCCAGCGGGCTTCGGTCAGGTGCATGGCACCCCGTTTAACGGTTTGAATGTATTCACGATTGTTATGGCAGAGGCTTTTAGCCCATTTCTGTGTGTCATCTTTTAGATTGTTTTGTATTGCCGTTCGATTAATTAAGTGATGATTCAGAGCCATTTTAGCATCAATAATGGCCGTTTCGGCCAGCCACTGCAGGGCGGTAGATCGTCCCACGCATTCTACCAGCCGGGTGATACCGCCCCAGCCGGGAGGCAGATAAAATTTGCCCTGGGTAAAACCAAAGGTCGCATCGGTAGAAGCAATTCTAAAATCAAAAGCCAGCATAATTTCGCAGCCCCCGCCGTAGGCCGGCCCGTTGATGCAGGCTATGGTCCAGCAGGGCAGGTTTTCAATGCGCTGTAAAATACTGGTCATTCGGCGGGCCATGGCACCGGCTTCGTCGGCGGTTTGCAAGGTGTGAAATTCTTTTAAATCACCGCCGGCAATAAATGCATCATGTCCTTTGCCTTTCAAAATAAAACACCGGCTGCGGTTGTTCGTTTCTAAATTGGAAAGAAGTTCTTCGAGGGCATCCATCACCGCAAAATTGATGGCATTGCGCGCATGCGGGCGCTGGATGGTGGCTTCACAGATGGTATCTTTATGTTCGACTTTTAGAACGTTCACGGTTGGGTTGTTTTTGGAGTAATGCGTTGACCGATTGAAAAAGCATGTAATCAGCTTTTATGAGCCCTAACCTGCTATTTGCAATTACATCCCCCACGGCTAAAGCCGCACCCCCTTCTGCCAAAGGCACTCCTTCGGAGAAAGGGGGACTTTAAATCCCCTCTTGGGAGGGGTGTAGGGGTGGGTCAGAATACGTTCGAAATCACGCTTAGAATTATTTAAAGTTAATCGGTCGAAACGGTTGTATAATTTTGGTCGTAAAAAAGAAACTATATGTATCTGGTCAATAAAGAAAAAATTAATCGTTGGCTTTCCGCCAAAATTGTGGATGCACGGGTGGCGCAGATTTTCGATTCATTCAAAGATATTCTGGTGACGTGGCGGGCATGGGTCGCCGCGGACGGTGGAATAATCAATCAAAAACCGAGTGTGGCCTGCATGGGGAGATATAAGGTATAAGGGATATATTCTTAACTTAAAAAATCCCTTATACCCTATATACATATACCTTTATTTCCTTATACCCAAATCACACGTCGTCAATTTCGTAGTTAATTTCTTTCTTTTGCGTTTCTTTAATCAACCATTGTTGATACGGTTGATGGCCTTCCTGTTCAGAAAGTTGTAGCGAAATTACGCAGGGGCAATCATAGCTGTGCAACTCCACAACACGTTGGGTCAATTCTTTTACGTTGTGGTAAGGCGTTTTTGCAAGAAGAATACATTCTTGGTCGTGCTGCACTTCTCCTTTCCACCGGTAAATGGATTCCATGCCCTCAATAATATTTACGCAGGCGGTAAGTTGTTCTTCAACCAATTGGCGGCCAATTTCCTTGGCTTCAGCTTTACTTTTTGTGGTGATGTAAACCAGACGCAGGTTGTTAAACATGGGGGCAACAGATTTAATTAATCAGAGCTATTTAAAATAGCAAAACATTCGTTTTCTGCATAGCAAATTATACCCTAATTTCGCATAGTAGAAATGTTGAATACGAAGTGAAAAAAGTGTATTTTTTGTGGCTTTGATTTTTTGGTTCATCGCACCAATATTTTTGCGAGAGTGGCGGAATTGGTAGACGCGCTAGATTTAGGATCTAGTGCCTTCAATGGCGTGTGGGTTCGAGTCCCTCCTCTCGTACATATAATTCAGTATCATTAAACAGCAGTACTAATTCAAATTTTACCGGAGCAATTACGTGGATATAACCGTCGAAGACATTAATTCCGTTGATAAAGAGATCATTATTACGGCTGATCGAGAAGATCTTGAGCCTAAATTCAACGAAGCCTACAAAAAATATAAGAAACAAATTGAAATGCCGGGCTTTCGTCCGGGCAAGGTACCCATCAATATTGTGCGCAAACGCTTTGGTGATGAAATTGAACAGGAAGAGGTGGGTAAGTACGTACAGGAAGTGTTTGAAAAAGAAGTGGTTCCCGAATACGAGCCCGTAGGCGAACCGCAAATGCTGGACCTGGTCTGGGAAGATGACAAGCTGGAGGCAACCTTTAAAGTGGGTATGCGTCCCGAATTTGAGCTGACCGACCTGGAAAGCGTGGAAGTGGACAGCATGGTGCACGATGTATCTGACGAGGAAGTACAGGAAGAGCTGGACCGCGTGCTCGAAAAGCAGGGCAACTGGGAGGAAGTGGATGAGGAAATTACGGAATCAAGCCGCGTAACGGTTGATGCCGTACCCGTTGATGAAGACGGAACCCTCGATGAAGAAAATAAAGCCGAAGAAGTGATTGATCTTGGAGATGAAGAATCAGCACAATTTCGTGATGACCTCATCGGCCATTCAACCGGCGATGAAGTAGATGTAGAAATTGGGCATGATGATCACAGTCACCCGTTTAAACTGGTGGTGAAAAAAGTTGAGAAATCGCACCCGGCTAAGCTCTCCGATGAATTTGCAAAAAAACAGACCGATGGCGAAGCTAAAAACGTTGATGAATACAAGAGCCTGCTAAAAAGTCGCATTCAAAATTATTACGACCAGTCGGGCGGCGACACCTTCAAAAACGAAATGGTTGATGTGCTGGTTGACAAGCACGACTTTGAAGTTCCGGAAGTTTTTAAGGAGCAGGTGCTCAATCGATATGTACAGCAAATTCAGCAGCAGGCCCAGGGCCAGCTGCCGCCGGATTTTGACATGGATGATTATAAAGACAACATGAGCGACCGCGCCACCCGCGATGCGAAGTGGTTTTTTATCAATGAAAAATTACAAGAAAAATTTGATGATATTGAGATAAAACCCGATGATATAGACACGCATCTGCAATCTCAGGCTGCACAATACGGGGTTACGATCGACCAAATGCGCAACATGTTTGCCGAGAACCCGGAACAGCTTGAAAGTTTGCGGAACAGCATCCGCGAGGATAAGGTTTTTGATCGCCTGAAAGATGAAGTGCAGATTAATGAAGTCGATAAAGAAACGTATCAAGAAAAACAGGAGCAGAAGCAACAGCAATAAGTTTTTAAACAATTACTGAATTTTTATGGCTAAACAACCCATTTTTGAAATGCCTAACATAAGCAACAGCGAATTCGAGCAGATTGAGAATAGCAATCTGGTGCCCATGGTGGTTGAAAAAAGCAGTCGCGGCGAACGGGCTTATGATATTTATTCCCGCCTGCTAAAAGATCGTATTGTATTTCTGGGAACGCCCATTAACGATGTGGTAGCAAGTTCGGTGGTGGCGCAGTTGTTGTACCTGGCCTCCGAAGATCCCGAAAAAGACATCAATTTATACATTAACAGTCCCGGCGGGGTGGTATCGGCGGGATTGGCAATTTACGATACTATGCGCTACGTTAAACCAGATGTGGCTACTACCTGCGTGGGGATGGCGGCATCCATGGGCGCTGTACTGCTAACGGGCGGCACCGATGGAAAACGAAACCTGCTGCCTAATGCCCGGGTGATGATTCACCAACCGCTGGGCGGGGTCCAAGGACAGGCCAGCGATATTGAGATTGAAGCACAAGAAATTTTGCGTATTAAAAATTTGTTGTGTAAAATAATTGCTGACCATAGTGATAAAGATAAGGATCAAGTAATGAAAGATTTTGATCGTAATAAGTGGATGAGCGCCGATGAAGCGTTGGATTACGGTTTGGTCGATCAAATTATGGATCGCGGTTCTAAATAAATTAATTGTTGAACGCACAGCGTTATGAGTGATTCAGAAAATAACAGTAAGTCGATACACTGCTCTTTCTGCGGGCGCTCCAGCCAAGAAGTAAATAGCATGGTGGCCGGCCCGGAAGATGTATATATCTGTGATCGATGTGTATCGGATGCCTCCGGCATCGTTGAAGGAGAGTTGGTATCAATGTCACAAAAGCGGGAAAAGAAGTATCAGCCGCTAATGAAGCCCACCGAAATTAAGGCCCGGCTTGATGAATATGTGATCGGCCAGGAAGGTGCCAAAAAAACGCTTTCGGTAGCGGTTTATAATCACTACAAACGCCTGAGTTCTGAAATGCAGGACAAGCTTGACGATACCCATGTCGAGAAAAGTAATATTATGCTACTCGGGCCTACCGGATGCGGCAAAACGTTGCTTGCTAAAACCTTGGCCAACGTTATTGATGTACCCTTCACCATAGCCGATGCCACGGTGCTGACCGAAGCCGGTTATGTAGGTGAAGACGTGGAAAGTATTTTATCGAGCTTGTTGCAGTCGGCTGATTATGATGTTGATCAGGCGCGTCGCGGTATTGTGTATATTGATGAAGTGGACAAGGTGGCGCGCAAAAGCGATAACCCGTCCATCACCCGTGATGTTTCCGGTGAAGGCGTGCAGCAGGCGCTGCTTAAAATTTTGGAAGGAACGGTCGCCAATATTCCGCCCAAAGGGGGACGCAAACACCCGGAACAGAATTTTGTTCAGGTTGACACTTCCGAAATATTGTTTATCTGCGGCGGTGCGTTCAGCGGAATGGAAGAAATTATTTCCCGGCGCCTTTCGGTAAGCTCTATGGGCTTCCAGAGTGATGAGCAGGTGAAGTACGATAAAGAAGACCCCAATATTTTTACCAAGGTTGAGCCTGAAGATCTCCAGCGTTACGGACTTATTCCTGAACTTATTGGTCGGCTTCCGGTTATTTCCGGGCTGCATCAGCTTTCTAAAAGTACGATGATTAAGATTCTCAAGCAGCCTAAAAACTCTCTCATCAAGCAGTACAAAAAATTATTTAAGATGGAGGGCGTGGAACTTGTTCTTGAGGAAGATGCGGTTGAAGGTATTGTGGATAAAGCGCTCAAGCGAAAAACCGGGGCGCGCGGACTTCGATCCATCATGGAAGACGTAATGCTCGATATTATGTTTACCATGCCTTCCATGAAAAATATTGAGCAGTGCACTATCACGCGGGAAACGGTATTTGAAAACGCCCCCCCCGTGTATGATAAACGGAAGGCTTCGGCCTAATTGGAAATTATATCATGTTAAAAGGGTGTCACCGGTTGGTGAGACCCTTTTTTTATTCAACCCTGCATAAGTGATATTTTTTATGGATTTTAAGATCGCTATTGAACTCCATTTCACAAATCACGTAAAATGAGATTCAGCCTTACATCCAGCCGCGTAAACATGGCTCTTTTGGTGCTTTTGGTGCTGCTTGGGCTGGGCTCTTTTGCATACAATCAATACTTGATCAACCGGATACTGGAAAAAGAGCGCGCCACCGTAAAGCTGTGGGCCAAGGGGGTAGAATATACCGCCAATCCGCGCCAGGAAGAGGTGAGCCTTAATTTGCGTAACGTTGTGCAAGATCTTCGCCAGAATCCCACGGTCTCCGACAGCCTTGCCGATCTGGTTGAGGAAGCCGAATCATTTTGGTCATCCGATAATTTTGTATTCGAGCAAATCATTTCTCAGGACCGTTTTAAAATTCCCACCGTCATTGTTGATCAGGACGGGACCATTTTGAGCGCCAATCATGTGGACCAGGAATTGGATAAAAAACTCGTAGAAGAATTTGGGTACATCAACCCGCCCATACCCATAAAGCTTGGGTCAGAAAATAATGCGCGCACCCAGTTTGTGTATTACGGAGAGAGCCCTACGGTGCAATATTTGCGCTATTTCCCCTACATTCAGTTGAGTTTGCTGGCTCTGTTTCTGGGCATAGCTTTTTTGAGTTACCGGAATATCAATCAATCTGAACAGTCGAATATTTGGGTGGGCATGACCAAAGAGGCAGCCCATCAGCTGGGCACGCCCCTTTCGAGTATGTATGGATGGATTGAGCTGTTGCGCGAACAGCGCGGTGATGATGACTTTGTACAGGAGATAACCGAGGAATTGGAGAACGACATCAGCCGGTTACGGGGGGTGGCTGAACGCTTTAATAAAATTGGATCAGACCCGGAATTGGAGCAGCAATCGGTGTTGCCGCAGCTTCATAAGGTGATGGATTACATGGAACGCCGGCTACCCCAGCGTGGCAAAGAAGTGGATATTAGTCTTACGGTTGAGTCGGCGCAGGCTCGGGCGATGATCAATCCCGAACTGTTTGAATGGGCACTGGAAAATATATTAAAGAACTCCATGAATGCCATTAAAAGTACAAAGCGGGGGGCTTTTGTTGCCATCCGGGTGCACCGCGTTGAAGATGAGCTGATGATAGATATAGAAGATTCCGGCCGGGGGATTGAAAAGAAGTACCACGATGAAATATTTAAGCCCGGTTATAGCACCAAAAAAAGGGGCTGGGGGCTGGGTCTAAGCCTCACACGACGCATTATTGAAGAATATCATAAGGGAAAAATAGAAGTGCTTGAGTCTGAGGTGGGGAAAGGCACAACCATCCGGATAATGCTCAAAATTAATGCGGAGCGTAGCTGAGTAATCAGTCGGGTTTATAGCCGCGATCGTGGGCGTATTCTTCCAGTTCGGCTTTTAGCAAATTTCGGCCCCTGTGCAGACGTGAACGAATGGTACCGATGGGCACATCAAGCATATTGGCAATTTCTTCGTAGGTGAATCCTTCGACATCGCAGAGCAGTACCACGGTGCGGAAATCTTCGGGCAGCTGTTCCAGCGCGTTTGAAATATCATCATCAATAAGCTCACGAAACATGCGGTCTTCCAGGTCGGAAGTGTCGGTGCGGTCGGCGCGGATGGTTTCGTAGAAAGAGGAAACCTCATCGTAATCAACCTGGCTGGGCTGCTTCGATTTTTTGCGGTAATTGTTGATGTACGAGTTTTTGAGAATGCGAAAGAGCCAGGCTTTGGCGTTGGTGCCCTTCTCATAACTGCTGAAAAAACGAAATGCTTTAACAATGGTATCTTGCACTAAATCTTCGGCATCGTTGGGATCGGAGGTAAGGCGAAGGCCAAAATTGTACATAGCATCCAAGTGAGGAATAATTTCATCCTCAAAATCTTCCTGCTTTTGAACTTCATTGGTTGTCAGTCCGGCCATCCCGATAAATTATTGAAGTTTGCAAAACACATGATCACATCCCACTCATTGGGGCTCTAATCCATTATACCAAAAACGAACATAAATCAGTAATAGATTGTATTGATGTAACCGTTAATTATTTTCTTACGAAAGTCGCTATATAAGGTTCCATTATTAAGAGTGAATGAAGCGCTTGAACTTTAATTTCTGTTTATCCAAAGACCACAATCATAATATCATAAATGGCATGGGTCCATGCCGCCACGCCGAAGCCGCGCCACAAATAGATGGCGTTGAGGGAGAGGCCGAATAAAAACCGAAAGAGAAATGAGCCGATCATAAATGGATCACCAAAAGCCCCAACGTAATGAACAAGGCTGAATAATAGTGCGGCAAGAATGATGGCTGCGGTGAAAGAAGCCCACTTTTTGGTGAAGAAAAAATTGAATACGTACACCAGCCCCGATACAAGCAGCACCCGAAAAAAGAGCTCTTCGTAAAGGCCGGCCCCGAGGGAAAGGGCAATTTTTTGGAGTATGGATAACGATTCAACCGAGCCGGATTGTAGTATTTGCATAATAGCACCTACTATTGCACTCAACAGCAGGGCAAGGCCAAAAGCATACAGAAAAGCTTCCCCCAGCATGCCAGCAAAATATCTCAACTTCAGCGTGGAAAGACGGTCGCGTTCGTAATATAAAATGATGATCCCGGCCAGCGCTACCAGAATTAGCGTAATGGAAAGCACATTATTACCAAAATAAGAGAAGAGCGTTTTTATCCAGATATCAACCGATATGCGTACCGTTTGCCGGGGATTGGGTTGCGTAAAAATGATGAGCACTTCATACAAAAGCAGTAGCGGCAGGCTGATGAGGTAACTGTACAGCAGGGTATGCGTATCCCGGAAATACGTTTCCAGAGAACTGTGGGCCTTACTCATTTCGGCGGAACATGGTTAGGCGCGCAGGGCCGTTTCCAAGCCCAAGAGCCTGCCAGGCCGCCTCGGAAAGCTTGAGAGATGAACCGGTGCTGCGATCATTGATGCGTACAAAAACGCCACGGTTGCTTTCATTGTTTTGAACAAAAATGATGGAGCCCATGGCAATATTCGGGTGCGCTGCCGACAAAGCCCCGGGATCGTACAGCTCGCCACTGGTGGTTGTGGCCATCCCATTTTTATCATATTGCTTTGCTTCAATATCACCCAGTGTACGCAGGGAATTGCTCGACTGGTAAGGGTTTTTGAACCGTTGATTGACCGGTGCAAGCAGGTTGATTTCATCCCCTTTTTGGAAGGTGGTATCCTGTAGCCCCTGGTTTAAAGCCCTGAATTCATACGCATCCATTTTAAACGTTTGGAGCAATTCATGCTTGGTCTGTGATTCCTTTACCGTGTAGCGTATGAATTTGCCCTGGGCGGAAGAGTTCACCCCGGCTATGGTCAATGATGGCGGTTGATCGTTCGCCTGCACGGCTAAACGCTGACCCACCTGCAAAATATTTGAAGATAAATCATTTAATTCCTTGAGCCGCTGAACGCTCATATTATGCAGCCCGGCAATACGAAAAAGACTATCACCGGATTTAACGGTATAGTAACTTTTGTTTTGTGACTGCTCAGCGTTTTGGGGGGCGCTCGGTTGCGATGATTGCTCGGGATAGATGCTAAGCTTGGTGCCGATGCTCAATTTTTGAGCCTGTAAATCATTCCATTGTTTAATTTCCGCAATGCTGACGCTGTATTTCTTGGAAATGGAGTACAGCGTTTCTTTGGGTTCAACCGTATGGGTGATGCCCGACCGGTTGGTTTGATTCTGTTTCTGCTCTTTAATAACAAGCTGCTGACCTATCGAAAGCTGGCTCCCCGAAAGGCTGTTCCAGTCCCGGATTTGCTGCACAGAAACCTCATATTTTTCAGCGATCTGAAAAAGAGTGTCCCCGCTTTTTACTTGGTGGGTGGTATTCTGGGCTAAAGTTTGACCAGCGTTAAGTAGAATGAAGAGCGCACTTACTGCTAAAATATGGGTATAAATTTTTGACATGTTGTTGTATTTAAATCTATTGAAGCTACATCATCCTCCGGATTTACGTCTGAAACCAGCTGTAAATCTCCCCCTTCTGCCAAAGGCACCCCCTTGGTGGAAGGGGGACTAAGGAGGGGAAGGCCAATTCGTTAAAAAAACACGTTAATTACTTTTTAATTGGGCAAGGGCTTCTTTTAACTCTTTTAAGGTTCGCTGCTCTTTTTGTTTAGCAGCAACATCAATTCCTTCATTATACATCTTTTTTGCATCAGCAAATTGGTGTAACCGTTCATACAATTTTCCCAAATGATAGTAAACGCCTACGTACTCGGGATCATTGGTATAAATATTTTCAAAAAGAATCTTCGCCTTTTTGATCTCATCCTGTTTAAGGAACTCAAGCGCCAGCGCAAATTTTGAGAATGAATCATCGGGGTTGGCCTTGATATTGCGGGCAAGAACGTTAGTTTTTTTGTTTGACAATGGCATGGGGTAAATATCTTATTTTATTCCAAAAATAAAATACAGAAATTAATGAGAAGTATGTAGAGCGATTTTTTGACCTGCATGGACAGCTACACAGGAGCAACGTAAGATAGCTTTGAAGAAGCCGTCGGGCGGCTTGATTTGATCCGAAGGAATGTGCCGTTGGCACCGTACGGCGGATAACGTTAGATCTTTATTTGATAAGTGGTTTAATACCCCGACCTTTTGGGTCGGATAGATTATACAATAAGATACGCTAAAATATCCTTTGCGGAAGTCATCCCTTTGGGAAAATCCCCTCTGGAGGGGTGTAGGGGTGGGTTATAATGGAAGGAAATTATTTTAGTGTATCTCATTCCATTTGATACCCCGATGGCTCTGCTTCGGGATTATTTATTAGCTGCAAAAAGCTGAGAAAATGAAAACAAGCAGTGGCGTATTACGATACGCCACTGCTATGGAGTCTTATTTTTTCTCGTTCCATACCTCCGATACGGAACGCAACTCCTGCTCGAGACAGACCAGAGGTCAGGCACGAGATAATGATACAGAATTTGTCATTTCGAACCGCCATAGGGCGGAGAGAGGTCTTTGTTTGTAAATACTTTTTGCGCTTAATGCCTGTCAGGCCATCAGGCTGCACGTTGTGAAACCAAATGTAATTGATTTTAGAATTTTAACGGCATTAACAAGTTGAGTTTGATGCCCATGCTATGCGGCCTGAAATCTTCGGGAGTATAATTTTGAGTAATCTCGGAGGGTCGCACATCTTTTCCATAACTGGTGAAAGAGCGGGTATAAAAGGGCGCAACTTCAATGTTGATTCTTTTTGCGCTTAGCCTTACTCCGGCACTTACCGAGCCACTGATACCATATCTATTCAGCTCAATATTTGAGTCAGAGTTGGGGAATTGCCGGTTAAGATTAAGATTATTGATAATTCCTGTTTCAGCAAAAAATGAAATTCGGTTGCCGGGCAATGCATTCACATTTGCATGCACAAGAACAGGCACCTCTAAAAAGTCAAATTGACGTCGTGTATCTGTCGTAAAGTTTGATGCTCCCGTACTTCCGGTAAATTCTTCATTATAAGAGTTAGAGGCATATGTAAACCCCGAAATAAGGCTTAAGGTGGTATTAAAATTATACCGCCCACTAATGCCAATTGAAAAACTTCCGGAGGGGTTGTTCCCGGTGATGGCACAACCTTCAAAGCAAAGCGGAAAAGTTTCGGAATGAAAAGTGTTATTTAGCCCAAAGTTGCCAACGGTTGAAGTTAGGCCAATTTCGAAGGGAGATATTGAGCTATTTGATTGGCTGAGGGCTTGACAACTCAGTAAGAAAAAGATCAGTAATAGTAATAATTTTTTCATGGTACTCTTTTTTAATTGTAATATGTTTCAAGCTACTATTTAAAATTAAAAAAGTAAAATCAGGATTGAGTTTGATCTCGATCCCCTCTCAATAGAAGGGACTTATCGTCAATCTTTTATCGTACCGTACTTCTGGTGCGGGGTGATAAATAGCCTTAGGATTTCTTATTCATCACCCTGTTTAACACCCGGCAACCCCTCTGGCTTGGTATCATGAAACCACAGCGGCCCGGTATCGCGCTCACGGGGCCATACTTCATTGAGCGTTTCGTCATCATACATGCGGCCGTTTTTCATCACAAACTCAATGGCTTTAGAGTTGCGCAGGTCATCCAGCGGGTTTTCGTTGAGAATTACTAAATCGGCCAGTTTTCCTTCTTCAATACTGCCCAAATCTTCGTCAAGCCCCAGCGCTTTAGCACCCAAAATAGTTGAAATACGCAAGGCTTTATGCGGATCCATGTCGGCCCAGGCATTAGCCCAGAGCTCCCAGTGATACCCCAGCCCTTGCAGCTGACCGTGGCTTCCAATGCCGGTAATGCCGCCGGCGTTATAGATTTCTTTTACCGTCTGCGATTGCTCTTCCATCACGTATTCATCCTCATGGAACCAGCCCGCACCGCGCCGCCGCGCTTTGCCCATCAGCTCCTGCTGCGGGGTGAAGTATTTAAGCTTTTCATTGTTTGAAGGATCTTCATGCGCATAAAAATAATTTTCGGCCCACGGACCGCCATAGGTAACCAGCAGCGTTGGCGTATAGGCCATTTTTGATTCGGCGGTGGTTTGAACCACATCTTTATACACGGGGGTGATGGGATAATTGTGTTCTTGCCCCGGGTAGCCGTCGATAAGCATGGTCATATTCAGCTTCATGTTGAGTGAGCCCTCGGTGGTGGGCATGAGCTCTTGTTCTTTGGCGGCTTTTAGAATCCACTGGCGCTGCTCGCGGTTGCCGGCTACGTACATTTTTATAGTCTTGGTATCGTAGTATTTGCTGTAGCGCTTCATCACGTCGCGCGCATGGTCCAGATCTTCAATCTGTTCCGAGAAGAACACGCCGGGCCCGGTTTGATAAATGCGCGGACCCATGATGTCGCCTGCCTTCACCATATCCTCATAGGTCAGTAAATCGGTGGTACTGGTTTGGGGATCGCGCAGCGTGGTAACGCCGTATGCCAGGTTGGCCATGAACGACCAGATCTGCGGCTGATGCAAATTGCGCGTAGGCCGTACGTGCGCATGGGTATCCACAAAGCCCGGGATGATGGTTTTGCCATTCATATCACGCTGCTCTGCATCCGAGGGAATATTCACCTCGCCGCTTGGGCCCACGGCCGTAATGCGATTATTGGTAATAACAATATCGCCGTTTTCAATGACCTCCATGTCGTCCATCGTAATGATACGGGCACCGCGAAGCGCTATAGTACCGTTGGGAATATCCCGGTTGGCATCAATTTTCACGCGCATCTTTTGCGGTTCATAGTCATCAGGCCGGTCAGGATCTTCCTCTGCTTTTTTCTTTTTATCGTCATCGGAATCCTCCTCCTCATCTTCATTTTCTTCCTTTTTCTGACGGTCATATTTTTCCTGTTTGCGTTCTTGGTCAGCGGCTGCGGCCAAATCATACATAAAATGCCCGTTGCCAATCGACCAGTGTGCAGTTTCCGCGTTACCGCTCCAGGCCGGGAATTGCCCACCAATGTCGGTCAGTTTTGATGCCGGAAATGCCGCCTTATCGGGATCACCCACGCTAATGGTGGGGGCGTCGCCCGCAATGGGTACGGTGGCGGTGTATAAATCATTATTGACTTGAGCAAGCACCTGATCTCCTTCGGGCGCCTTTAAAATAAGGTCCGCCTCCTGTGGACTATCGGAGCCGGGCACGGTTGAACCGGTAATTTTTACGTGCGTTTGCTCATCGGTGCCATCATAGCGTATGGAAACCAGTTCCCCGTCATTATTGGTGAGGTGAATGCGGTCGTTTTCATTCACAAAATGCGGATGCTCGCGACCCTCGGTACTGGTGATGAAGGTCGCTTCACCGCCGTCAGATGGAATCCAGATCAGGTCGCTGGTTGAAAATGGAATATAAGGACCGGGTGATTGATAATACTGGCGATCTTCGCCACGCACCGCCACGATACGGTCCTGCGTTTTAGACCAAGCCAGCTGCTGATAGATGGCCGACTGCTCGGTAAGCTGTTCGGGCGTTCCGCCGCCGGCATTCACCCGGTAAATGTGGCCGCCTTCTTCAGGGTCCCAGGTGGAGAAGGCAATCCAGGTGCCGTTGGGCGACCATGCGGGAAACGCTTCGATAAAATCAAAATCGGTGACGCGCTGCGGGGTTCCATCGGGGAGGTTCATCACGTATAAATCATTCATCACCGTAAAAGCCAGCTTGCTTCCATCGGGAGAGGGAGCGGCATCACGAATTTGGCGGACCGTAAAGGTATCAGTGTCTTCAATGGGGTAGTCAAAATCAAGCCGCGGGCCCAGATTCAAATCGGTATCTACATTAAAAGCGATGTTTTTGGCTGAGCTATTTTTAGCAATGGGAATGCGCCAAATTTTACCGCCGTACGAGGCCACCACCGCTTTGCTGTCCGGGGTGAAATCGATGCGGGGCAGCACGCCGCGCGTAGCCCGCGATTCCATATCATCGCGCTGCACGGGGTAGGCCAACCAGTGTTCGTTGCCGTTTTCGAGATTACGAATACGCAGCCCGGTTTCGGTGTTATACCGGGTGCCGTACACCAGCCATTTGCCATTCGGAGAAAGCGTGGGCCGAAAGGCGGAGCCCAATCGCGCCGTTTGGGTATGCGTTTCGCCGGTTTCGCGGTCAAATTTTGCGATCTGATACTGCGGAAACTGCGCGTTGTAATTCCAGTCGCCCTGCCGCTGTGAGTACCAGATGTATTTACCATCGGTGCCCATGGCGGCTTCAATAGTCTTTTCGTCTTCATCGGTATCTATAAATTCCGTGCCGCTTCCGCCATCCTTATGATACAGATGAAGTTTATGCACGCCGCCCCGCAGGCCCGTACGCGCCGCAATAATATAGGTGCCGTCATTAGTCCAGGTGGGCCCCTGCATGCGGTAATTTTTGCCGCTGGTGCGCTTTTCGGTTTCCATGGTTTCCAGATCCATGATCCATACATTTTCACCGCCGCTGCGATCAGAAATAAATACCACCTTATTGCCGTCCGGGCTGTACACGGCTTGCGAATCAAAGCCCATACCGTGCGTCAACTGCGTGGCATTACCACCGTTCATGGGCAATTCGTATAAGTTGCCCATATAATCGAAAATGATTTTTTCGCCGTCGGGGTGAACATCGAGCGACAACCAGGTACCCTCGTTGTTGTCCAAACTCACAGTTCGGTCAGGTTCAATCTGTAAATCTTTATGGCTGGATTCTTCTTCCATCTGTTGAGCGATGGCAAAGAAAGGGAGCCCCATAAACAGTATAAAAATGCTGGCAAAAATGGATCGTTTCATAGCAAGGCGTTTTGGTTGAAGTAGAATTTAAATTCCAACATAATCAAACCACAACAAAATATTTGTAAATAGGTATAAAGCATTATCAATTTGTGATTTAATGCTGACCGTGATTTGCTTATATTGGGCCACCGCTTTTTGCATCCAAATAATCACAAATGATTGATATTTTACAACAACCCTGGCCTTGGTACGTAGCCGGTCCGCTTATCGGGCTGGTGGTGCCCTTGTTGCTACTAATGGGCGGCAAGCAGTTCGGTGTTTCATCAAACCTGCGCCACACCTGTGCGGCCTGCATGCCGGCGGGCATTAAATTTTTCCAGTATGACTGGAAGAAAACCGGCGGATGGAATCTGACCTTTATTGCCGGTACAATAGTCGGCGGGTTCTTGGGCGGTTGGCTGTTGAATAATCCAGAACCCATTGCCCTTGCATCGCAAACGATATCCGAATTGCAGATGCTGGGCGTCACCGATTTTTCAGGAATGATGCCGGATGATCTGTTCAGCTGGTCGAACCTTGCAACGTTGCAGGGATGGGTGATTATGGTTGTGGGCGGATTTTTGGTCGGCTTTGGAGCGCGGTATGCCGGTGGCTGCACCTCGGGGCACGCCATCAGCGGTTTGGCAAATTTACAGTGGGCATCACTGCTGGCGGTGATTGGTTTTTTTGCGGGTGGACTGATTATTACCTATTTGGTGTATCCGTTGATTTTGTGAGTGAAGTTTTAAATTGATTGTCATTGCGCGCGACCCCTGACAAAAATCAGGAGAGCGTAGCAATCTTCAAATGGAGTATAAGCCTTATTTAACATTAAGGAGATCGCCGCGCCCTGAAAATTAGGGCTCGCGATGACAGATCAAAAATTTGTATGAAATCATGAAAAACTATCTTAAATACTTAGCAGCCGGCATCTTTTTTGGCTTCGTATTGGTAAAATCGGAGGTCATTTCATGGTTCCGCATCCAAGAAATGTTTCGGTTTGATGCTTTTCACATGTATGGTGTTATTGGCCTGGCTATTTTAGTGGCCATGATTTCCATACAAATAATTAAAAAAATGAATGCCCGCGATGCAGACGGCAACGCCATTAGTATTCCGCCCAAAGATTCATCGCAGGTAACACGGTATCTTCTGGGCGGTACACTGTTTGGGTTTGGCTGGGCGTTAACCGGCGCCTGTCCGGGTCCGCTTTTTACGTTGGCCGGCGCAGGCTACGGTATTATTCTGGTGCCCATTGCAAGCGCCTTGCTCGGCACCTGGGTCTATGGTGCGCTTCGGCCATCACTGCCTCATTAACTGAGAGACCTTTGCACCGTAGGTATGCCTATGGTGCAAAACCACCCTTGTCATCCTGAATTTATTTCAGGATCTTGGATTTAAGCACGCAAACGACATTTTTGAATCAAAAAACACAATTATGTATTTCAAGCAAATGTATGATAAAAGGCTTTCGCAGTACGCGTATTTGATTGGCTGCCAGGCTACCGGACAAGCCATCGTGATTGATCCCATGCGAGATATTGACCAGTATTACGCCCTGGCCGAAAGCGAAAATTTAGAAATCATTGCCGTGGCCGATACCCATATTCATGCGGATTACATTTCCGGGCTGCGCGAATTTGCCGAAGAAGGCATCACCGTTTACGCCTCGGATGAAGGCGGCGATGACTGGAAATATGAATGGCTTTTGCAGGGTGATTATTCATCTGAGCTCCTCCGCCACGGCGATACTTTTGGTATTGGAAATATCAATTTTGAGGTAATGCATACACCGGGACATACGCCCGAATCTTTAAGCTATTTGTTAACCGATGGCGCGGCCGCTGATGAGCCCATGGGCATTTTTTCCGGTGATTTTGTTTTTGTGGGTGATGTAGGCCGCCCCGACCTGCTGGAAACTGCTGCCGGTGAAGAGGGAGCTATGAAGCCCGCTGCGAAAAGACTTTATCAATCCATTCAAAAATTTAAACAGCTGCCGGAGTACCTGCAGGTTTGGCCTGCGCACGGCTCGGGCAGTGCTTGCGGAAAAGCCATGGGCGCCGTGCCGGAATCGACGGTGGGCTACGAGCTGCGCTTCAGCGGAGCTTTTAATGCTGCCGGGAGCGAGCAGGAATTTGTGGACTACATTCTCGACGGTCAGCCCGAACCGCCGCTGTATTTCGGCCGCATGAAAACCGTCAATAAAGAGGGCCCCGCCGTATTGGGCAAATTACCCCGGCCCGCCAAAGTTTCGATCGACGAGATGACCAAAGCCGGCGGTACTATTATTGACACACGCGGTAAACACGATTTTATGGCCGGTCACCTGACCGGCGCCCAGCTGGCTACGCTCGATAATAATTTTAACACCATAGCGGGTTCATATATTGATCCCGATGACGACCTTTATCTTATCATTGATGAAGCGAACCTGGAGCAGGCCGTGCGCGACTTAATTCGTGTGGGCCTGGATAACATTAAAGGCTATGTGCCCCTCAGCGTGTTTAATAACTGGGATGGGGACCTTGAGCAGACTAAAGCCATCAATTTTGATGAGCTTGAAAACAAGCGCGGCAACGGCAATACCCAAGTGCTGGATGTACGCAAAGCTACCGAATACCAAAACGGGCACGTACCGAATTCCATCCACATCGCCCATACGCGATTGGCGAATCACCTGGACGAGCTGCCACAAGATAAAACCCTGCTGGTGCATTGCGCCAGCGGTCAGCGCGCCTCGTACGCCGCCGGATTGTTGGCTCGCAAAGGATTCGACATTGAATGGGTGGACGATGCATTTTCCAACTGGAAAGAATCCCATTCATGATATTAGCCTGGATTGGGGCGCTTTTTGTAGGGTTATCACTGGGACTGATGGGATCGGGCGGCTCCATTTTAACCGTTCCGGTGCTTATCTATTTGGCCGGTGAACAGGAAAAAGTAGCCATTGCCGAATCGCTGGGTATCGTGGGTGCCATTGCGTTTGCGGGCTTTCTGCCATATGCCTACAACCGACAGGTACATTGGAAAAGTGTGATGCTGTTTGGCCTGCCCGGCATGGCCGGTTCATATCTGGGTGCGCTCTCATCAAACTACATCACCGCCACGGTGCAGCTGCTCATTTTTGGCGGGGTGATGCTGTTGGCTGCCGTAATGATGTTCCGCGATTCGGCTTCGTCCAATAAATCTATAAGCAAAAGTTTGCCCTGGTGGTTGATAGCAATAGAAGGGCTTGCTGTGGGCATACTTACCGGACTGGTAGGCGTGGGCGGCGGCTTTCTTATTGTGCCGGGTTTGGTATTGCTGGGCGGTCTGTCCATGCATTTGGCCGTGGGTACCAGCCTGGCGATCATCACCCTGCAAAGCATCACTGGGTTTATAAAATACCTTGACGTGCTGGACTCCATTAATCAAACCGTGGATGTACAGCTGATGGTCATTTTTGGCCTAATCGGAGCGGTGGGCAGCTTTGCGGGTAAAACCCTTGGGTCAAAAATTTCGAGCGAAGGGTTAAAGCAGGGCTTTGCGGTATTTCTTGTGATCATGGGCGGCTACATCATTTACATGAATGTATGATTCATTCATCTTGTAGGCCGGTCAGCCTGCCCGGGCAGTAAGTAACTAATTATTAAGCTTTACTTAATAACTTGAAAAGTTTAGTGAAGCTTGTTAGCGTACCCTATTGATACCCTGATGGCCTTAGATCGAGGGTAGCTCATTCCTTTACAGGGGTATGTTGATGCCGGGTGATACCATAATCACCCCCATTTTGTTATATTTAAGGGCGTATTCAATAATCCGGCAGACTGTAGCATGAAATATCCATTCGTTTTATATAGCTGTTTCTTGCTTGTCTTTGGAGTGGCAGGAGATATTTTCGGACAGTCTGCTGAGCCGGAAGATTCTTCCTCCACGCCGGATTGCCCCCGGGAACTCACCTGGCAAATAGGTGATATTGATCCACGGTTTGAGATCGATACATCAACCCTGAAAACAATTATGCAAGCGGCCGGAAGCCTGTGGTCGGGGGCGGTGGGAGCACCGTTGGTGGCGTATAGCGACAGCGGGGCGGTGACCCTGAATTTAATTTACGGAAAGAGTCAGGAATTCACCGATAACGAACAGCTGTTGTCATGGCGCATCAACAAAATGAAAGTGAAGCACTTAGCCTTAGAACAGAAATATGAGGCATCGTTCAATGATCACCGCAAACGGTTGACGCAGCATAACCAATTCCTTGGCTTGCATGCCAAAAAGGTGAATGAATACAACTGGATTTTAATAAGACGGGGCGATGAGAATATCGTTGAAGAAGAGGAAAAGGAGCGGGTCAATGCCCTGAAGAAGGAGATAAAGCAGTTGCAGTTGAAGCTGAATCAGCAGAAAGATGATCTAAATAAGTTAGCCAAAGACTTGAAACGTTTTTCCACGCGGGTTGATGAGGTAACTGATCAGGTCAACAAATTAATATTCTCGTATAAAGATCGGTTTAGCACCGCCCAAACGTTCTACCAAGGTGTTTACATTGCGGATTTAAATAACCGGAAAATTAATATTTATGCGTTTGAAAATCTGGACCGCCTGAAACTGGTGTTGGCCCATGAGATAGGCCACGCGCTGGGGTTGGGGCATACCGATGAACCGAAATCCATCATGCATTATAAAATGGGGAAGCAAAATGTGCGGAATCTGACGCTTACCGAGCAGGATGTGCGGGCGATTGAGAGAGAGTGTTTGGATTGAGAAATAAGGAAAAAAGCTAAACAATAATACCTTCACTGAGTATAGAATTGCCTTATCATACATAACCCAGAAAGTATGAAAATGACTAATTAAACCGCTCCAACTTATGCTTGCGCTTTTGCCAATCGGGGAGCACCGTGTTTAACAGTTGATAGAATTTCTTGTCGTGATGAGGATACTTTGTATGACAGAGTTCGTGTATGATCACATAATCGATGCAATAGGTAGGGTGCTTAACCAAGCTGGGGTTCAAAAAGACTTTGTCCGAGGGGGTATAGCTGCCCCATCGCTTCTCCATACTACGCAGCTTTAGTTTGGGTCGGGAAATGTTATACTTTCGAAGATTTTTCAGGCATAAATCAAAGCGTTCGTTAAACTTTTTTGTGGCATGCCCTCTATACCACTGGTCTAAAAGTTCTTTTGTATGACGGTTGTTTTGCTTGCGGTGGGTATGAATCCGAAAAAAGGGCCCTTTTAGTTTAACGCTTTCCCTATCATCACTATCAATTTGTATGACTTTTAGCCGATATTGCCGACCTAAATAGCGGTGTGTTTCACCGCTGATGTACTCAAAATCACCATTTGGGCTGTCAAAGCGCTCAAAATAGCGCTTTTGTTTAACAACCCACTTTGCACGTTTAACAACCCTCTGCTTAATTTCGTCTAACGAGGCATCCTCCGGTGCCGTTACCCACACGGTTTGATCCGGAAAGACGGCTATCTCCAGCGTTTTACGGTCGGAGTACGTAATAGTAAACGAAATCTCGCGCGTGCCGTAGGCAACCGTATAACGATTAGCTTGCACTGCGCGATTTTTTTTGTTTGATGATGGTTTCTGCAATGCGCTCGATGACATCAAAATCACGTTTTAGGTCTAATTCGCGGAAAAATTCAATCATATAATCTTCGATGGCGATAAACATATCGTTTTTAACATCCGGGTTGGTGGTCCAGTCCACAATGGCCAGATTGTTTAACGCCTGACCAATTTCGATCCCGGCCTGCACATACATTTCGTTTAACACTTTGGGATCAATCTGCCCATTTTCCGCCTCTGTTTTTCTATTCACTATATAATTGTCAAACTCATCTTTAACGGTATTATAATAGGACCGCGCTTCGGGTTTGTCTTTTAGCCTTGTGGGGGTATCTGCAAAGGAACCTTCAATGACGCCTTGTTTGATCTCTTTGATCTGTTCGAGGTACTCTTTCTCGGAGATTCGATCATGGCGGAATTTTTCAATCGTTTCATGGATCATGTCCGAAAAGCGGCGGTAGAGGGCCGGATCTTCCTCCATTTTTTCCGTCACGGCCTTTTTAGTGGCGCTGGCTATACGGTCGGCCTTGGATGCATCGGTTTCCTGCTCTTCATCAAGCTGCTTTTCGCTAAAGTCCTCGCTAAAAATGTTAACCGGTTCAATAATCTGCTGCATGCCCTCGGTTCCTACATATGAATCGAGCAGCTTCTGCACCCGGTCTTCGTATTCACGGTGGTCAATGGATTCAGAATAACGCAGGCGAACCGAACGGCGCAGGTTTTCAAAGAATTTCACGTCCCGTTTATACTTCTGGATGGTCGCTTCGTCAATATGATCAAACAAGCGATTCGCTGAGAAAGCGGCTTGCAGGGTACGGGCAAAGTTGGAGAGCTTTTCATAAAAATCGTCCCGCCGATCCTGTGGACGCAGGAACCGCTCCAGGGCTTCTTTGTCATCGGTGTTGTCACATTCCTTGAACACATCCCACAGCTCGCTGTGCAACTGCGGTAATTTATTAATGACTTCCCGAATAGGTGTTACCGCTTGCCGTAAATCTTCTTCTTCAAAGCCTTCCAGCGCCTGATAGGAGGTTCGGGCCTCTTTCAAGTTGCCCAAGATACCTCTATAATCAATGATGTATCCGAAATCCTTGCCCTCAAAAAGCCGGTTGACGCGGGCTATGGCCTGCAGTAGATTATGTTCTTCGAGGTAGCGGGCCAGGTACAGCACCATATTACGTGGAGAATCAAAGCCAGTAAGCAGTTTTTGGACCACAATCAACAGCTCGACCTCTTCGCTATCTGATTTAAACAGGTTCACGAGGCTATTTTCATAATTGTCTTTGTTGCCAAAGCGATCCATCATACGCTGCCAGAAAATCTGAACGTCATCATTGGGATCGTCATATACATCGTCATGGCCTTCGCGTGTATCGGGCGGTGAGATCACCAGCTCGGCATTGATCTGTCCACGCTCTTTAAAATAACGGTAATATTTTACGGCCGTTCTTCGGTAGGGGACGGTAAGCTGAGCCTTGTATTTGGTATTCTTAAGATTTTTGAGATAGTGATCGGTTACATCATTGGCAATTTCTTCGATCACATGCCGGGCGGTCAGCAATTTGTTTAACGAAGAGTAGCGCGTTTTATACTCCACCTTTTGCTCTTCGGTCATACTTTCCATATCTCGATCAAACCCCCGGTCTATTTTCTCCTTCCAGGTGTCAAGAATAGCCGCGCGGCCCTCATAGATAATAGGCACCACCGCACCGTCTTCCACGGCCTGATCCATGGTATAGGAGTCAATAATACCCCCGAACTTACGGGCCGTACTCTTTTCCTTTTTCATGAGCGGCGTGCCGGAAAAGCCGATATAGCAGGCGTTAGGCAGCACTTTTTTCATCTTGGCATGCATCAATCCGTATTGGGTACGGTGCGATTCATCCACCAACACAAAAATATTAGACGATTCGTTTGTAAAGGCCTGCCGGTTAAGGGCCGCGTTAAACTTGTTGATGATGGTGGAGATGTTTTGCTTGCCCCGGTCTTCTACCAATTTACCCAAATGTTTCCCGGTTTTAGCACGGGTGATGTCTTTTCCACAGCTTTTAAAAGTCTTAGTCAGCTGTTTATCAAGATCGGTGCGGTCAGTGACCAGAATGATACGATGGGAGGATATGGTATTCGTCAGGGCCAGGTTCTTGGACATAAAGATCATGGTGATGGACTTGCCGCTGCCCTGCGTGTGCCAGATGACGCCTCCTTTACGTCGGCCGTCCGCATCGGTTTGCTGAATGCGCCTCATCATCCGTTTAACGCCAAAATATTGCTGGTAACGGGCGATCTTGCGCACGTTGTTGTCAAACACCGTAAACTTTTGGGTGAGCTCCAGTAGTCGCTCTGGGCGGCAGAGGCTATACAGGTTTTTGTCCTGCAGGGTAGGCTCCCGCGCATCTTCCGTGCGTTTGGGTTTAAGCTGGTATTGATGCTTAAGCCGGTCAATCCACACCGGATGTTCATCCGGTTGTGCTGTTAATTGTTTAACGGTCTCTTCTATTTCCTCTTCCTCCCGCCAAATGGACCAGAATGGTTTAGACGTGCCAGTGGTAGCATACGAAAATTCATTGACGCTGGTGGCAATTAGCATTTGCGTAAAGTGGAAAAAAGCCGGTACTTCTTCGGGCTTTTGATTCCTGAGATGCTGGGAGATGGCCTCATCCAGGGCATTCTTTTTATCCCGGCGTTTGCATTCAATGTCCACAAACGGGATGCCATTTACAAAAAGTACGACATCTATGCGCCGGGTTTTGGTTTTACCCTTGATCTCAAACTCATCAGCTACGTGATAGACATTATTCTCCGGATTTTCCCAGTCGATGTATTTGAATGGGAAACTTTTTTTATCGCCTTTAATGATCTGCTCATAGCTTTTGCCCAGCGTAAGCAGATCGTAAATGGCTTCGTTGGTATTCACTAAGCCTTCGTCGAGCACCTGCTGCAGGTCGTGACTGGCCCGCCCAAAGGTGTTGTCGGAAAAGTTGTAGATGTCGCCTTTATATTCAATTTGGTTAAGCTTGCGAAGCTGTTTAGCCAGCACTTCTTCCAGCACGAATTTTGACAGCAACCCCTCCCGCAGCTCCAGCGCCTCTTCCGGCGAAAGGTAGGTATAACCCATGGCCTGTAGCAGGCGCAACGCCGGAATTTGGGAATCGTTATCTTCTAAATAGCTGGAATGTGAATGATTCATAAGCGGTTGTTCAACTCAAAAAATTGGTATAAACCTTTATTACAAATTTTCTTAGTTAAGTTTTAGGCCAAAAACTTAACTATAAAATTCCTTAGTTAAGGTTTGTGTAAAAAGTTTTACTATGGATGTTTCGACTAAAATATTAAAATGCCCATAAATAATTGTCGTTTAATCACTGGTACTGTATTTTAGAGTCAGTCTCATCTTTCCATTTGGAAGAAAGAGATCCGGAAGTCGATAAGCCTTGATGTTTATCGTCTTCTGCATAAATTTTTGTATTAGGATTGGGGCTTATCCCGGTCGGCAAAAAGCGCTGGACTTCTCCGGGGCTTTTTGTTTTTAGATTTATATTTGGTTGGTAGCATATTAAAAATATGATCAAGCCGTTTAAAAATTGTGACCTGCGTTGTGTCCAAGCTGACCTTCGCGGGCCACGAAAAATTCCCCGGTTTGAAACCGGGGTTTTCATTTTAAGCCCTAACGATACCCAAAGTGACCTCTGTAGTGTGCTTACATTTGCATTGTCCCAGGTCCATGTACGGTTGATGGGATTGGGGGAGAAGCTTTCATGGTACTGCTCTTTGAAGGTCCCGGAGTTGAAAGCCTCAAGTTTTGTGGATTCGTTTGTCATAGCCTAATTTTATCTTAATTATTTTTTAAGCTGTCTTTGTCCTCTCCATGGGGTACATAAGGCCCCAACCATTTCCCGGTTATTTGATAAAGCTCATAATAAACAAGCCACTCAGCTGTCCAGGGAATAATAGTATCAGCAATATTTTTTTTATGTCGCCATGGATCTTCATCTGGATAATAAAGACACAGGCTTCCATCGGAATACATGTGGGCATCGATATCAAGTTGTAAAATAGGTTTTATGACATAGACACTGGGACTTTTTTCACCGTCATATTCAATTAAAACTATATATTCCTCACTTTCCTCAGTTGGCTGTAAAACTCCGTAGCATTCTAACTGTTTACTACCTGGTTTGCCCTTAGTTTTGCATAGAAAGCAGTCAAAATCTCTTTCTATCAGTTCTTTTTGACGCCTTACATACACATAAGGATTTATCCTCCTCTTATTATACATGAATTACCCACCGTAATTTTTAGTTTCTGGTACTGATTTCCCTGTATCTTTATCCGTTACATTTCCTTTTCGGTCGATAAAAGGAGTGCCTCCGAGGATTTCCGCCTTATCTCGTAAAGCACTTTCTTTTTTATCCGTATCTTTGTCTTCGCCCTCGGGGAAATGCGGTCCAAGGTGGCTTTGCCATAGCTGACTGGCTTTGAGTTGGTTTGACTCCTCATCAATAGCTTCGTTAGCATCTTCGATGAATCCTTCCAGCTTTTCGATTATATAATCCTTTTTGTCCTGATCATAACCTCCAAAAATGTTGCTGTCATCAGGACAACACGCTGGCATAGTCAAATGCCACGATCTATTGAGCCTATTCTTAATCTCTTTAAGAGTTTTTCGTAAAGCTTCATCATCACGATCATCATATTGAATACATTCGCAGGCAAGTAATGTCAATGCCAGTCCACTTGGCATTTTATTTTGGATTTTATCTCCCCAAGCTTTTAGATACTGAACTATTCGTACTAACTGATCCTCATCATCCCGCTGATCATCAAACCATTCGATAAATTTTTTAGGATCGCTTGGATCAAATTCTTCCCCTTTTACAGCCAGTTTAGGGTGTTCTGAATTATCGTCTTTATCCAGTTTATAATAAACCGGCAAATCTATATGGTAATCCCCTTTATAGATAACACGGATACATCGCGAACGATGTTGGGAGGGTGTATTTGTTAAGTCTTCTACTGCATTTAAAACCCAGGTTTGAAGTGTTTTTCCACTTACATCGGGTTCTTTGAAAAAATAAACTCCATCATCCATATCACATGTATCATCTTTGTACCGAATTACGGTTCTCATTTTATATGAGCCTTGGATATAAAAGTAAGGGGTGTAGTCAGGATGATTTTCTTTAAAATAGTCTTCAATTGCCGCACGTATATTTTCGCGAGAAGTTTTAAGGTTGTCTTTTTTTGTCTTTGTTAAATTCAGGTTCTTGTTGAAATCGAGGAATAGTTTATTGCAATTAGCCATTTCTAAATTTTTTTGATTAAAGTTTATATACTGGTTCAAAAGGCGTTATATGAGTATTAAAAAATTCTTCAATCACAATACTGCCTTTCACTTGGAAATCGTCAAATGCTTGATTGATAAGCAAATTTAACTTTTCGCTTTTTGTCTCATCCAAATCTATTGAAGGTATTTTATCAAAGTCGAATTGTATTCTCTCGTAAAAAAATTGTGAGGAGTTATTATTACCAATTCCTTTATTTAAAAATTTGACAAGGTTGTTGACATAATCGGATTGAGCACTCATCATCAAATCAAAAATTTTAGGCGCGGGTGGAGCTCCCCAATAATGAGCTCCCCATTTTTTATCTGTATTAGTTTCGCTAAATGATTTATTTCCTGTTCCAATTGACAAAACTTTGAGATTTTCAATTGGTACTTCTAAAGCTTCTATGGCTTCCATAATCCCGATAAGAGTGGGATTATTAGCAAATATTCCCCCGTCTATAGTATTAGTAACCTCCTCCATTTCATTATTATGGACTTTTTTATACGAAAAAGAATGTGGCTTGAAGTAAAATGGGGCAGCACTTGTTGATAGAGCTACATGATGAGCTGGGTACTGGTAATCAATTTTAAGCTCAGGATGATGAGAGGTTTTATATACACTTACTCGGCCTTTTGAGGTGTTATAAACAGGAATACAAACTCTTGTTTTTGCATGGCCTAATCTGGTTACACCGTCCGAAAATTTTGAGAATTCTTCTTTTAATAGCTTTTCTAAATACGTAGTCTTATGAAAGGGTTTAATAAGTGATTTTAAATATCCATTTTTCTTACCGAATATATTTTTGGCATTATTTTTGTACAAATTCAAAATGTCTTTTGAAGGCATACCCAAAGCAAGCCCCATCGCAATTATTCCACCGGTAGAAGTACCACAAATCAAGTCGAAATATTTATTTAATTGTGTTATCTGCTTGCCTTCTTGTTTAAGCTGATACTCCAATTCTGATAAGAATTTTGCAGGATAAATACCTCTTATTCCACCTCCATCAATGGATAAAATTTTAAATGGTTTGTCTTTATCATAAAGCATGTTGATAATCCACTTCTTTATTCACCCTAACTTTCCCCGTCAATAACTGCTGCATCAGGCCTTTCTTTTGTTTTTTGATCGCCGTTAATTCTGATTCAAGCAACCCTATCTCTTTTTTTGCTTGATTTAAAACTGAGGCAATTCTCTTTTGCTCTTCCATTTTGGGGACTTTAAATGTGATTTTTAAAAAGTCCTTGATACTTACATTAAGTAAGCCATGATTCCGGGCGCCCTCACGGGCGATTTTGTAAATCTCGTGATCTAATCCGCCGTTTTCGAAAAAGTGGGTCATAAAATCGCTGTCAACTGTTGACGAATCGGGCCTAAAACAAATATATAGTGGTGATAAAACCCCGCTTTCATATTCTTCCAATCGTTTGATTGCCCCTAATGGATACCCTTCGGAATAACTTTTATTGTAAGCAAAATCTCCCTTTTTCAGTACTATGTACCTGGACAAATCTTTGCTGGCAACCGATTTGTTATAGTAATCAGTTTGACTTACCAGTCCATCTTGAGCTGAAATAGTTAAGACATTGGTAATTTTTTCTGCCTCGTTTTTTTCGGTAACCCGCTGAAAAGCTTCTCCCAATACGACCTCAACCCACGGCTCCCCCTCAAACTCCGGAAACCGCTTCTGGCCCGCCCGCCCCGAGCCATTCGGGGACAGCAACTGCTGCATGAGACCTTTTTTGTAGCGTTTCTTGGCCTGGATAAGATCTTCGAGGGTGGAGATGGCTTTGTCCCATTTAGAAAGAATTGTAACAATATCTTTGCGTTCTTCTTTAGATTTAGGAAGAGCAATAAAAAGCTTTTTAACGTCACTATTATTAATAGCTGGATAACTGCTCCCAACTAATAATTGTTCAAACTGTCGTTGGAATGTTTCAGTAAATAACGATTGGAATATATATTCAGAGTCAACCTCATCTTCCGGAGTTAAAACAGCAAAACCTGTTGAGCAAATGTAGCCAGCAATATTTTTATCAGCTTTTGCAAATCCTTTTAAATAAGGTCTAACAGTTGATAGTAGAACGTCATTTTCATGTACCACTCTACGAGCCCTCGATGGTGCATTTCTAAACTTTATAGGGGTTTGAGGTAAATCGATGATCCCTTCATTAACAGACCCAAGGTCTATATAATATATTTTTTCTTCAGGATCATTTTTTGTGCTTATCGACTCAATATTAATATCAGCTAATCCACCAATCTTAGTTAAGTTCCATCCTGCTGGAGGCAAAAAACCGATTTTATTTTTAATAAATTCTTCTTTCATGAAGTGTTATTGTGATATTTCGAGTTCACTTAAATATTGGCCCATCTTTTGCTGCACTTCATCAAGCTCCTGCTCAAGTTCTTTGATCTCCTCTTGCGTGGCCGCAATATCCACTTCCGGTTCGGGCTCAAAGGTATCCACATAGCGGGGGATATTCAGATTGTAGTCGTTTTCCTTGATCTCTTCCGGTGAGGCTATGTAGGAGAATTTTTCTTCCTCCTTAAAGTCCCGATAGGTTTGTTCGATCTTCTTTATATCCTGCTCGCGCAGCTTGTTCTGCTTGGTGCCTTTTTCAAACTGCTCGCTGGCATCAATGAACAGCACCTTGTTATGCTCTTTGCCTTTATTAAAGACCAGAATAGCGGCCGGGATGCCCGTGCCAAAGAAGAGATTTTCCGGCAGACCCACCACGGCCTCCAGCAGGTTTTCTTGTATAAGTTGGGTACGAATTTTGCCTTCGGAACCGCTGCGGAACAGCACCCCGTGGGGCACAATGACGCCCACCTTGCCGGTATCCTCATAGGCCACTTCTATCATATGCTGGATAAAGGCATAGTCGCCGCGGCTCTTGGGCGGGATGCCGCGATGGAAGCGGTTGTATTTATCATCCTTAGCGTCCTCCTTGCCCCACTTTTTTAAGCTAAAAGGCGGATTGGCCGCCACGATGTCAAACTTCATGAGCTCATCGTTCTCGGTGAGCTCCGGACGGTTAATGGTATCGCACCAGCGGATGTCGGCGGCATCCATGCCGTGCAGAAACATATTCATCTTGCAGAGGGCCCAGGTGCTGCCGTTGCTTTCCTGTCCATAGATGCGAAAGTCACGGTCGCCGACTTCTTCAGCTACCGTTATCGCCAGCGAACCTGAGCCGCTGGCCGGGTCGCAAATGCGATCGCCGGGCTGAGGGTTCAGCAAGCGGGCCAGCAGTTCCGAAACTTCGTGCGGCGTATAAAATTCACCGCCTTTTTTACCGGCATCCGAAGCAAAGCGCTCAATCAAAAACATATAGGCGTTTCCGATAATATCTTCGGTGCCAATCACCGAGGGTCGAAAATTGAGTTGAGGCTTGTCAAAATCGTTAATCAGATTCTTCAAGCGATTGTTGCGGTCTCTGGTCTTACCCAAATTGGGTTCCGAGTTGAAGTCCACATTACGAAACACCCCCTCCAGCTTCTCGTAGTTTGCTTCCTCAATCTTTTGCAGAATCTTGTTTATCTGATCGCCAATGTCCTCATCATGCTGATGTTCCACCAGGTAATCAAAGGTGCAGTTTTCGGGCAGTACAAAACGTTCGCGTTCCATGCGACGCTGGATGCGTTCTTCATCGTCGCCGAATTCTTTCTTGTACTGCTCGTAGCGGTCTTTCCAGACATCACTGAGGTACTTCAAAAAAAGAAATATGAGAACGTAGTTTTTGTACTGTGCCGGATCAACGACGCCACGAAAGGTGTCGCATGCCGACCAAAGGGCACTGTTAATTTCCTGTTGCGTAGGTTTATGGGAGCTCATGTAGTTAGATAATTAATTTTTGTTTCTAATTAACCTTTGGGCGGATAGGGATCATCACCATACGAATTGGCTTCTCTGACCTGACCCTTTCGATTTTTTATATATAGCTCACTCTTATTCTTTTTTGCCTGCTTCTTTCCGTAGCCGATAGCCTCTTTTTGGGTATTGAACTTCTTAGAAGCACGGCTCGAACCATGCTTCTTTACCTGCCATTTCTTGTCGCTTGGAGATACATCGTAATTTTTTTTCTTGCTCATAATAGGTTGCTTATTTGGATTTAAATTTATCGTATTTTTTCTGAAGCATTGCATCTACCATCTGCTCCTTTTTTTCTGCCAGCATTTGATGCAGAATAATTTCCGTATTTTTATACATATCGATGCTGGCCACCTCTTGTTGATGATCCATAGGAGGGGGAGTGATTTCAATGCTTTCCAACGCCTTGATCGACAAATTGGGAATACTGGTACCGGCCGAAATTGATTTAAAAAAATGCTGAACGCGTTTTGAATTTAAAAACCACGCTAAATAAGGCGCGATAACCTTTGGGTTATCCGGCTTGAGTACCAGAAAGCTATTTACAGCCACTGCATTTTCCAACCATCCAGGAATGGTAAATGCATTCAAATTATAGCCCTTGCTAATCATAATGACATCCCCGGCTTCAAGGTAATACCGGTCCCTGCGTGGATTAAAGTCGCTTATTGTGGTCATGTTCTCCCGCATAATACCGCGATACTTGTCCACATCACTCATTTGTACTACCTTTGTATCCCCTTCCGGATCGTGGGTAATCTTCGACCGAAAAGAGTATCCGGTGGATATGTTAGCTATTTCGCTTAATTTCATTTATAATTAATTAATGCAATAAAGCTTTTCTGCATTCAAGATAAGCAAAAAAATTGTTTTTATAAATAAATAATGCAGTAAAAGCTTTCTGTTAATAATTTGTTATCAGAATTTCCCGGGTTATTCAAATTATATCATCTATAAATTGGCAAAAATCATCAAAAGTAAAGAGAGAAAATGATCATTTGGCGAAAAGATTTTCTTAAAGAAGAAATTTAAATAGACCTACAGGAAATAATCTCTGTGTAGTAACTCCAATACCTACAGAACGACTAAGGAAGAGTTTTTTAAATTAGAAAGAGAATTAAAGACTTGGTTAGATCAGCAACTTCGATTCTACTCTCTATCAACACTCGTAAATAAACGTAGAATCTTTAACTGTTTATTTGATATATATGCTGCAGAATGGTGGAAGCGACGTTTTTCGGGAGACCGGTGGTCGTGGGCACCTATTTTAGAAGATCTAAACCTTGAACCAGACGAATGGCGTGTTCCCCAAAGAAGTAAGTGTATTGAAATAGGGTTTAGAGCTTGGAATATTGAGTTTCAAAACACTCATGGCCTAAGATTCCTAACCTTGAAATCTTCTTGCCACAGAAATTTATCACAAAAGCATACTTGTGGGCGAAACACCATAAGGAAATGCTTAAAGAAATTAATATCCGTTTACCTGGCTGAAGGATTGGAAACCATAGACTGGGGTTTGGAAAAGGAAGAGATGCCAATGGGTGTCCCTTCTTTATTTTGTATATTTTTCTAAATCAAAGAGTTTCCCGGAAGGAAGCGAAGCGACTGGAGCAAGAGTTTGAGACTATCCCATAGGGCTTGTTTATAGTCCCATAACTCACTGATTTAACTGATAGACAATTAAAATAAGGAAGTTCTTAAATATCGAAAATTCTAAAAATTACTTTAAAAAATAAGAATCTTATTCTATAGCATTTTTGATTTGGTTAAAAGATCGTATTTCTGTTGGCTCACCATTATTGCAGATTAATAGATTGGGTGGTTTACAGTATTTATAAAATATTTTTTTGGCTTTATTATCAGTTAGGCCTTTTAAGTTCCGATGACATTCATCACCAGTATGGCTTGGGTGATCTTCTAATACAATTTCAACATCGGCATATTTTTCATGTATATCCTCAGTAGAAATTATCCAATAAATAATAGGGTGTCCAGCAATACTTGGATAATATTCTAGAATGTGGTCACAGGTTGTTTCGTCGTCTGTGTTGATCGAATTTTGAATACACTCGGGTTGGATGAGGGAGATACCCCCATTGTTTGAGGAGTTGCTGAATGCAGTACTTCGAAATCTTTTTTTAGCTCTGTCATAGTGTTTGTGATGAATGATTCTGAATAGTTCCATTCGCTTCGTTTAAAGTTGCTTAAGATATTTTCAACTTTTTTAAGACTTATATTATTTTCTCTTCTAACTATATCATACTCAAACCCTAGACCTTGCTCCACTGTTAAATCAATCGTTAAATCTTCATTAACGGCTGTCTCTATGCTGAATTCTTCTTGGTGAAATACAACCAATATCAATCCATTAGTTCCAGGAAATACATTGACTGTAGGAATGAAATACTTGCCAATTTTATATACTTTTTCTGCTTTTTTTATAACATCTGAATTAATTGGTTTGCCCTCACCATATGCCCATCCTTCTTTAAGGGTGGCGTAATTATTCAACTCTTCAATGATAGAGTCATTAAGTTTAGTTTTTCCCGACGTATATACTTCTGAAACTGTTGGCCGATAATTTAACATAACTAAGATTTTTTAGTTTTTTTCTGTAAGAGTTTTGCTAATAAAATCGGTATCCATGATTTCATGATCTGATTCTTTCTCAAATTGTTGTATCATTGATCCTAACTTTTTATATAGTGTTTTTGCCAATGTATAAGACATATTCACAACTGCCTTAGGCCTACCATTTACTTGTAAAACTAATCCTACATCAGCGTTATTTAAAAAGTTTGCGAATCCATTAGCATAAATTTTGACTACCTCATCTGACTCAAGTGCATACTCTATTGTATTTTTGCTTTCGTCTTTATCTTTTGTTTTTTGTTCTGCCATTACGGTGAAGTTTATATGTATTAGAATAGTATTACTAAGTAAATGGTTTTCTAGATTAGAAAAAAGGAATAATTTTTCATTTGAACAAATATAACTAATTATGTTGTTTATTTATTGTAATAAGGTGTTTTAATTAAAATTAAGCTTTAGATAACAACGTTCTATCTATATTGTACCCTTTTTATTAACTTATTGCACTTCAATGATTTATAGATTTTAAAGTACCCCCACCCGGAATCGAACCAGGATCTGAAGCTTAGGAGGCCTCCGTTCTATCCAATTGAACTATGGGGGCTTGAAGGTAATTACTTAAATAAAAAGCACATCAAGAATACAAATATTCACCCAATTTTGGAAAAGCATTTCAGTTGGCAGGATGCAGCAAGCAGTGGCATCTGCCCGGAAAATACGCATAGCGCGTTAGGGAATTAAAAATCAGGAATAATGGCAAATGTAATTCTCAATTTTTTATCCTACCCTTGTAACATCAAGATGTTATTTCCGCTATAAGATAAAGTATATAGCTTTCTGAAAGTCATTTAATTTTTTTGGTAGCAAAGATCTGAAAATCATCTAAAATAGTTCACCTATGATGCAAAAAATATTTCTGTCACTCGTGGTGTTTCTAA
>Ga0306901_1000158_pt1 | contig 34435 bp, 28 predicted proteins | sample AntRauMFilla3767_FD_190431 | JGI IMG/M metagenome (GOLD analysis project Ga0306901, IMG submission 190431) | Saline lake microbial communities from Rauer Islands, Antarctica - Metagenome Filla 3 #767 (v2) (version 2) | ecosystem: Environmental > Aquatic > Non-marine Saline and Alkaline > Saline ... | reverse complement strand
AGTACGCGAGATGAATCTCGCATTACAATTTTCTACTTTCTTCAACTCATCCCGGCGCTCCGCTCTGGGATGGAATAATTTCCGGTTTTACTTCCGCAGCAGAACGGCGGAAGTAGCGAATGGCTGTTCATCAAACATAAATTGGATGACGCCGGTCTATTTTTTCTATTATTAAACTATACCGACAAATTTTGCTATGTAGCTCGACATTTATGTCGAGTACGCGAGATGAATCTCGCGCTACAATTTTTCACTTTCATTTTTCAACCTCACACTGCTCGCCGCGGCAACATTCTTCCACGTTGATACCACAATTACTGCATTGACCGTGGCCGTGTACCCACACGATGGGCGATTTGGTGCCGCAGTAATCGCAACGGCGATCGTATTCAGTATTTTTGGGAGCTTCATCTTTCATAATCCAGTAAGTATCCCTTCTCCCGTTTATGGGAGAGGGGTGTCCGCCAGTAGGCGGACGGGGTGAGGGTAAATTATATCTCCAGCCACATTTCTCCGGTTACTTCCTGATAGACTACATCCATGTTCTGGGAGAGGCTCCAGAAGTCGGCATACAAGAAGTTTTCAAACCCTTCCAGTTCTTTGTGATCAATAATGGCTTCTTTAGAGTTTCCAGCTGCTACCCCATCTTCTACGTGCTCTACCATCGCTTCCAGATAATCTTTCATCACGCCTATATCTTTTTTAGTACCGGTTACGCCAAATTCCGGCTTGCCGTGTCCAAAAATGAACATGGTATCATCGGGATATTTTCCCATAACCTGAGAAAGTACGTTAATCCAATTGTGGATGGACGCCCCGGCGGGACGATCGGTATAAGGATTCATCCGATTGAACATTAAATCACCCATGTGGGCTACATTCGCTTTTTCAAAATAGATGACCGAATCGCCGGCAGTATGGCCCCGCCCAAAATAGTTGGCGTGGATAACTTCATCCCCTACATCCATTTTCCAGGAATCGGTATATGTTTCAGCGGGATAAGCAGGCTTTGAATTGTCATCACTTTGCTTGGCTGCTTTCTTCATCAACAGGGGCACATTTTTATGGGCCACAGATTTTTTAGCCGCCGATTTAAAAACTGCGTTCCCCGCAGTGTGATCACCGTGATGATGCGTATTCAACATCAAATCCATTGGGTGTGATGTTTTTTCTTTCAATCCATCCAGACAGTATTGAGCCGTTTGCGGGTATTGCGAATCAACAACGGCCAGCCCATTTTTTGAGGCCAGCCAACCAATCGTTCCCCCTCGTTCAGTAAAATAACCTACGTTTCGGCGCAGCATATTGAAATTACCGGGCTTGGCAGCGAAGAGTTTTTTTAGCGGAAGCATGGCTCCGGCGGTGGCAAGGGATGATTGAACGATGAATTGACGGCGATCCATAATAGGGTTGTTTGGAATTTAAATTTTAAATTATGCCAATAAATTAAAGCTAACCGCAGAGGTACACAGAGTTTCGCGGAGTGTGCATAGAAACCATGCTATTACTCTGCGAGCCTCTGCTTACTCTGTAGTCATAATTTACATCTATTAATTTAATCATTTAGAAGCGAGCTTCAAGCTAAAAGTTGTCACATTTTTATATCATGCCTGTTCTATTATATTGAGTTAAGCATTTTTCTCTTAAGTTAAATTGTTTATGGGTGTTGAAAATAAAATCTGCATGGTGACCGGTGCCAACTCAGGCATTGGCAAAGAAACGGCTAAAGCACTGGCCGGGATGGGCGCATACGTTGTTATGCTGTGCCGCAATGAGAACCGCGCTCAACAGGCCAAACAAGAAATTATTGAACACACCGGTCATTCGGGCGTAGAAATAATGATTGCCGATCTGGCTCATCAATATGATATACGCAAGGCGGCCAAGCAGTTTAATGAGAATTTTGATGCGCTGGACATTTTAATCAACAATGCCGGGATGATTGCATCAACCCGTGCAGAAACTCCCGCCGGTATTGAAAAAACAATGGCCGTCAACCACCTGGCGCCGTTCCTTCTTACCCACCTTTTAATGCCTTCGTTAAAAAATGCAGAACGGGCGCGCATTGTCAATGTTTCTTCTGAGGTTCATCGCATTGGGGCCGGTATTTTTGATCTTAATGATTTACAACTTGCTAACGGCTATTCCAATATGAAAGCGTATGGGCTCTCAAAGCTTTGCAATATTATGTTTACCCATGAATTGAGCAAGCGGCTGGATAAAAATGAGATCACTGCTAATTGCCTGCATCCCGGCGTGGTGGGTACCCGGCTGGCCAGTGATGCCTCGTGGTGGCTTAAGTTAAGCTACATTCTGGGAAAACCCTTTATGCGTTCACCTGCAAGCGGGGCCCAAACGTCAATTTATTTGGCTTCATCGGATGAGGTGGAGAATATAAGCGGGAAATATTTTAAAAATAAATCCATCACCGCGCCGGCTGAAATTGCTTTTGATGACGCCCTTACCGAAAAACTCTGGGAGAAAAGTGCGGCGTTGACAGGTATAGAATAATTAAAATCTTTTCAAAACCCATCGGCTCCCAAATCCTCGGGACCGTCCGGAGGGTAGCTTTAGACTACATTAACCCATCCGACCGCGAACCCAGCCCACCTGCGCTAAGGCTTCAGTGGGCAATCTGGCCGGACGGGTCATTGCGTCAGCATATCAAAACCTTTGTTAGAGCATCCAAAATCGTTTGAAGCGTATAATTCTGGACCGGCGGGCCAACTGGCAAAATGCTTTCTCCGAAATTGATCCGTCATCAATACAATAACCGATGTCTTTAAAAAGCGATTTATATTGCTCTACACCTAAATGCTCAATAAAATGCGACAGCTGTTTGCGGTTGTATGTACTGTAATTTTGTTCCAAAAGAACTATTATTTGCTGCCAGCGGTGGGGCTGCGTAGAAAGCTCAATGCCCAGCCCAATAGCATTTTCCGGATTCGGTTCATTCAGACAATTCCAGAGGCGTTTTTTCAAGCTATGGGGCACCGGTTCCGTGCGTAGAATTTTGGGGCCGCGCATATCATTAGTGGCTTGCGGAAAGTAGCTTTTCCACATAACATTGGTGGAGGGGTGATGGTAATACACTTCCCAACTTTTGCTGTCTTTACGAAGCTGGGTCATCTCGCGAATGAGTGACGCCTGCCTTTCTTGATTTACTATATACATAAGGAACCACCTTATTCTTTCTTTGTTTCTTAGACTTCAACAAGAGAGAATGGTTCCTAAAAAACTAATTATTTAAATTTCTTCTCTGGCTATCGTCACAAATTTCTCAACGCCCCTCTTCAAATAGCTTCTTTTTTTCCAGCTGCCGGGATCAATGGGTTCGGCAAATTCCAGATCCTCCCGAAAATTCTCTATAAGTGTTTCTGCCAGATCTTCATTAATACAAGTCAGGTTAATCTCATCATCCTTGAGCATGGAGCGATGATTAAAGTTTGCCGATCCGATGCAACTTACCAACCCATCAACAATTAAAGCCTTGGAATGAAACATGGTTTTTTGGTAATACCAAAGCTGAACGCCGCCCTCCATAAGCATTTCGAAGGTTTCTTCTCCGGCCAGTTTAGCCAGCTGCTGATCGTTGTGCTTGCCCGGCATCATGATATGAACGTCCACGCCGCGATCAACAGCGTCTGATAACAGGTTGATGATCTTGACTTCGGGATTGAAATAAGCCGTGGTGATGTGAATACTATCTTCGGCCATTTTAATTAACGTTTGATAGAGCATCATAATATCACTCCAGCGCACCGAAGCCGAGGTGCGGATGACTTGTATGCTCGTATCGCTATTGGATGCATCTGTTGGCGCGGAGGTGGTTTCCCAGTCATTCTGAATGGGGAAATCGCCGGCTGTTTCCATCCAGTTTTCCAAAAAGGCTGCCTGCAAACCGTTGACCGCCCGGCCCTCTATCCTAAAGTGTGTTTCGCGCCACTCCGATGGATCCCGGGCGTCACCTTCCCATTCCTCGGCAATGCCCACCCCGCCGGTAAACCCAATTTTGTGATCACAAATTAACACCTTGCGATGGGTCCGGTTATCAGATTTCCAAACCTTCCACCGTGACAAAGGGCGAAACCACTGCAAATCCACCCCATTTTCAATCATCATATCGGCCAGGCCCTCTCCCATAAAAGCGGCACCATAACAGTCTAAGATGACTCGCACCTTAAGCCCTTCATCAGCTTTTTGGGCCAGGGCCTGTGCAAAATTCTGGGCTGCTTCGCCGGTCCAATATACAAACGTAAGAAAGTCAATTTGTTCCTTGGCGTTTTTTATGGCCTCGAGCATGGCGGGAAATATCTCATCGCCGTTTTTGAGCACTTTTACGCTGTTATTCTCGGTGAATGGAATACCGATGTGGTTCTCTAAAATAAATTTATGTTTTTCGTCTGCGTTCATGGCTGGTAAGATGAAATAATGTACGTTGAGCAGGCTGACTTTAAAAAAAGAAAGGGCCTTATAGCCCTTTCTAAATGTATTCTAAAACAGTGAAGTCATTTACCGCGTCCCACAATAAGTGAAATCACAAAAATGACAATAAATATATAGAACAGTATTTTGGCAATGCCTGCTGAAGCGCCGGCAATTCCTCCAAATCCTAATATAGCTGCAACGATAGCAACAATGAGAAATATAATACTCCATTTTAGCATAATGATACCTCTTGTATTTAGTTGTTTTTATTTGATGTAGATAAGATGACAATACCTATAATCATAACAATAGCCGATACAATAACCGGAGCGATATTTCCCTCGCTTACTACTACATCAGCGCCTAAAAAGCTAAAGCTATCTGAATTATTGATATAATTGATAAGTGTATAGATTAAGGCGATTAACCCCCCGATAGAACAAATTGACCCAATTATTCTTTGCATAATTTTTTGATGTGATTAAAATTAACGACCCGTTTCTTTACTCCAATATTTTACTAAAAAAACAAGCCGTTTCAAATTTTGGTTTTGCATCCCTTCAAAAATGAACAAAAATAAAAAAAAATCTTACTCGGAATAGCTGAACAAGAGCTTCATTTAAGTCGGGACAACAGGATTTCCCCGAAGGGATGCCTTCGGCAGAACCTGCCGCAGGTTCATCACAAACAAAAAGCTCCTGCATGGGTATTGCCACACAAGAGCTTTCACTATGTCGGGACAACAGGATTTGAACCTGCGACCTCACGACCCCCAGTCGTGCGCGCTACCGGACTGCGCCATGTCCCGAATTGATTGCCAAATATAGGAGTGTGCCGCCCTAAACTCAACCTATTATGTCAGACTCTGGCATAACTCAACCAACACCCCATTATTATCTTTGGGGTGAATAAAAGCAACTAATTTATTGTCGGCTCCCTTTGCAGGTTCATCGGAAAGCAGGGTGAAGCCTTCTTTGTTTAGCCGCTTCATTTCGGCATGAATATCCTCAACCTCAAACGCCACATGATGCATGCCTTCTCCACGGTTGGCAATATATTTGTTGATTACCGAATCTTGCCCGGCAGCACCCAGCAGCTCCACCTTCGATTCACCAGTTTTAAAAAAGGCCGTATCCACTTTCTGGGCTTCTACTTTTTCGCGTTTGTAGCAGTCGGTGCCAAGCAATGTTTCGTAAGAAGCGATAGCTTCCTCAATATTCTTGACTGCGATACCAATATGCTCAATCTTCATAGCGTAGTGTTTTTATTAAAAAAATGAGAGGTGAAAAGTGAAAGGTCAAAAAACCCGTTATTCTTCATTTAACCTTTGCCTTTTCACATTTCACTAATCCTCGGGCAAACTGATATACTTCAACGCATTCACCCCGTCCAGTTCCAGTAAAGGCTTTAATTCATCATCACTCATATGCTTATCCACCGCAACTGCTGTTACTGCATTCGATCCTTTATGGGAACGCCCCAGGCTCAGCGAAGCAATATTAATATCCTGCTGAGAAAGCGCGCCGCTAACGGCCGCCAGCATACCGGGCCGGTCGATATTGGTGTAAAGAAGAATTTCTCCTTCAAGGCGCAGTTCAATATTGAAGCCGTCAATCTCGATGATTCTAAAATCATCATCCCCAAATGCAGCGCCAGAAATTTTATTGAATGCAGCACTGCCGTCCAGCCGGATGGTTATTAGATCGCCATAGGTTTGCCGGGCCGGGGCTGTGGTTTCTTTAATTTTCAGCCCCAGATTTTCGGCATACACGCGAGCATTTATCAAGTTTACGGTTTCACTAACGTGATGGGCAAGCATTCCTTTTAAGATGGAATCTGTTAACACATCGGCAAATTTTGCACATCGACCCGAATACTCAAAATCAAACTCACTGGCATGCTCCGGAGCCAGCTGCATGGCAAAGCTGCCCAATTTTTCTGCCAGCGTAAGAAATGGTTTTACCTCTTTATTGGTGGTTAGGGCAATGGATTTACCATTTAAACTGCCGTTGAAGTTTTTGCCTTCGAGGGCGTCCACCATTTGCCGGGCAATCTGTTCGGCTACTTTTTCCTGCGCTTCTTCGGTGGAGGCTCCGAGGTGGGGCGTACTAATAATTTTGGGATGCTTCAGCATCTGCTGCAAATCTTTAGCGGGCGGTTCCTGGGAATAAACGTCCAGCGCGATGCCGCCCACGTATCCGCCCTCAATCATTTCAAGTAAATCTTCTTCTTTATAAATGCCACCTCGCGCACAATTTACTAAACGGACGCCTTTTTTAAGTTTATCGGCATTTTTAAGAGAAATGAGCCCTTTTGTTTTATCCGTCAGAGGCGTGTGCACGGTGATGAAATCGCTGTTACCAAGCAACTCATCCAGCTCCAGCAGTTCTATATCCAGGCGGTCGGCTTTTTCTTGCGATGAAAACGGATCGTAGGCCTGAATATGCATCCCAAACTGCTGCATGCGTTGGGCAACTTCGCTTCCAATTTTACCGAGACCAATAATACCCAGCCTTTTGCCATACACCTCTGAACCCATATATTTTTTACGGTCCCAACCGCCTTCTTTTACCCGCGCTACCGATTGTGGAATATTCCGCGCCATGGCCAAAATCATGCCGCAGGTGTGCTCGGCCGTAGATACCGTGTTTCCATCGGGGGTATTCATCACCAAAATGCCATTGGATGTAGCCGCGGGAATGTCAATATTATCAACACCTACGCCGGCACGACCAATAACTTTCAGGTTTCCGGCCGCTTTAATTAGCTCTGCATCAACGGTGGTTGAACTGCGCACCACGATGCCCTGGTAGGACGGTATTTCGGCCAGTAATTCATCCCGACTTAGATTCGTTTTTCGAATGGCTTCGATATCCCTCTCCGCAAATACCTCTTCGCAGGCAGGATCAACATTATCGGCTAACAGTATTTTATGTGACATATTGATGTATGAAAATTACAATTGATAAATTTCAATTCTATCAAATTTTTTGGGTCAAAATATACAGCAGTAAATTCTAACTATACATTGTTACTCAAAGAATCCGCAAAGGCTCGCAAAGAACTTCGTGCAACTCGGTATCTTTTTTGTGAATCTTAGTGTATCAATTTATGATATTCAATGCCCTGCAAATTCTGATATTAAATCGCGTATTTCATCAATACCCTCTTTTTTCTCAGCTGAGGTAATAATAATGGGCACCTCAATATTCATTTCATCGAGGATGCGCTGCAGCCTGGATTTTGATTGATTTTGTTTGTTTCGTGAAATCTTATCGGCTTTGTTCAGAATCACGCCAAAAGGCATGCGGTTGACGCCCAGCCAGTAAAAAAATTCTTCATCCAAGTCGCTTGGCTTATGTCTTATATCAACCAGATGCAGTACAAGACGCAGCGTCTCCCGGTCCAGCAAATATTCGCGTATATCCCGCCCCCATTTTTCGCGTTCCGCTTTAGACACTTTTGCATATCCGAAGCCCGGCAAGTCCACAAAATAACAATCATCATCCACCAGGTAATAATTCATTTGCCGCGTCTTGCCCGGCGTGTTACTGGTGCGTGCCAGCCCGCCGTGATTCATTATCGCATTGATAACGGACGATTTGCCGACGTTAGAACGACCGGCAAAACAAATTTCAGGGAAGCGGGGCTCCGGACAAACATCAAGGGAGGGCGCTCCGGTTATAAATTCGGCGTTGTTAAATTTCATTAAACCAGTTCGTTTTCTTCTTTGGCAACGCCAAAATTAACCGGTACGGGGTAGTTTTCGGTGAAACAGGCGGTACAATAATCCCCGCCATTGGGATTTGCCTCTTTCACCGCATTTACCAAGCCGTCTGCCGAAAGGTATCGGAGGCTATCCACCCCAATTTCTTCGGCCATTTTGTTGATGTCGCGATCAAACCGGTTGGCCATCAGCTCCTCGGGCGTGGGGAAATCCATGCCATAATAACAAGGGCTGATGATGGGCGGCGAGCTCACAATAAAGTGAATTTCGGCCGGATTGTCTTTACGAATCATATCCACAAGATAGCGGGAGGTTGTGCCCCGTACAATGGAATCATCAACAATAATAATTGACCGGCCCTCAATCACGCCCTGGACGGTATTGAATTTGGTGCGCACTTTTTGCTCGCGCGATTTCTGTCCCGGTGAAATAAAGGTACGGCCCACATAATGATTGCGAATGAGGCCGATTTCAAATTTACAATCATTTCCAATTTTCTGGCTTTGATGCACGTATCCCAGCGCGGCCGTGTTGCTTGAATCGGGCACGGAAATAACGATGGGCCGGCGATCAGATTTGTTTTCTAATATTTCATCAAGCGGATGTTCTTTGGCTAAATACTTGCCCAAATTACGGCGCACTTTGTCCACGTTTTCGCCAAAAATTTTACTGTCAGGCCGCGAAAAATACACGTATTCAAAAATGCACTGACTACTGCCGGTGCCGTATTCAGCCTCCAGGTGGTATGATTTGGGCTCATCCTGCTCGGCCGCTTCCCGATCAATCACCACCACCTCTCCGGGTTCAACATCGCGAATATACTCCGCATCAATAATATCGAAGGCGCAGGTTTCGCTGGCCACAACATAACTTCCATCCACCTTGCCCAGCGCCAGCGGACGAAAACCGTTGGGGTCGCGCACGGCAATAAGTTTATCATCAGTGAGCATCACCAGGCTATAGGCCCCTTCAATCTGATGGAGGGCGTCCAGTATTTGCTCCATCTGAGTATCTTCGCGGCTGTGGGAAATGAGGTGCAAAATCAGTTCCGTGTCTGAAGTGCTTTGAAACAGTACCCCTTCTTCCCGAAAGCGATCGCGCAGCTGTTTTGCGTTGGCAAGATTTCCATTGTGGCCAATGGCCAAATTTCCTTCACGGTAGTGCACACGAAATGGCTGAATGTTGGCGGGATTTTTGGACGCCCCGGTGGTAGAATATCGATTGTGGCCAATAGCCGAGCGCCCTTTCAGTTCGTTATTAAAAATTTCTTTATCGTCAAATACATTGAGCACCAGCCCAAAGTCGCGGTAGGTAGGCATGTTCCAGCGCTGGTTTTCTTCATCAAAAAAAGAGGTGGTAATACCGGCCGATTCCTGTCCGCGGTGCTGTAATGAATGCAGACCGTAGTACGAAAGGAGAGCTGCATCGGGGTGATCAAAAACGCCAAAAATTCCGCAGTAATCGCGTGGTTTATCAATCATTAAAATGATTTTAAATTTGCAGGCAATTGCAAGTCGTTAAGGTAATAAAAACGCCAGCGAATTAGTAAACTTAATCATTCCCAAAGGAAGAGGTAAAGTTTATTTTTTGATTAGTTTGTCCCTCTCCTTACATTCTCAACTGTCATGTCTGATTCCGGTTCCGATAAAAATTCAAAAAAGTATCTGGCCGGCTTATCACTGGCTGCCATCGGTATCGTGTATGGTGATATTGGTACCAGCCCGCTTTATGCCTTTCGCGAAAGTTTCCATGCAGAGTATGGGCTTGTCACTTCTCATGCGAATGTACTGGGGATTCTTTCCTTAATATTCTGGGCCCTCATTCTTGTAATTACCATAAAATACCTGATTTTTGTACTACGGGCTGATAATAACGGTGAAGGTGGAATCATTGCACTAACGGCACTCATCACCCCCCGGGGCAACGGCAGTAAATTGCGCAGATGGCTGATACTGGCCGGGCTTTTTGGCGCGGCTCTGCTCTACGGCGACAGCATGATTACCCCTGCAATTTCGGTACTTAGTGCCATAGAGGGTTTAAAAATAGCTACGCCCTTGTTTGAACCGTACGTCATCCCTATAACAATTGGTATTTTATTGGGGCTCTTCATATTTCAGAGCAGAGGTACTGCCGGGTTGGGTAAGGTTTTTGGACCTATCACTACGGTCTGGTTTATCACCCTGGGCGTTTTGGGGGTAAGTCAGATCATTCAGGCTCCCCAGGTATTTCAGGCACTGAATCCTATACACGGGATTGATTTTTTTATACGCAATGGGATGTCGGGATTCTTTGTACTGGGATCAGTATTTTTGGTCGTAACGGGTGGTGAAGCGCTCTATGCTGATATTGGTCACTTTGGACTCCTCCCTATCCGTCTTACCTGGTTTAGCATTGTGCTGCCCTGCCTGCTGCTCAATTATTTTGGCCAGGGAGCCTTGCTTTTGCAAACACCGGAGGCCGTAGAAAATCCTTTCTTTTTAATGGGGCCGGACTGGGCCTTGTACCCCATGGTGGTGATTGCAACCATGGCCACCATCATTGCTTCTCAAGCGGTGATTTCCGGGGCCTTTTCATTGACACGTCAAGCTGTTCAGTTAGGGTACATTCCTCGTATGAAAGTGGAACAAACCTCCGCCGAAGAAGTGGGGCAAATTTATATACCGGCCATCAACTGGATATTGATGATTGCCTGTATTGGGCTGGTACTTGGGTTTGGCTCCTCAAGCAATTTGGCCGCAGCATATGGTGTAGGTGTCACTACAGATATGGTTTTCACTACGCTGCTTTTTGCTGTTGTAATGCGCGTTCGATGGAACTGGAGCATCCCCGCAGTAGCTGCTTTAACAATCGGATTTCTTATCATTGACCTGGCATTTTGGGGAGCTACCATTATTAAAGTCCCCCAAGGAGGTTGGTTCCCGCTGGTTGTTGCGGGCATTATTTTTACACTTATGAGCACCTGGAAGAAGGGGCGCACCATTCTGGGAGCCCATATTAAAAGCGGAGAATTGCCGCTTGAAGATTTTATGGATGATATAAGCGCACAAGTGGATGTAGATGAGAGCGAGATAAAACGGGTTAAAGGAACAGCCGTGTACATGTACTCAAATCCGCAGGGCACCCCTCCGGCCCTGCTGCATAATATTAAACATAATAAAGTGATTCATAAAGAAGTGGTGCTTTTGAGCGTACAAACCACGGATGATAAACCCCGCATTGCCAGGGGCGAACAGCTGGAGGTTGAATCATTGGGCAACGGATTCTATCGTGTTGTCATTAAAAGTGGTTTTGCTCAAAGTGTTGATATCCCACACATGCTTGAAAAGGTAGAAAAGGAAGAACATGAATTTGAGTTCAGCATTCCAGAAACAACGTTCTTCTTGGGCAAAGAACGTATCTTACCTTCAGAATCTGACCATTCAGAAATGTACAAATGGCGCGATCATCTGTTTGGGGTGATGGTGCGCAACCAGCAACAGGCTACGGCTTATTTCAACTTGCCCTCTAACCGTGTGGTTGAAATGGGCTCGCAGGTTGAATTGTAAAATTGGGGCTGACGGCACAAAAAAAGGAGTCTGATGTTGCCGTTTTTGAATGATAGCAACTGATTTGGTGTAAGACGTAAAAAATTTATTATTTAATTGAAATTAGGGTTGCCAAGTAGGCTCCATCGCCCTTATATTTGAATCGCTTTAAGCGGGAGTAGCTCAGCGGTAGAGCATCTCGTTGCCAACGAGAAGGTCGCGAGTTCAATTCTCGTCTCCCGCTCATAAAAGCCCTTGCAAATTTTGCGAGGGCTTTTTCTTTGAATCCCATCTGTCATTTCGAACGAAGCGAGAAATTTATATTTTAAACATTACTACCTTTGTTCAAAAATTCAAAACAAAGATCTTATTTGTTCGGAGGTACTCCAAAAGGGATGCAAGCACAACCTCCCACAGCATTAGAAGAAGTGATCCCCTTCTAATGATTTTAGCAGTATCCTCGATAGGAGATTGCGGCACTCCGCTTATTACATTTGCTCCGTTGGCAATGACCGATACTGAAACAAGCGTTAATCACCGCTCAATTGTTTCTGAGCGACCGGGGCCGATGGATAAGATTTTAATTTCCACGTCCAGATAATCTTCAATATACCCCATAAAGTTCTGCACCTCGGTGGGCATATCGTCAATCTTTTTAAATGAACTAATATCTTTTTCCCACCCTTCCATCGTTTTATATACCGGCTCAACCCGTTCCAGGCGACCAATATCAAGGGGGAAAGTTTGGGTGGTTTTTCCATCAATCCGATAGTCGGTGCAAAGCTTCACCTGCTCAAAATCATTGAGAATATCAATTTTAGAGAGCGCCAGCTCATCCATGCCATTGATGTCAACAGCATATTTGAGGGCTACTAAATCAATCCAGCCACAACGTCGCGGGCGCCCGGTGGTAGCACCAAATTCTTGACCGGCTTCGCGCAGTTTTTCACCAATTTCGCCGGTTAATTCTGTCGGAAATGGCCCGTTGCCCACGCGCGTGCAATAGGCCTTGGAAATACCCATAACGTGATCAATGGCCGAGGGCGGCACGCCGGTGCCGGTACAGGCTCCCCCCGCTGTGGGTGATGAAGACGTTACAAATGGATACGATCCGTGATCGATATCCAAGAGACTTCCCTGCGCACCCTCCATTAAGATATTTTGCTCATCGCGAATAGCTTGGTGCAATGTTGTACTTGTTTGGGCAATAAATGAGCGCAGGTTTTCAGCTGCTTCTTTTAAATCGTTGATTAATAAATCGGCTTCCAAGGGATCTTCTTTATAAATATGGACCAGCGCTTCATTGATGCCTTTTAAATTACTTCGAACCTTTTTTCCCAGTATCTCCGGTTGAAGTAAATCACCGGCCCGAATACCCTGACGCGAAATTTTACTCACATAGGCCGGGCCAATCCCTCGTCCCGTGGTTCCTATGGCATCATCCCCGCGGTGTTGTTCCTTCAATTTATCTAACAGCGTATGGTAGGGTAAAATAATGTGGGCGGCATTGCTGATGAGAAAACGATCATTTAATTCCACACCGTGCGCCTGCACATTCTCAATTTCCTCTAAAAGAGCCAGCGGATCAACCACCACGCCATTGCCAATAATACAGGTACCGCTGCTGTTAAATATACCCGAGGGTATGAGATGAAGAACTATTTTAGTATCATCAAATTTTAGGGTGTGCCCGGCATTAGCGCCGCCTTGGTAGCGGACAATATAATCTGCTTTCTTACTGAGAATATCTACAATCTTGCCTTTTCCTTCATCACCCCACTGGGCGCCCACCACTACTCGTATAGCCATAAATAATTCTATTTCACACGTTTTCCGATTTATTAATAATATCCCAACTTGTCATCCTGTCCGCCGGCTGGCGGATCAGAATTTCTTATTATAAGACGCCTTTGCATTACTGACGCCCATTTTCCCGAACCATGGGGGCTCTGCTGCGCTTTCCGTAGGAGTCCTTCGGACAATATGACGTCAGTTTGAGCGTGCCTCCCGAAGGGATGCCTATGGCAAAAGGCATACCTATGGTGCAATGAGGAGCTACGACGAATGAAGTCGAAAACAAAGTCATGGTTCTGCAAAGCCCCCTATAATTGAGATCCCGGAACGGAGTCCGGGATGACAAGATTTTCTTTAGCTTTATATCTGTGCATAAATTATATGTTTAACCAGCAAACACATTTTAATCCACAAAAAGGGGGCCACATTCAGCCCCTTTTTCAAAAATGATTGCAAAATTACTCTTCCTCGTCCCGGAATGATTCGACCGCTTCATCCAGCGACTTGAAGTGCTTGAAAACAGTAATCAGCTTGGTGATTACAAGAAGGCTTTCAATTTTATCGGTAGCGTTGGCAATGCGCAAATCACCGCCGGCTTTTCGGATCGTGGTAAGTCCGCCGATGAGCATGCCCAGGCCCGAAGAATTCATAAACTTTACCTTACTGAGATCGGCCACAACATTGGTCTGATCTTTCTCGATAAGTTCATGGAGTTTTTCGTTGAGGCGCACGGCATCCGGGCCGCCCATCACATTCCCTTTAAATTCAATGACTACGCAATTGTAGCGTTCTGATACGTTGAAATTCATTTTTTTAAGTATTTATTAATGTTGTAGATATTTATTCTTCTTTTTGTCTCAGCTCCAATTCTACCACCACCGAGGTGGCGACGAATAGCGAACTGTAGGTACCGATAATTACTCCCAACACAAGGGCAAATGAAAATCCTTTAAGCACCTCTCCGCCAAAAATAAACAGTACGGTAACCACAAACAAGGTGGTCAGCGATGTAATAACCGTACGGCTGAGGGTGTCGTTCATGCTTTTATTTATCATGGGCAAAAATTCCATGCCTTTGTGATCCAGCATATTTTCCCGAATACGGTCGTACACTACCACGGTATCATTAAGCGAGTACCCCACAATGGTTAAAAATGCGGCAATAATGGTTTGATCAATTTCCATACTGAAAGGCGCGATACCGCTAAATATGGTAAAAACACCAAGCACAATAATTATATCATGGAACAGTGCTGCCACGGCCCCAAGGGAGAACGTCCAGTTTTTAAACCGGATAAGGATGTAAATAAAGATAATGACCATCGCAAAGATAATGGCATTAACCGCGCCCTGTTTTAAGTCTTCGGCAAAGCGGGGACCTACCACATCCGTCTTAATGACCGAAACTTCGTTACCGGGATGCATTTCCTGCACGGTGCTTACAATACTATTTTGTACAGAATTAATATCCCCGGAGGCATCGGTACGGATGAGAATATCCTGCGGGCTGCCAAAGCGTTTTACTTCGGGAGTTCCGCCCAGCGGCCCGGTCAGCTCGCTGCGAATAGACGTTACTTCAACCGGCTGCTCAAATTCAAGAACAAATTCTTTTCCCCCGCTGAAATCAATGCCGTATTGCAGCCCCTTGCCAATAATGCCGGCCAGCGAGGCTAAAAGTAAAATGCCCGATACGACGTAGGCTATTTTACGCTTGTTAACAAAATCAAAATTTGGTGTCTCGAACCATCTCATGGTGTTAATTCTTTAGTAATTGAAAAAAAATATTGTTTGTCAACCTGCCTGTCCCTTTGGGGTACCCGTTCCGGCTGAAACCGGATCCTGACAGCGTTGGTTTGAAAGACGCTGACAGGTTCTGCAAAATCGCCAAAACGCTGTCAGGTCTGTAATTATCCAAAGCTGACTTTCTTGGTTTTATCACGGGTCAGGTAGTCCACAATCACCCGGGTGATAACGATGGCGCTAAATAGCGATGCTATGATGCCCGCCATCAATGTAACGGCAAATCCTTTAATGGGCCCTACGCCAAAACTGTACAAAATTATGCCTACAAAAAAGGTGGTCACGTTGGCATCAATAATAGCGCTCATGGCATTTTTATAGCCGCTGTCAATGGCCGCGCGCATGGTTTTGCCGAGGCGCTGTTCTTCCCGGATGCGGTCAAATATCAGTACGTTGGCATCAACCGCCATACCAATAGTAAGTACAATGCCGGCAATGCCGGGCAGGGTGAGTGTAGCTTTAAAGGCAGCTAAAATACCGAGTATAAATATGATATTTAAAATCAACGCAAGGTCGGCAATTGCGCCCCCTGTGCGGTAATACACAATCATAAAAATAGCCACTGCAATGAGTCCAAATAAGGTAGAATAAAAGCCGGCCTCAATAGAAGCCTGCCCAAGCGTGGCGCCTACGGTTCGTTCCTCAACAATATCAAGCGGGGCGGGCAGCGCACCTGAAAGTAAAATGTTAACCAAATCATTGGCCTCAGCCGGACTTTCGAGGCCGGTGATGGAAGAACGACCGCCGGAAATCTTGGTATCCACATTGGGATACGAATACACATACCCATCCAGCACAATAGCTACCGGCTTATTAATATTGGCCCCGGTAATACGCGCCCACCGCCGGGCCCCTTCACTATTCATACCCATTGATACTTCGGGCTGATTGGTGCCTTGTGAAAATTGAACGCTTGCTTCTTCAATTACATCTCCGGTCATCTCAATTTGATCGCGAACGCCAAAAAGCCTGTATAGCTCGCCCCCGTCTTCGGTGGCCTGAAGCGGAGCAGCCTCCCACAACAGCACGGTATTACGCGGTAACAGACGCTGCACTTCTTCACGGTTTACCAATTCATTAACGCGTGCTGTATCCCGCACGGAGGCATATCCAAAGGCATAACGGTTTCGGGACTGCATATTCATAACCTGTTGCAAGGCGTTGGTACCTGCGGCTTGGTTCAGGCTGTCAGTGGTGTCACTTTGGGCCTGCTGGTTGAAGTACTCAACAATTTGCTCTTTGGCCGTTCCAAATTGATTAACATTCGGAGCCAGCCGGAATTCCAGCCGAGCGGTTCCTTTCAACAAGTCACGGATACGCTGTTTGTCGGCAACGCCCGGCAGCTCAACAACCACACGGTTATTCCCCTGTTTTAAAATAGAGGGTTCGGTTACACCATAACGGTCAACCCGTGAGCGTATAATTTCCATCGCACGATCCACGGCGCCCTCGCGCTGCGTTTTCAGGTATGCCTCGATTTCTTCGTTGCTTGAACGACGGGTGATGTTTTCAGCTTCCGACCTGTAGTATCGGCTGAGGCGAGCGTTTTCATTCCCCTCTTCGAACTTATCTACCAACACTTCAATGAAGTCTGTATCCTCGGCCAGTGCCTGTTGCTGGGCTTCATCAACGAGTCTTTCCAGTGTAGAATCGGCATATTCACCGGCCAGTTCTTTAACCAGCTTGGGGGTACCAACTTCAAGCGTAACGTGCATGCCGCCTTGCAAATCGAGCCCCAGCGAGAGTGAATTTTCGCGGAGTTCCTGCATCTTTCCGGCATTTTCTTCCATGTAGGTGGTTCGTTCAGCTTCCGGCAGGTCTTCCACGTAATTTTGCTCAAGCCAAAATGCCAAGGAGGGCCACAAATAGTATCCGGTGATAATTAAAAATATAGCTATAAACACAAGTTTAGTTCCATTGTCTTTCATGGGTCGTCAATGATTCGTTATTAGTATTGTATTAAAGGGTGTTTGAGTAAACCTCAAACAGAAATTGAAGAAAAGCAATAATGCTAAGGTGCTGCAATAGCTGTACCGCCCTGCATGGGAATGATATAGAAATGATTGCCCGACGGTGCCTGCAGGTTAAAAATCGAAGATTCAATAACATAAACCGGTTTCTTGGACTCTTTAAATACAGAATGTGTGCCGGTTAATATCTTAAAATTTGACGGTGATAATAAGGGCTTTACCGTGGGAGCCGGTGGCACGGCCGTCATCGAATTGCCGTTTTGATACTGGTTCCATTCAAGCAACAATATTGTTGAAACATCCTTTGATGATTCACCCAGCGGAAGATTAAATTCGCTGTTATGGCGACTTACAATTTGTGATGCTTTATGAATAAGCTCATCAATATCTGTATTGAGTTGTTTTAGCTCATTCAACGCTTGTTCTACTTCCGGGGCATGCATGGCTTTGGTCACCGACTCCAGCCAATACGCAAAATCGTTGGCAGGGCGGGCGGCTTCGGTTGGCTGCACCATGGCGGTCATCAACCCGGAACAAACAAGGGCGATAACTAAAAGCTTAGAAATATATGAACGAAATAAATTCATCAGTTGCAGAAAATAGGCAGAAAGGTACTGTGAGACAAACGGTTTTTTATGTGTTTTAAAACGTTTTAGATCTCTCTATTTAATCCTACATAATCTCGTTCCGCACCAGAGGTACGCAACGAGATTTAATGGTTATTGTAAGACGAGCGACTCTGCCAACGTCTATATATTTACAATATATTCTTAACGCATTGTGCGGTCTAAATAAAGACACCACCTGACAGCGTTTCAGAAACCTGTCAGCGTGTGAAGTCAACACAGTCAGGTCTTACAGACTCTGACAGGTTGATTTAGTAGTTAACCGCACAATACATTATTCTTAATTAAAATATTTCTGTTATGAGTAAAATAGCCATTCTTGTTTTAGCCGAGGAAGGATCTCACGAATCACTCGGACGTATTGTTAATGCCCTCGAATTTGCCAAGGAGTTAAAGGAGAAAGATCACGAGGTAGGCATTGTTTTTGACGGTGCAGGAACCACCTTTATTCCGGCCCTTGAAAAGGAAGATCACAAAGCGCACGGCATATATAAAGAAGTGCAAGATGTAATTGACGGGGCCTGTGAATTTTGCGCCAATGCTTTTGGTGTGATTGATGAGGTGAAAAAGACCGACATTACGCTGCTTGATGAATTTGATAACCATCCCAGCCTGGAAAAATATATAGCGAAAGGCTATCAGATTGTGACGTTTTAAAGAGAGTTTTTCTCAAATAGCGAGGGAATTAATTCCCTCGCTATTTATATATTTACTTCATTCTCTCGTTCCGTACCTATGGTGCGGGACGTTTTTTATTTTGAGCATGTAGCTCGGGATTCATCCCGAGTGTAGCGAGCTGAAGCTCGCTCTCTACAATTTTAGTTCACTTTACTCCGCGGCTACGTGCTGTTTGGCTGATCGCTCAAACTCTTCTTTTAAGAATTTTCCGGTGTAACTATTCTCATTATCCGCTACTTCTTCGGGCGTCCCTTCGGCGATTATTTCGCCGCCATTCTGTCCGCCGTCGGGACCAAGATCTATAATCCAGTCGGCCGCTTTAACCAGATCCAGATTATGCTCAATAACAATGACCGTATTGCCTTTATCCACCAGTTTTTGGCAAACATCAACCAGCATGCGTACATCCTGAAAATGCAATCCGGTGGTGGGTTCATCCATAATATAAAGCGTATCGCCGGTGCCCACTTTGGAAAGCTCGCGCGATAGCTTGATGCGCTGCGCTTCCCCACCGGAAAGCGTGGTGCTAGGCTGACCAATTCGCAAGTAGCCGAGCCCCACATCAACCAGCGTACTAAATATGCGATTCATGGCCGGCACGGAATCGAAAAAATCATGCGCTTCATCAATCGACATGTTGAGTACATCCGAAATATTCTTTCCTTTGTAATAAATTTCCAGGGTTTCGCGATTATATCGGGCTCCGTTGCAGGTTTCGCAGGTTACATACACATCGGGCAGAAAATTCATCTCAATCTTGCGCACGCCGTCGCCGCCACAGGCCTCGCAACGGCCGCCTTTTACGTTGAAAGAAAATCGTCCCTGATCATACCCCCGAATTTTCGATTCCGGCAGCTCAGCAAAAAGCTTGCGAATGTGATCAAAAACCTTGGTGTAGGTGCCCGGGTTTGAGCGCGGCGTGCGCCCGATTGGGCTTTGATCAACCGAAATAATTTTATCCAGCTTATCCATGCCCTCAATAGTATCAAATGGCAAAGGCACGGTCTTGGAATTGTAAAATTCCTGCGACAATATAGGCGCCAGCGTCTGGTTGATGAGCGAACTTTTGCCGCTGCCACTCACGCCGGTCACGCAAATAAATTTGCCGAGCGGAATATCGACGTCAAGATTTTTGAGATTATGTCCCCGCGAGCCGTGAATGGTCACTTCCTCTCCGCTGCTGGATCGCCGTTGATCAGGATAGGAAATAACTTCCTCATCATTGAGAAATTTGGTGGTCATGGCTTCGGGGTCGAGTTCATCAGGCCGACCCTGGGTAACAATATGGCCGCCCTGTTCGCCCGCGCCGGGCCCCACATCCACCACGTAATCGGCGTGCTCAATCGTTTCGCGATCGTGTTCCACCACAATCACGCTGTTGCCCAAATCGCGGAGCGTTTCCAGCGAGCGAATTAGCTTAATATTATCTTTTTGGTGAAGGCCAATACTTGGCTCATCCAAAATATAGAGCACCCCTACAAGCTGCGTACCGATCTGCGTGGCCAGCCGAATGCGCTGCGCTTCCCCGCCGGATAGTGTTTGAGCTTCGCGGTCGATGGTGAGGTAGTCAAGGCCTACGTTAAGCAGAAAATCCACGCGGTCGCGCACTTCTTTAAGCACCTGGCTGCCAATTTTTTGCTGGCGCTCGGTCAGCGATAAATTGTTGATGGTATGTCGCAGCTCGCGGATATCAAGCTGCACTAAATCATGAATATTATGTCCGTCAATTTTATAGGAAAGGGATTCCTTTTTAAGCCGGCCACCGCCGCAGCGCGGGCAGTCAATCTTGCTCATAAACGCTTCAGCCTTGTCGCGCTTTTTCTTGGATTTACTTTCTTTATGCTGCTGCTGAATAGTTTCCCGCAGCCCCTGGTACGAATGCTTGTAGGTAACGTTATCTTTGCGAAAATCGTAGCTCACATCGTACTTTTTATCGCCCCCGCCGTTGATAACTATGGCCAGTGCTTCATCAGAAAAATCTTTGATGGGCGTCTCAAAATCGAGATCCAGCGTGTTGAGTACGGCTTTAAGCTGCTTAAAAGCAAAAATATCGCGCGGCTCACCAAGAAAGCGAATAGCGCCTTCTTCGATGGTCTGCTCGCGATTGGGAATCAGTAAATCCGGATCAACGCCGTAGGTATAACCAAGCCCGTCGCAATTGGGGCACGCACCGTAGGGTGAATTAAATGAGAACATATTTGGCGCAGGATCTTCGTACGCGAGCCCACTTTCGGGATCAAATAAATTTTTGGAATACAGGTGATCTTCAAATTTTTCACCCCCCTGTGGTACGGCAATGATCACATTCCCCTCCGCCATTTCCAGGGCCAGCCGTACGCTTTCGGCAATGCGTTTTTCACTCTTGGGCTTGATGACAAACCGATCAACCACTACCTCAATATCATGAGTTTCATAGCGCTCCAGCCTCATATCCTCTTCTATATCCATAAATTCACCGTCCACCCGCACCTGCACAAAGCCCTGCTTCATCGTCTGTTCAAAAAGCTCGCGATAGTGCCCTTTTCGTCCGCGCACTACCGGCGCCAGGCAATACGCTTTGGTGCCCTCGGGCATATCCATGATGGTTTGCACCAGTTCGTCAGCCGTTTGTTTTTTCATTTTATTGCCCGACTGCCACGAATAAGGCACGCCAATGCGCGCATACAACAGGCGCAGAAAATCATAAATCTCGGTCACCGTACCTACGGTTGAACGCGGATTACGGTTAGTGGTTTTCTGGTCAATAGATATCACCGGCGAAAGGCCGTCAATAAAATCTACATCCGGTCGCTCCATCATACCCAGAAACTGACGGGCATAGGCCGAGAGTGATTCTAGAAACCGCCGCTGCCCCTCCGCATAAATAGTATCAAACGCCAGGGACGATTTGCCCGAGCCGGAAATGCCGGTTACAACCACCAGCTCTTCGCGGGGTATGTTTACGTCTATATTTTTGAGATTGTGTTCGCGTGCTCCGCGGATGATGATCTGTTCTCGCACTTTGTTATGTTCTTTTTAAAACCGTTGCAATTCTGAAGCTATCCTTCCACTACTCTCGACAGCTGTCGAGATGCGCTCAGGATGACGTCATATTGTCCGAAGGACTCCTACGGAGAGCGCAATGAGTTCGCCAACAAGCGAACGACTGAAGTCGAAATTCAACAAATAATTTGCAAGAGCTTTTTTTAAAATTATTGCCAAACTTTGAAAATAAACAAAATTAGACACTTTTTTAGGGTTTGGCACCGATAAAAAATCCATTTATTATAGCATTCGTTAATAACATAAATTATTCGCTTTTCATTTACGCATGGCGCAACCCAACATAGATATTCCCCCGCTTTTCAAATACAGCTTTCATCTGTACCGCAAATATGCCTCGTTTGTTATTGGGGTGATGACTACCTACTTCATTCTTGGAATAGTTCCGCAAGTATACATGCTTGTTTATGCTCCCAAAGAGCCTACCACCGAGAGCCAAATCATCTCCATTATCATTTTACTGGTTCAGCTCTTTTTGTCACTGGGCTTCACCAAAATTATGCTCTATCTGGTTGACGAAAGACCTGTGGAAATCAACGACCTGGTCAATAACGGGCATATTTTTTTTAGCTATGTGGTAGCCTATTTCATGTTCATGCTTGCCGTAGGTGTTGGGCTACTGTTGCTGGTTATTCCCGGCATCTATCTGCTTATCAGACTTCAATTTTATCCGTATTACATTATTGAATACGGCGACCCCTCCTACGTGGCTTTGCAGAAAAGCTGGTTTGCCACCGAAAACTTTACCCTCGAATTACTGTTACTGGGTATCTGTGTATTAGCTGCCAATATTGTGGGCGCCTTCTTTTTTGGCTTTGGGGTGATTTTCACCTATCCCCTTACCACCATGGCTACAGCTATAGTTTTTAAAGGGTTCGAAGACGAAGCTAACCGCATACCAACCGAGGAATATTATTTGTAAGAGTTTTGTTATTTGAATCATCCATATTGTGCAGCTATTGTAGATTGAAAATCATTTGATGTATCTTCTTAGCTGTTAATTATCTTAATGCATTGAGTGAATAAAATTTTCGCAAATTAATTTTACGGTTCTAAGGCTCAATTCAAGAATCGGCTATCCCCCTTCGAAGGGATAAATTCACGGTGATTTGTCGTGAATAAGGGGAATGACACAAGCTCTAAAAGTCCCATTTTAGTTCAGAAAACTCGTTTAAAGATACTTTAAAACACCCAAAGCCTTATTAAACAAATTTACTAATGAGCAACAATTTATCCGTATCCCCAACTACCCAAATCAACGACTGGTCGCCCACCTCATGGCAAGAGTATCCGGTAAAGCAACTGCCGGAATATCCCGACGCTGAGGCACTGGAAAAGGCGTACACCGAACTGAATGATTTGCCGCCGCTCATCACCTCGTGGGAAGTGCGCGCCCTGAAAAAGAAATTGGCTAAGGTGGCCGCGGGTAAAAGTTTTCTGCTGCAGGGCGGTGATTGCGCCGAAAGTTTTGATGATTGCCGGTCGCCCAAAATTGTAAATCTGCTGAAAGTACTGTTGCAGATGAGCTTTATAATGATTCATGAAATGGGTACGCCGGTGGTTCGGATGGGGCGCATTGCCGGGCAGTATGCCAAACCGCGCTCCCGCAACTTTGAAATGGTGAATGGAGAAAAAATACCCAATTACCGTGGTGATCTCTTCAACAGCATTGAGCCGGTCCGCGAAAAACGGATCCCCGATCCGCAGCGACTTATTGAAGGCTACCATAAAGCCGGGCTGACCCTCAATTTTTTGCGCGCCCTCTCAGATGAAGGTTTCGCCGACCTGCATCACCCCGAGTACTGGGAGCTCGATTTCATGAAAGAGAACAATTTCTATCACGAATATGAGGCGATGGTGAACTCCATTTTAAAGGCCGTAAGCTTTATGGAAACCATTGCCCCCAATCAGTTTGATGCCGTTCAAAAAATAAACATTTATACTTCTCATGAGGGCCTGAACCTGCATTATGATTCAGCCCAGACCCGCCAGGTGCCGCGCCGCGACGGATGGTATAATTTAAGTTCCCACTTGGTATGGCTCGGCAATCGCACCCGCGATATTGACGGCGCCCACGTGGAATACCTGCGCGGCATCGTCAACCCCATTGGCATAAAAATTGGCCCTAACTATGATATGGACGAAACCCTGCGGCTGATTGAAAAATTGAACCCCACCCACGAAGCCGGAAAAATTGTACTCATCACCCGTTTTGGCGTGGATGAGGTGGAGAACGGCCTGCCGGCCCTTATAAAACAAATCAATAGGCAGGGCATGCCGGTGGTATGGAGCTGCGACCCCATGCACGGCAATACCTTTGCCACCGACAGCGATATTAAGACCCGCAATTTTGACGACATAATCGGAGAAATACGCAAAACCTTTGCCATTCACCGCAACCAGGGCAGTTATCTTGGGGGCGTTCACCTCGAACTTACCGGCGATAATGTAACCGAATGTGTAGGCGGCGCCCGCGGGGTGGACGAAGGCGAACTGCACCGCCACTACGAAACATACTGCGACCCCCGCCTGAATTACCAGCAAAGCCTGGAGCTGGCCTTTCTCATCGCCAAAGAGTGGAATGAGAGTTATGGTTAGTGGAGACCGCAGACCGGAGAGAGGGAGACCGAACTCCTTGTCTCCATTCCTTCCATCTCCCCGTTTCCGTCATTTTTAATTTGCTGTGAAGGAGTTGTACTCCTGAACATAATAGCATCACTTCGGGAGTTTAACACTCCCTCAGAGCTGTAGTTCCTACGCTCAAAATGACGTCATATTGAGCGCAGCGAAGCGGAGTCGAAATATCTTATTTCAACATTCTCGATCGTTTACTGCTTCCTGCCACTGCCTACTGAATCTCTGACGGTTTGTCCAGCGGCGAAATGACAATTTTTCCTTGCCGCTATTCCTTTCTGCAAAAAATACAGCTACTACTGGCTGAATGGCAGTCTCATCACCCCGTAGCCGGGTTGGCACAGGGCTTGCTCCTGTAAAAGTGAATTTAATTCAACTATTTTAAATCAAATATTGAGGTTTTATTATGAAACTTATGCGATATACCCAACCACGAATTAACGGTAACAATAAACGCTTTTCCGACATCATGGATGAATTTTTTAACGATGCCGTAAGCGCTAACAATGATTCTTTTGTCCCGAGTATTGATGTTTCTGAAACGGAAGATCAATTTGTTATCGAAGCCGAATTGCCCGGCATGGCAAAAGACAACATTAACATCAACCTGGAAAATGGCCGGCTTGCCATCAGTGGTGAGCGACGATTGGAGAATAAGGAGGAAGCCAAAACCTTCCACCGGGTAGAAACCAAATACGGTTCGTTCAACCGATCATTCCAACTGCCCGACAATATTGATGAAGAAAGCATCAATGCTTCATACAAGAATGGACTGTTGCATATTTCGATCCAAAAATCAGCCGACAAGGTGAAAAAGCAGATCGAAATTAAGTAACCAAACGAAATGAGAACAAGCACACCTGACAACGTTCCAGTAATCTTGCTGGTTCCTGTCAGCGTGTGAAACCAAACGCTGTCAGGCCCTGCGGACGCTGACAGGTTGTTTTAATTTTATTCCCGAAGTTGCGGAATACCGGCTTCGGGTTTTTTATATCACCAAATCTGCACAATAATGTGCCGTGTAAAAAAGTTTATAAATATAAATCAAACCCAGCTGAATTTTCATTAATCAGGAAAACAATATGAATCGCTCTAAAATATTTTATGCACTCATTGGCGCTTTCGCACTTTTGATCGCCGGCGTCTATACCATCGACTCCAATTCGCAGGAGGCCTCGGTTTTTAGCATGCCCGATTTTCAGGGCACCACTAATGTAACCGAAGCCACCCAAAAACCCGTGGGCACCCTGCAGCAATTTAATGATGCCATTGTTGATATTGCTGATCAAACCCGATCAACCGTGGTTACCGTGCGCGTTACCCAAACAGTTGAAGCACCCCAAAATCCGCTTTCCCGGTTTTTCGGTCGCCCGCAGGGTGAGCCTGAACAACGCGAACGCCAGGGACTGGGCTCGGGCGTAATCGTTTCAACCGACGGATATATTCTTACCAATAATCATGTAATTGAAAATGCCAACGAAATTACGGTTGATCTCAAAAACGGCGAATCCTACGAAGGAACCGTGGTGGGCCGTGATCCTCAAACCGATATTGCAGTCGTAAAAATTGATGCAGATAATCTTCAGGCACTTGAAATCGGCAACAGCGATAAGGTACGTGTTGGCGAAATGGTGCTGGCCATTGGCAGTCCGCTGGGTGATAACCTGGCGCACTCAGTTTCCATGGGTATCGTTTCGGCTAAAGAGCGTTCCATCGGAATTTTAAGAGAATCGCAGGGCTATGAAAAATTTATTCAAACGGATGCGGCTATCAATCCCGGCAACTCCGGCGGCGCCCTTGTAAACATGGACGGCAAACTGGTGGGCATTAACTCGGCCATTGCATCACGCTCCGGCGGTAATGACGGTATTGGCTTTGCCGTACCCTCTAACCTTGCGCAAGATATCATGCGATCACTCATTGAAAATGGAAAAGTGGTACGTGCCTATCTGGGCATATATGGTCGCGATATTGACCGTACCCTCTCGCAAGCACTCGGCCTGAACAGCACACAAGGTATTGTCATTAACAGCATTGCGAGTGATACTCCCGCCAAGCACGCCGGCTTAAAAGAAGGCGATGTCATTAAATCTTTGAACGGCAATCCCGTGGGCAGTTATGACAGTTTTCGCGCCTCTATTGCCACCTCTAAACCGGGAGCTGAAGTAATATTGGACATTATACGTGATGGCGAATCGCAAGATGTGGAGGTAACCCTTGGCGAGCTGGATCAAGAATCTACCGCTGAAGTTCAAGATTCTAATGAAGACATGGAAAAAAGCCTGGGCTTTCGCGTAGAGAAACTGAACGCTGATATTGCACAACGTCTGGAACTTGAGCCCAATCAGGATGGGGTTATTGTCACTAATGTAAACCAAGGCAGCAACGCTTACGAAAATGGTTTACGCCGTTATGATGTCATCACAAGTATCGACAAACAGCCGGTTCGTAATATAGAGGAATTTAGAGATGTGATGAACGAAATAGCTGAGAATGATAAATCAGTCGTGCTCTTGCGCGTCATCAAACAAGGGGTAAGCCAATACATCGCCTTTGAATTGTAGGGCTTTGTAAAACCAGCGGTTTATAAATCTGTCATTGCGAGCCTGCGAAGCAATCTCCATCCAGAAAATAAAAGGGAGATCGCTGCACTACGTTCGCGATGACATTTGAATTGGTACATAGGTTCGATTTGAGCTCCCTGATTAAATTCAGGGGGCTTTTTTTATGACAGCTTGACGATGTGTCCGACTTTTATTGCCAATTAGTAAGAATTAGCCCCTAATGGCATTTTATTTGCTTATCAATAAACTAACTGAAGAGTGATCAGAGAACATGTAAAGTAGAAATTGTAAACTCTGCGCACCTCCGCGGTCTCCGTGGTTATTCAGAATAATAATCTGATATAGTTAGCTTCACATTATGAATTATAAAAATTATTACGACATACTGGGGGTCTCCAAAAGTGCTTCGGAAAAGGAGATCAAAAAAGCCTATCGAAAGAAGGCTGCAAAATATCATCCTGACAAAAACCCGGATGATGATACGGCCGAGGATAAGTTCAAAGAAGTGGGCGAAGCCTACGAGGTGCTTAGTGATCCAGAGAAACGCGATCTATATAATAAAGTGGGAAAAGATTGGAAAAAGTATCAGCGGGCTGGCCAAAATGGTGGGGGTGGTGGTTTTGACTGGTCGCAGTACGCTGGGCAAAGCGGCGGCCGTGGACAAGGTTTCGGCGGTGGCAGACAACAGCAATCGCACCGTGTAAATATGGATGATATGTTTGGCGGTGCCTCTGGGCAAGAGGGCGGCTTTTCAAGCTTTTTTGAAACGATATTTGGCGGGGGCGGCAGCGAAAACCCGTTTGGAGGTCAGGCACAGCAACAGGGCCGGCAATTTCGTACTCGCGATCGGCAATCACGGCAACAGCAGCGACCAGCCAAGAAAAATATCATCGCAAATATAACGATTCCATTACGGCAAGCTTTTGAAGGCACCAGCCGCACGGTACGCGTGGCCGGTGAAAAAATAAAAGTGCGCATACCGGCCGGTATTCATGACGGACAAAAACTCAAGCTCAGCGGCAAAGGTTCGGCTGCGGGTCCCGGCGGACAGCGCGGAGATTTACTGCTCAATATAAACGTAACCATTCCGGAAAAGTACGAGCGCAAGGGTAAAAACTTGTATTACTCTCATCCTGTTGATTTATACACGGCCGTGCTCGGCGGCGAAACCCAAGTGCCAACGCTGAATGGCACCATTAAACTCAATATCCCGGCCGGTACCTCGGGCGGAAAGTTGTTCAAACTTGGCGGGCAGGGTATGCCCTCATTTGCTGACAATAAAAAACGGGGTGATTTTTTCGTCCGCACGACCATTCAGGTGCCTGAAAAACTTACGGACGAAGAGAAGAAGTTATTTAAAAAGCTGGCTAAAAAATAGACAAATTACTACCTGAATTTATAACTGTTCATTTTTTCAGTCACGAAAAAAACGAACCAAAAAAGTGACCAGCGCAGCCTTCCTCAACATCATGCTTCTGCGAAACGTCGGCAAAGCATTGAACTCGTTCCAAAAAACATGGAACTCAAACAGCAATGCTTTGAATTCCTCCGCTTGCTTTCGCATACCCGATGTCTCTCAAGCCTGAGGCTGGGTTGGCAGTATTGGGCATAAGGCTTAACCAAGTCAATTATTTTTAACATTCATATACAACGAGGCTACCAGCGCCGCCACAAACAGTATACCCGTCCAAATATTTACCGTATAAGCCGAAACGTCAATGCCCGTCCACAAATCAACGAGAAACTTGATGTAGGAATTGGGCATATCGGTATAGCCCAGTTGCCGCCGCACTTGCCAGTGCCAATCGGTGCAAAAGCAGTATCCAAATCCATACCAAAAACCCAATATTATCCAGGAGAAGGCCGTTAGTAAAAGGGTGATAAGATTCAACCGACGAGTTGATTTCCAGATCCAGCCGAACAAATTAAAGATTATCAACCCGGTGTGAAAAATGATGAATGCGATATTTAAAAGTTCATACATGGTTATTTGAGCTATCAGTTTTACATGATTGAGGTTAAGATTAAGTTTGAGGTAGAAAGCTGACAGCTGAAAATAATTTGTGATCGTTTTCGAAACACTGTACCATCTAACATAATTGAAAAATCATAAAATAGTACCCTATGAAATCTCTAATTGTTCTGTTCTCTTTATTTTTAACATTTATACCCACCAACGATACACAAAAATGGGGTAAAACCGGTCACCGCGTTGTGGGTGATGTTGCGGCCGAATACCTGAATGATGACGCCGCTGAAGCCGTAGATCGCATATTGGGCGATGAATCGATGGCTATAGCCAGCACTTGGATGGATAAAATTCGCTCCGATTCAAATTACGACTACACCCACGACTGGCACTGGGTGACTATTCCCGATGGCATGACCTACGCTGAAACGGAGAAAAATTCTAATGGGGATTTGATTAAAGCCATTCGAGACATCACCAAAAAATTGGAAAGTGGAAATTTATCATCGCAAAATGAAGCCAAGAATTTAAAAATGCTCATTCACCTCATCGGTGATATCCACATGCCCCTGCACGTAGGCACCGGAAATGACCGCGGCGGCAACCAGGTAGATGTAAACTGGTTCTGGGAATCATCTAACCTGCACCGCGTGTGGGACAGCGGCATGATCAATGAATCGCAGCTCAGCTACACCGAACTTTCGAATGCAGTTGACTATACTTCGGAAGAGAAAATTAAAACCCTGCAGAACAGTAGCGTATTAGACTGGGCGCAGGAATCGATGCAGTTGCGCAAACAGGTGTACCAAATCCCTGAAAACCGCGATATCAATTATGAATATATGTATCGCAATTGGGATACGGTTCAAAAGCGACTGCGACGAGCAGGCGTTCGGCTGGCCGGCGTGCTTAATAAGATTTACGGTGGAGAATAAAGAATTAGGAATGAAAAATTAAGAATTAATTCCCCATATGTTATCTCGTTCCTGCAGTTCTGAGGGAGTTGTACTCCCGAAGAATGGTCGCTGAATGCTCGGGAGCAGAACTCCCTCGAAGCTACATATACTCTTCTCGTTCTGTACCTCCGGTGCGGAACAGTTCTGATAGAATCCTGAATCCTCCGCGTGCCCGACCAGAGGTCAGGCACGAGATGGAAATAATTTTACTATCCAAACACCTCCTCCATCACTTCCCGATGAATTTCCATCGCATCTTCACCGTACAACACATGGCGAATGAGTTTTACATTTTCCAGATCTTTTACTTCATCTTTTATTGTTTCAAGCGCCACCCGCGCCGCTTCTTTCATCGGATAACCGAACGCTCCGCATGAAATAGCCGGAAAAGCGATACTGACGACATCATTTTCTTCTGCACGTTTAAGCGCATTTTTATAGCAGTTGGCCAGTAGTTCATCTTCCGGTTTATCTTGACCGTAAACGGGCCCAAGACAGTGAATCACATAATCGTTCGGCAAATTATGTCCACCGGTGATAACGGCTTCACCCGGTTTGATGGGCGCCACCGGGGCCGCTTCCTCAGCCAGGCCTTTACCCGCCGCGCGGTGAATCGCTCCCGCTACCCCACCGCCAATTTTCAGCTGGGCATTGGCCGCATTCACCACGGCATCGATATCATCTTGATTGGCAATATCAGCGCCTTTGAGCTCAAAGGTAATATTTTTAATTTTGATTGCTTCCATAGTAATTGATGTTTAATTCCCATTATCACGCAAATGCCATAACAAACAGAAAGGGTTGAATCATTCTGTAAAAAATCCTTACTTAAATTAAGGAATAATAAATTTAACTATTATGCCAGAAGCCACTCTTACGAGTAAAGGACAGGTAACAATTCCCAAAAAAAATCCGGGATGAGTTAAAATTACATACCGGCGATAAACTACATTTTCAAACTGATGAAAAGGGAATTATAAAGCTCAGAAAAAGCGAAAAATCCATTAAAGATCGTGCCGGCAGTTTAAAAGAATATGCTCGATCTGAGCCGGTTTCGATTGAAGAAATGAATGAAGCAGTAAAACAAAAAGCGGTTGAACGCTACAAAAGAACTCAATGATTGGTGTGGATACAAATATCCTTATCAGGCTTCACATCAAAGACGATCAGGAGCAGTATCAAAAATCAATACATTTTATTTGATAAGTGGTTTAATACCCCGACCCTTTGGGTCGGATAGATTACAGAATAAGATACGCTAAAATATCGGTAAATCCCCTCTGGAGGGGTGCAGGGGTGGGTTAAAATGGAAGAAAATCATTTTAGTGTATCTTATTCCAATGGATACCCCGATGGCTCTGCCTCGGGGTTGTTCATTGATAGCTGTACTGTTCAGAATCCACTCTTTATTTGTAATATCGTGCTCATAGAGTGGTATTGGGTATTAACTACCAGTTATAATGTTCCCAAAGATAAGATTATTGAAGAAATTGAATATTTTTTCAGGGCGGGTGATGTGCTGCTACAAAATCAGGAACTGTGCCATAAAGCGTTGAGCGTGCATCAGGAAGGTTCTGCCGATTTTGCCGATTGCCTTATCGGCATTTTAAATCAAGAAGAAAACTGCAAAACCACCTACACCTTCCATAAAAAAACTTCCAGGCTCTCTGCCTACACCCTTCTCGACTAACTATTTTTCAACCCAAAACGGAATTTCAGTTTCGAAGTTCAATAAACGTCCCTCCTGCTGCTTTTTAAATGCTTTTTTGATGGCGAAGAAGAATCGTTGTCCATTAAATTAACTTATAGCTTTAAAAATAGCGCCATTATTGAACATGCCAACAGAACCGTAGTGATTATTTCGTAGATGATCCATTTTGTAAAGCTGGTAATGGCTCCGGCTATATATTGTGTTAAAAACAACATGCTGATCCCTGTATATCCCACGAACAAAGCACTCACAATTATCAACTTTGGCAGCGACTGAAATAAGCTTATTAGCGATAAAATTACAGCAATCCCAATAAAGAGCATTGATATTTTTTTGAGCGTTGTATAGTGTTTTTCCTCTTCGGCAATACCCATAATGTTGACCCTTTTCTATACCGAATGCCGTTAACCTTTTTAAAAATTTCTATTAATTAATTGATGAACAAATCTATATCAGGTACACCTTTTTTACAATTTTTGTATTGTAGGACGGGCAGCCTGCCCGTCCACATTGTTCATGAATAATTAATAACTGTTTTCATCATGATATCTACTTCTTATTAGAGGCCTTTGCATAACCTACGTCTATTTCTCCCAAAGGGATCCCTTCGGGAGACTTCGCTACGCTGCGCTCAATATGACGTCAGTCTGAGCGTGCCTCCCAAAGGGATGCCTATGGCAAAAGGCATACCTATGGTGCAATGAGTCCCGATTATTTCATCGGGCGAATGTAGTCTTCCGAAGGAATCCCTTCGGGAGAAGACTCTTGGGTAGTATCTCAAAGGTCTCTATTAATAAAGGCCGGCTAATCAACCCGGCCTGCAACTCAAATTGACAGAGCAGTATTTCACATTACTTTAAAAAGCTTGAAACTGGAAATTACCTGTTCCCTAACCTGCAAATTCGGCAGAAGTGCCCTTTCGGTACGGTATTAGCATTTAGTATAGTAGAATAATAAAACCAAGTCTTTTAATCTTTTACCATTATGAATTTAAACAAATTTACGCTGAAGGCCCAAGAAGTAGTACAGGCTGCGCTGGAAATTGCGGGCGGTAATAACCACCAGGCCGTAGAGCCGGCCCATATTTTACTGGCCCTGCTGGCTGATACCGAAAATGTGGTACACTCCATATTGAAAAAAATTGGCGTGCGCCTGCCACAGCTCAAGAAAGAACTGGAACAACGCATAGACAAACTTCCCGTAGTAAAAGGGGCATCGGTTTCGGGGCAGTATTTATCGAACACGGCAAAAAGCCTGTTTGATGCCGCCCGGAAAGCAGCTGAGGAGCTGGGCGACGAATACATCAGCTCCGATCATATCCTCATCGGCATGCTTGGTATCAAAAGCGATTCCGGTACCCTGCTCAAACAGCACGGCGTGAAGAAAGATGACGTTCTTCGTATTTTGGAAGACGTACGCGGTTCGCAAACCATTGATGACCCCAATGCCGAGAGCCGGTATGATGCTCTCAAAAAATACGCGCGCGACTTAAATGAACTGGCCGAAAAAAATAAGCTCGACCCGGTAATAGGCCGCGATCAAGAAATCCGTCGGGTGATGCAAATTCTATCTCGTCGCACCAAAAACAACCCGGTATTAATTGGGGAACCCGGCGTGGGTAAAACCGCTATCGCCGAAGGGATGGCACTGCGTATGGTGCGCGGTGATGTACCCGAAGGGCTCAAAACCAAACGCATCGTAGCCCTCGACATGGGCGCGCTAATGGCCGGCACCAAATTTCGCGGTGAGTTTGAAGAACGCCTCAAGGCCGTCATCAATGAGGTGCAGGATTCCGATGGACAAATCATTCTCTTTATTGATGAAATTCACACGCTCGTGGGCGCCGGAGCTTCAGAAGGTTCCATGGATGCCGCCAATATTTTGAAGCCGTCGCTGGCACGGGGTGAACTCCACGCTATCGGTGCCACCACCCTGACCGAATACCGCAAGTATATTGAAAAAGACAAGGCGCTGGAGCGCCGCCTTCAAACGGTAAAAGTACAAGAACCGTCGGTGGAAGATACGGTCTCCATTTTACGCGGACTGCAGGAACGCTACGAACTGCATCACGGCGTACGCATCACTGATAGCGCTATTGTGGCCGCCGCCCAGCTTTCGCACCGCTACATCTCCGACCGCTTTTTACCGGATAAAGCCATCGACCTAATTGATGAGGCCGCCTCACGACTTCGGCTGGAAATTGATTCTATGCCCGAAGAGCTGGACCGTATTGAGCGGCAAATTCGTCAGCTTGAAATTGAACGCGAAGCACTGAAACGCGATAAAGCTGAATCGAAAATTGAGAACATCAACAAGGAGCTGGCCGACCTGGAAGAACAGCGCAGCGCCATGCGCGCGCAGTGGGATTCAGAGCGGGAGCTCATTCAAAAAACGCGCGAACTTAAACAAGCTATTGAAACCACGCGCAACGAGGCCGAGAAAGCTGAACGCGAAGGTAATTACGAAAAAGTGGCTGAATTGCGCTATGGAACCATCAACCAGCTGGAGACCGATTTGGAAGAAACCAATGCCCAGCTGAATGAAATTCAAGAAGGTCAAGCCATGCTCAAAGAAGAAGTAGGAGGCGAAGATGTGGCCGAAATTGTATCGCGGTGGACCGGCATCCCGGTCACCAAAATGCTGGAAAGTGAACGCCAGAAACTGGTGATGCTCGAAGAAGAACTACACAAACGTGTGGTTGGGCAGGATCCGGCTATTGAAACCGTTTCCGATGCGGTGCGGCGTTCGCGCGCCGGCTTGCAGGATGAAAATCGCCCCATTGGATCATTCTTTTTTCTGGGCTCCACCGGCGTAGGCAAAACAGAGCTGGCGCGTTCGCTGGCTGATTTTCTCTTCAATGATGAAGACGCCATGGTGCGCATCGACATGAGTGAATATATGGAGCGCCACAGCGTGAGCCGCCTGGTGGGGGCCCCTCCCGGATACGTGGGCTATGACGAGGGCGGGCAACTGACCGAAGCCGTTCGGCGTCAGCCCTATTCGGTGATTCTG